>OGDX01000346.1_pt1 | contig 36916 bp, 29 predicted proteins | sample 1570461 | NCBI WGS metagenome assembly OGDX01 (sample SAMEA2582172, study PRJEB24529) | metagenome
AAAGCTGCCAATCTGACCGATTTAATCGAATCCCTGCCAAAGGGACTTGATACCATGGTCGGAGAGCATGGCGGAAAGCTCTCAGGCGGTCAAAGACAGCGTATTTCCATTGCAAGGGCATTAATCCGCAACCCACAGGTAATCGTCTTAGATGAGGCAACCTCGGCGCTTGACAGTATCTCCGAAAAACTGATACAGGAAGCATTGAATAATCTGACGAAGGGACGGACGACTTTTATTGTGGCACACCGCCTTTCAACAATCCGCGATGCCGATAAAATCGCGGTCATCGCAGACGGACACTGCGTAGAATACGGCACATTTGAAGAACTGATGGCATTAAAGGGCGAGTTCTATCAGATGAAGTCGATACAGAGTTAAATACAGGCACAAAAGCAGATAAGAATATTTTTTGTAAATTCCAAAGAAGGGATAGGAAGCAGCTTTTGCATTCCTATCCCTTTTTGTTTTTAAATCTTTTTTTAAGCTTTAAAGAAAATCTATTACTTTTCGTTTGTATTCCAGATACGCAGCGTAGCAATCAGCTTTTCCTTAGAATCAGCATCCATCTTCTGAACGAGCTGCATGATTTCGTTATCCAGAGCAGTATTCTGATAGTTCTTATCAACACTTCCTGCAAGATAATCCAGAGAAACTCCGGTAAGCTCTGCATAGTAAGAGAGCATTCTGAGTGTCATCAGATTACGTCCGTTTTCTACGTTACTGATGTAACCAGGTGTTACATCGAGGGCTTTTGCAACGTCCTCCTGTGTCAGTCCGTGTGCAATTCTTAACTTCTTTACCTTTGCTCCTAAATCGCTGTCCATGTCACATACCTCCAAATTCTGTGTTTTTGTGATAATTTGTTTTACTTTTTGTTGGCTCTGTATCTTAATGTAGAGTCCAGAATCTTTTTACGGATTCTTAAATGGGTTGGTGTTACCTCTAACAGTTCGTCTGTATCGATGTAATCCAAAGCCTGTTCCAGACTTAAAATTTTAGGCGGAACAAGTCTTAATGCTTCATCGGCGCTGGAAGAACGGGTATTGGTCAGGTGCTTTGTCTTGCAGACATTGACCTCAATATCTTCCGTACGCGGATTTTCACCGATAATCATACCGGCATAAACCTTTTCACCAGGTCCGATAAAGAGTGTACCGCGGTCCTGTGCATTGAAAAGACCGTAAGTTACAGCTTCACCGTCTTCGTAAGCGATTAAAGAACCGGTCTTACGATAAGAGATGTCACCTTTGTATTCTTCATAACCTTCAAAAGAAGTGTTAATAATACCGTTACCTTTGGTATCTGTCATAAATTCGCCACGGTAGCCAATCAGACCACGGGACGGAATCGAGAACTGAAGACGGGTATAACCGCCGTTAATTGGTGTCATTCCGAGAAGTTCACCTTTTCTTTGGCTTAACTTCTGGATAACTGAACCTGAAAATTCTTCAGGAACATCAATATAAGCAAGTTCGATTGGCTCTAACTTTTTGCCGCGTTCATCTGTATGGTATAAAACCTCAGCCTTGCTGACAGCAAATTCATAGCCTTCACGACGCATGTTTTCAATTAATACGGAAAGATGTAATTCACCACGGCCTGAAACCTTGAAAGAGTTTTCAGAACCCGGATTTTCTTCCACACGTAAGCTGACGTCTGTATTTAATTCACGGAACAGTCTGTCACGGATATGTCTTGATGTGACAAACTTACCTTCCTTTCCGGCAAGCGGGCTGTCATTTACCATGAAATCCATGGAAAGTGTCGGCTCTGAAATCTTCTGGAACGGAATGGCTACCGGGTTTTCAACAGAGCAGAGTGTATCGCCAATGTGAATATCCGCAATACCGGATACGGCAACAATATCACCAAAAGATGCTTCCGGTACGTCAACCTTATTCAGACCGCTGAAAGTATAAAGCTTTGTAATGCGGACTCTCTTGCGTACAGAAGGGTCGTGATGGTTTACAATTGTTACTTCCTGATTGACCTTTAACTTACCGTTTTCAATCTTACCGACACCGATACGGCCGACAAATTCGTTGTAGTCGATTGTGGAAATGAGCATCTGTGTATCGGCATCCGGGTCACCCTCCGGTGCCGGAATATTATTAACAATACAGTCAAATAAAGGCTGCATATCTTTTCTTTCGTCATTTAAGTCAGCAATGGCATATCCTGATTTTGCAGAAGCAAAAATAAACGGACAGTCAAGCTGGTCTTCGTTGGCATCCAGATCGATAAACAGTTCCAGAATCTCATCAATAACTTCATTCGGACGGGCTTCCGGACGGTCAATCTTGTTGATACATACGATAACAGACAGGTTTAATTCCAGAGCCTTCTGGAGTACGAACTTGGTCTGCGGCATAACACCTTCAAATGCATCGACAACAAGAACAACACCGTTTACCATTTTTAAGACACGCTCTACCTCACCACCGAAATCGGCATGACCCGGAGTATCGATAATGTTGATTTTTGTATCTTTATAAGTAATGGCAGTATTTTTTGAAAGAATCGTGATACCACGTTCTCTTTCAATATCATTAGAATCCATTACACGCTCTGCGACTTCCTGATTTTCACGGAAAGTACCGCTCTGCTTTAAAAGTTCGTCAACCAGTGTTGTTTTACCGTGGTCAACGTGCGCAATAATAGCGATATTACGAATATCTTCGCGTTTTGTAATCATTGTTTTTTCCTTTCTGAATGTATATAAACTATATCCGACTATGATTATCAACTTTTATATTCTATAACAATATTAGAAAAATACAAGAGTAAACTTATAAAATTGATTGTATCATAAGGGAAACACGAGCGCAACCCCTGTTTTTATGCGGGTTGTCGGAATTTGTATTTTTTTAAAATTTTATGAGATGTTTTGTAAATATAAGAAAATTTTATGGTTTGTACGTAAAAAAAACACATTTTTTTTGTAATATATCCCCATATCGATACATATACATATTAAGAACACAAAATAAAGCACAAAACCGGTTTTAAGAAAATGACCGGGATTAAGAAGGGAGAAATACTAAGATGCTTGATAAGGTGATTGAAAACAACAGGGTGAGTATTATCGGAGAAGTCGTTTCAGAATTTGAATTCAGCCATGAAGTGTTTGGCGAGGGCTTTTATCTGGTAAATGTATCGGTTAACAGATTAAGCGATATGGTAGATATCATCCCATTAATGATATCTGAAAGGCTTGTCGATGTGACAAAGGATTACAGGGGAAGGAAGATTGAGGTATCCGGACAGTTCCGTTCCTATAACCGTCATGAAGAAAAACACAACCGGCTGGTGCTTTCCGCATTTGCACGGGAATTAAAATTTCTGGAAGAAGAGGATTCTCTGGCACCGGTAAACCAGATTTTCCTGGACGGATATATCTGTAAACCGCCGGTTTACCGCAAAACTCCGCTGGGAAGAGAAATCGCAGACCTTCTTATGGCAGTGAACAGACCTTACGGAAAATCAGATTACATACCCTGTATCTGCTGGGGAAGAAACGCCCGGTATGCCTCTGCTTTTGCTGTTGGGGGACATGTTCTGATCTGGGGCCGTATCCAGAGCAGAGAATATATGAAACGGATCGGGGAAAATGAAACAGAGAAGAGAGTTGCGTATGAAGTATCTGTAAGCAAGCTGGAATATATGGAATAATTCCATTGCCGCAGGCAATTTGGAATGAATTTTGGCTACGTTACTGTGAACGGAGTGAGCAGTAACGTATCTTACAGATTGTTCTTTAGGATTCTTCATCTTTCCAGTGTTTCAGACGCTTTACAGCATCTGGATTCTGTTTCTCAAGTCTTCGCTCCAGCCGCTCTCTTCGCTCTTCAATATGCTCAACAATCTCTGGATGCTCTTTCAGAAGACGATCTCTAAGTTTTCTTCTTCTACGCTCGATCAATTCAATGACGAGTTTTTTGTTTTCTTTTACATCACTTGGAAGATCATCTAAGTGAAGCTCCATTCTGCGGAGCAACTCATCTTCATCAAGTGCTCCAAGTGAATTCCAAAATTCCAGTTTTTCTTTGATTCCTTCTTCGGAAAGTTTCTCGAGATCTGTAATCTCATGGATCTGCTTCACAATAGAAAGCACTCGTTTCTCAATTTCTTTGACTGCATCATCACCAAATGCCCATGCAAACTCTTCCAGTGTATTTTCTTCTTCTGCAGGAAGGGAAAAATATTCTCTTCGCTTAAGTTTTTCGAGATCTTCTTCTGGAATATCCAATGGGCAAGGCTGCTCAATCCCCGCATCATGAAGTGCCGCAAGAATTGTTCTTCGCACAGCACCTTCTTTTATCAAATGTCCGATTCCAAGCTTTCTCATCTGATCGTTAACTTCTCTGGAATGTTCTGTGATATAGAACTTAATTCCACGTTTTTTCAGACTTGCTGCAAGCATTTCTAGTGCATCTGCCGCTGTAATATCCAGGCTGTTGATTGCTGATGCGTCCAGAATTACGACCTTTGTATCCTCTTTGATGCTGTTTTCAATATCTGAAACCAGCACTTTGTTATTTGCAAAGAAAAGGTTCTCGCTAAATCTGTAAATAATCACATGCTTGATTGGATATGCAAAACGGTTTCTCTCCAGATCATAATAAACTTCTTTTCCCGGAATCATTCCACGGAAAGATCTCGGAGGGTTTGTAGCCCTTAAAATCACTGCAACAAAGGATAACAGAATTCCGATCACAACTCCGTAAATCGTACCAAGGAACAGCACACCGATCCCTGCTGCAATAAAAATATAAAATTCATTTCTGCTTACTTTAAACAAGCGTACTGCAAGATGTGTCTCTACAACATTCATCAGTGCAGAGATTACGATTGCCGTCAATACTGGAACCGGAAGATATTCGATAAATCCGGTTGCACCTATAAGTACAACTGCCATGGTCAGTCCCGCTGTAATGGATACAACCTGTGTCTTTCCTCCATACTGTTCATTCATGGAAGTCCTGGAAATGCTTCCATTTACCGGACAGCAGCCAACTGCACCGGCAGCAAGATTTCCTGCGGCACAGGCAAGGATTTCCTGACGATCATCCAGTTCATATCCGTTTTTGGATGCAAAATTGTTCTCTGATAAAAGTGTCTCTGCCATGATCACAACAGCAACCATAAGCGCTCTTCCCACGGCCTGGGTAAGATTGATCCCTGTAAAATCCGGGAAAATAAGCCGCGGAAGCCCTGGTTGAACTGCCTGCAGGAGAACTATACCATACTGGTTTACATGAAAGACAATTGTCGAGAGAACTCCGGCAATCATAATAACGATTGCCATCGGGAACTTTGGAATCAGTTTTTTGGATACAATCAAGATTACAAGTGCTCCAATTCCCATTCCAAAAGACAACCAGTTTATCTTTGTGATTGCCTGAAAAATGTGTTCTGCAAGTTCTATGAATTCTCCAGTCCCCGCCGGGCTTCCCATCAGTTTCGGAATCTGCATCATAATAATTGTCACTGCAATACCACTGATAAATCCACCCATAACCGGTGTTGAGATAAAATCAACAATCTTATCTGCATGTAAAAGATAAAACAACAATAACCAGAGTCCTGTAAACAATGCAATCAATGGTACATACTGCAATGCCTGGGCTGATTCTGCCGTCACTCCAAGTGTTGCCAGTGCAGCTCCGACAATTGCCGCCGGTGCCGCATCTACTCCGAAGATAAACTGTTTTGAAGTTGAGAGCATGGCAAATAGCAGGATCGGCAGAACAGATCCATAAAGTCCATACACCGCCGGAACACCTGCAATCTGTGCATACCCCATAGAGATTGGGATTGAGACCGCTGCCATGATAATTCCGCTTAAAATATCTTTTGGCAAATATTCTTTTTTATAATTTTTTAATGTTGGAAATATTTTTACAGACACTTTTATGTCACTTCTTTCTTTTACTTCTTTTTTGCTGTTAATTCTCTACGCTTCCAAATGGTCCGATGTCCAGAGGACTCTGGTTCTGAACTGCGTCTGTCCCATCCGCATCTTCCGATATACCGTAACCTTTTTTATCACCTGCTGTCACTTCTTGAATCTTATCAAGAAAAACTTCTCCGTACTGCTCATATTTCTTAAGTCCCATGCCGTGTACTTCAAGCAGTTCCTCTTTTTTGAATGGAACAAGTACACACATCTCATGTAATGTACGATCTGAAGCAACCATGTATGGCGGAATTCCTTTTTTCTTTGCCAGAGAATAACGCATAGAACGCAATTCTTCAAATAATTCTCGGCTTTTATCTGTAAGATTTCCGAAAATCTCACCTTTTCTATGAGATGCTTTCTTTCCACTTCCGGACTTTTTCTTTTCTGTAAGCTCTGACTTTTTGCAGCGAAGTTTCAATTCTCTTGATTCCAGTAATCCTTCGGATTGTTCTGTCAGCTTCAGAATCGCATAACGATCTGCGCTCTGTTGGAGATATCCGTGTTCGAGAAGTGAATAAACTACGTCTTTCAGCCTCTGCTGAGAACATTTACTCTGCCTTCCATAAACGGAAAGTTCATTCATCCCTGCACTTCTGATTTTCGCTGTATTCGCTCCCGCCAGTGTGGAAAGGATCATTGTCATACCGTATCTCTGTCTGGATTCGCGCACACACTCGATCACGTCTGCCGCAATCTCTCCGACATCAAGCTCAACAAATTCTTCCAGACAATTGGAACAATTCCCACAATGTTCTTCTGTCTCCTGTCCGAAATAATTCAATATGTATTTTCTGAGACACATGCTTGTCGTACAATAATTACTCATCTTACGCAGCCGGAGAACATCTTGTTCCCGGATCACCCGGAGTTCTTCTTCTGTGTATTCTCCAATCTGCTCTTTACTATCCAGCAGGAGCTGATTGATCATGATATCCTGTGGTGAATAGAAAAGGATACATTCTGCCGGTTCTCCGTCTCGTCCGGCTCTGCCTGCCTCCTGGTAATAATTTTCCATGCTCTGCGGCATATTATAATGAAGTACAAAACGGACATTGGACTTATCTATTCCCATTCCGAATGCATTCGTTGCGATCATAATCTCTGTCCTGTCATAAATGAAATCTTCCTGACTTTCATTTCTTGCCTCTGTCCCCATTCCTGCGTGATATCTTCCGACAGAGAATCCGGCATTCTGCAATTCCAAATAGAGTTCATCTACATTTTTTCTTGTCGCACAATAAATAATTCCACTGTCTTCTCTGTGCTGTGTAAGATATTCCTTAATCGCTTCCTTCTTCCCACGTGCCGGTCTTACTTCAAAATAAAGATTTTCTCTGTCAAAACCGGATACATTTATATAAGGAGATTCAAGATCAAGTACTTCAAGAATATCTTCTCTTACTTTCTGTGTTGCTGTTGCTGTAAATGCACTGACGACCGGCCGTCTTGGAAGCTGGCGGATGAATTCTGTGATCTTCACATAACTTGGACGGAAATCCTGTCCCCACTGGGAAATACAGTGAGCCTCATCGATTGTCACCATAGAAAGTTCTGTATGACATGCAAAGTCCAGAAACCGTGGTGTCAACAAGCGTTCCGGAGCGACATAGATCATCTTATATCTGCCTGCCGCTGCCAGTTCTAATGCTTTTGTAATCTGCCGTTCTGTCAATGCACTGTTGATATAAGCCGCATGAACTCCTGCTTCATTCAGTGCCTTCACCTGATCGATCATCAATGAAATCAGCGGTGATACTACGATCGTGATCCCAGACATCAGAAGTGCCGGAACCTGATAACAGAGTGACTTTCCTGCTCCGGTCGGCATGATTGCAAGCACATCTCTTCCATTCAAGATCTGATCTACAATCTCCTCCTGCCCTTTGCGGAAAGAATCGTATCCAAAAATTTCTTTTAATATCTGTTTTTTACTACTGTTACTTTCCATCTTTTGCTGCCTTTCACATATTGTTGGCTTCCCTTTTTAAAATCCAAACATTGCATTCAATCGCTCCAGTCTTTCTTCAAATTCCGGATAAAACTGTGCTTCTTCCTCTGCCTGATAAGGCATCTGATAAAAGTTGCGAAGAACCACAACCGTCAGTACTTTCGCGTTCTGCTCATCAAGTTCTTTCATGCCTTCTTCACAATTCTTAAGAAATGTGTGCCATCTCCACACAAAATCTTCGTATCTCTTCTGATTTGAAATTCCAAGCCACTTCTTAATCTTCACCTTGCCACGTTCCTGCTTCTTACATTCATGTATCTGGATGAAATATTTAAACCCATCTTCTTCATAAATACGTCCAAGAGGGAACAAACGACAGATTCCCGGTCTGTATCCATGAATGGAACATCTTCCATCTTTCAAGAACGGACAGGCCTCTTCCTCTCCTTCCATCTTCAAATTAGGAAGTACCATCCCATCAACTACATTCAATTCCAGATAGTTTGCAAGCAGTGTATCAAAATTCTCTTTTTTCCCAAGTTGCAATCTCCACAGATCCATTGGATCCAATATGATGGAATCTCCCATTCCCTGGCAGCATGCGGAGCAGCCTTCACAGTCATGACAGTCCACCTTAACCATATCTCCAGAGGAATACAGACGTCCGTCTGAAATTTCATTAAGATCTACTTTGCGCTTCATTTTCTATCTATCTCCATTTTTTCTGAATTTAATCGTGTTCTATTAGTATAATACAGATGGACTGTTGGTTGCAAGAGCTGTGTTATTGTTCGCGGTTGGTCAACATAATTACAAATGATACAAAAAAGTTGTTGATGGCACAGGAAACTACACTATCATCGCGCGCCCCTGCTCATCAACAACTTTTTATTTCACATTATAAATGATTATTTAATCTTAATCCTCGTATCCGTTTGGATTCATGCTCTGCCATCTCCAGGAATCTTCACACATCTTGTTCAGATCTCTCTCAGCTACCCAGTGTAGTTCTTCCTTTGCCTTGGAAGCATCACAGTAACATGTAGCAATGTCTCCTGCACGACGTGGTTTAATCTGATAAGGAATCTCTTTTCCACAAGCTTTGGAGAATGCTTTTACCATGTCAAGTACAGAATATCCGTTTCCTGTTCCAAGATTATATACGGAAACTCCCGCTTTCTCTTTCAATTTCTCTACTGCGCGGACATGTCCAACTGCGAGATCGACTACGTGAATGTAATCACGTACACCCGTTCCGTCGTGTGTATCATAATCGTCTCCAAATACACCAAGACACTCAAGTTTACCGATTGCGACCTGTGTAATGTATGGAATCAGGTTGTTCGGGATTCCCTTCGGATCTTCTCCGATCAGTCCGCTCTCATGAGCTCCGATTGGGTTGAAGTAACGAAGAAGTACGACGTTCCACTCCGGATCAGCTGTATGAAGATCTGTCAGGATCTGCTCCAGCATCCATTTTGTCCATCCGTATGGGTTTGTACATGTTCCCTTTGGGCACTCTTCTGTGATCGGGATAAATGCCGGGTCACCATATACTGTTGCAGAAGAACTGAAGATGATATTCTTCACGCCGTGATTTCTCATTACATCACAGAGAACTAAAGTTCCTGCAATGTTATTCTCGTAGTATTCGAGTGGTTTAACAACTGATTCACCTACTGCCTTGAGTCCTGCGAAATGAATAACCGACTCGATCTCTTCTTTCTCAAAGATCTCGTTCATTGCTTCTTTGTCGCGGATATCTGCTTTATAGAACTTCAGATCTTTTCCTGTGATCTGTTTTACTCTGTCTACAGCTTTCTCTGATGCGTTGTAAAGGTTATCTGCGATTACAACATCATATCCTGCATTCAAAAGTTCTACACATGTGTGGCTTCCGATAAATCCGGCGCCTCCTGTTACTAAAATTGCCATTTTAAAATTCCTCCTCTGAGCTTTATTGCTCAAATTGCTGCCACTCACAGTAACTGCGTTCAGCAGCTTGCTTATCTTTGCTTTGTTATCTCTGATTATAACACATCCACCACAAAAATCTTTATACGAATAGTTCCTCTTATGGTAAAAATGTTGCATGATCATTATCATTCACAAATTCTGTAACTGACAACACATAATCTAATCCCACAATTTCTGTGGATAAAGACCTTCGTCTTTCAAAGCCTGTACCGCTGCGACTACAACCGGCTTGTCCTCTTTGTATGTAACTCCATACCATTTATCTTCGGATTCAAGCACTCTTACGGTTGCTCTGCCCTCTGCCAGAAGGTCACTGACTACGGATGGCAGGAAGTACTCACATTTCATCGGATTCTCCTTAATACCTTTCTCAAGGAATGCCGGAAATCCTGCTTTGATCTCATCTAAAATACTTCTTGTGAATCCCCACATATTCATGGATACAAGAGTATCTCCGTCGATAGTTGTCCATGTCTCTCCGTCGTCTTCTGAGAAAGCGATTCCACCGTCACGCTTCTCGATCTTTGTACGCTCTGTGATTTCAACCAGCTCTTTCGCCTCATTGAGTTCACATACGCCACGAGCAACATGTCCGTTATCTGTAACTGTATTCTTCAGACGATAACCTACCATTGTATAACGGTACTTATCATCATCTTCATGTGTTGTAAGGAATTCATAGATTGTCTCAAATGCATGACGTCCGTAATAATCGTCCGCATTGATTACTGCAAATGGTCCATCTACCTCATCGATCGCACTTAAAACAGCATGCGCTGTTCCCCAGGGCTTTACACGTCCTTCCGGAACTTCGTAGCCCTCCGGGAGATTGTTCAGATCCTGGAATACATACGCTACATCCATGATCTTCTCAATTCTCTTTCCAACAGCCTCTTTAAAATCTGCTTCATTTTCTTTCTTAATAATAAATACGACTTTCTCAAATCCTGCGCGTTTTGCATCAAAGATCGAGAAATCCATAATAATATGTCCTTCCTGATCTACCGGGTCAATCTGCTTCAGCCCGCCATATCTGCTTCCCATTCCTGCTGCCATAATGACCAGAACCGGTTTCTTCATAATGAAATCCTCCAAATATTTTTAAATATTATGTTGCCTGATGGCAATTACATTTCTATTGTATGACATATAGATAAAAAAATCTAGATAAAAATCAAAGAAATACATGCACAAAAATCCATGCATTTCATCCCGCTGAGATCATAAAATGCATGGATTTTCCTGACTGTCAGGTTATTTTACTGATGTTATCTCACATTAAATGCGTCATTCCCCGGATATACTGCGCTTGTTCCAAGTTCTTCCTCGATGCGGAGTAACTGATTATATTTCGCTACACGCTCCGAACGGCTCGGCGCTCCGGTCTTGATCTGGCAGGTATTCAGCGCTACTGCAAGATCTGCAATCGTTGTGTCCTCTGTCTCACCGGAACGGTGGGAAGAAATTGCTGTGTAACCTGCTTTGTGTGCCATCTTGATTGCTTCAAGAGTCTCAGATACAGATCCAATCTGATTCAGTTTGATCAGAATAGAATTTCCGCATCCAAGCTTAATTCCTTTCGCCAGTCTCTCTGTGTTTGTGACAAAAAGATCATCTCCAACCAGCTGAACTTTATCTCCCAGCTCTGCTGTCAGCTTTTTCCAGCCTTCCCAGTCTTCCTCATCAAGTGCATCTTCGATTGAGATGATCGGATATTTCTCTACCAGTTTCTTCCAGTGGTCAATGAGCTGTTCTGAAGTATAGACTGTTCCTGCCTTTGGAAGTTTATACTCGCCAATCGTCCCTGTCTTCCATTCTGAAGATGCCGCATCCATCGCAATCTTGAAGTCTTTTCCAGGCTCATATCCGGCCTTCTTCACAGCCTCAAGAATTGTCTCGATTGCTTCTTCGTCTGATTTCAGTGCCGGGGCAAATCCCCCCTCATCACCTACAGATGTTGCAAGTCCTCTGTCTTTCAAGATTCCTGCAAGTGCATGGAATACTTCTGTACACCAGCGGATGCATTCTTTAAAAGACGGCGCTCCCACCGGCATGATCATGAACTCCTGCACATCCAGTCCAGAAGAAAGTGCATGACACCCGCCATTTACAATGTTCATCATTGGAACAGGAAGTCTGTTTCCATTCACTCCACCAAGAAAACGGTACAACGGAATCTCAAGTGCGTCTGCTGCCGCTCTTGCACATGCGATTGAAACCGCAAGAATTGCATTTGCGCCAAGATTCGATTTATCTTTTGTTCCATCTGCCTGGATCATAGCCTGATCAATTGCATAAGTGTCGCCTGCATCCATTCCAACTAATGCACTGTTGATTGTTGTATTAATATTTTCTACCGCACGGGAAACACCTTTTCCACCGAATCTTGACTTGTCTCCATCACGAAGTTCAAGTGCCTCAAATTCTCCGGTAGAAGCACCACTTGGAGCCGCACCTCTTGCTACAGTTCCATCTACAAGATGTACTTCCGCCTCAACCGTTGGATTTCCGCGTGAGTCGATAATTTCTCTTCCAATTACTTTTTCAATTTCCAGATAATTCATAGTTGTCCATCCTTTCTGAGGACTCCCTCGTCTGTGTTCAGGTATTACAGACAAAGGAGTATACATGATTTATTCACACAGTTAGTTTTCTCTAACCATATGTATTCTATCAAGTTTCTTTACAAAACGCAATATTTCTACATGATAATGATTCTCATTTTATAGGCTTCTACATATTATCTGCATTTGCTATTATTTATATTCTTACTTTTTTATAAATACTCCCCCAGCTTCTCGACTTTCCTCATATCCGTTGCCCAGCTCGTAGCAAATCTGACTACCGTATGTTTCTCATCCGTCTTCTCCCAGAAGCTGACCCTGACATTCTTCTCAAGTTCTTTCAGCTTCTCATCTTCCATCTCAACAAAGATCTGGTTCGTTGGGGAATCAATATAGAAATCATATCTTTTTTCTTTCAGGATTTCTTTTAGTCTCGCAGCTGTTGTGATTGCATTCTTACTGATTTTCATATACAGATCATCTGTAAATAACGTATCAAACTGAACACCAAGGAACCATCCTTTGGCAAGCAGTGCTCCGTGCTGTTTGATCAGCGTCACAAAATGTCTCGGTGCATTTTCTTTTGTAAATACAACTGCCTCTCCGCAGAAGGCACCTACCTTTGTTCCACCAATATAGAAAACGTCACAGTATTCTGCAATATCTTCCATTGTCACATCTGTATCTTCTACTGCGAGACCGTATCCAAGACGTGCTCCATCAAGATACAGTGGAATATGGTACTGCTGACAGATATCAGAAAGCTCTGCGAGTTCGCCACGTGTATACAGTGTGCCATACTCTGTTGGGTGAGAAATGTAAACCATCCCCGGGAAAACCATATGTTCATGATTCCCATCACTATAAAACTGATTCAAACAATCAGCCACGTCTTTTGGCTGGATCTTCCCTTCCTGCTGTGGAAGTGTAAGTACTTTATGGCCGGAAGCTTCAATCGCACCTGCCTCGTGTGATGCAACATGACCTGTCTCAGCTGCGATAACTCCCTCATAGCTTTGAAGTACAGAATCAATTACTGTCTGATTTGTCTGTGTTCCTCCCACAAGGAAGTAAATGTCTGCCTCCGGGCATTTACATGCCTGACGGATCTTTTCCTTTGCGGATTCACAATATGAATCATTTCCGTATCCTGTAATTCCTTCTTTATTTACTTCTGCCAGTCTGCGCAGGATTTCCTCATGTGCGCCTTCTGAATAGTCATTTTCAAATGAAATCATTTCTTAGCTTTTCCTTTCTTTCTGAATGTTGCATTTTTATTTACATTTCTTTTCTCTGGAGATTTCTTGCTCCTTGATTCATTTTTTGTTGTGATCTTCTTAGCAGTTCGTTTGTCAACGGTCTTCTTTTTTCTCACGCTGTACCCAAACGTTCCGATCTTTTTTCCAAGTCCAAGATATTCTCCATGGGAATATGCCAGAAGACCTGTCTTATTGAGTTCGAATTTGCCCTTCTCATCCATATAGGACTCGTCCACCTGAACCGCTTTCACTTCTGCAAGAAACATATGGTGACTTCCGAGTTTCTCAATTTTTGTCACTACACATTCAATATTGACCGGTGCTTCTTCAATGACCGGTGCGTAAGTAAGCTTCTCTGCCTTTTTCGCAGTCAGATGACACTCTTTCCATTTATCCACATCCCGGCCGGAGCGCACACCACTGTAATCAGTCGCATGGGCGAGCTGTTCGGTTGTCAGATTGATCACAAACTCTCCACTCTCTTCAATCATATGATACGAATATCTTTCCGGTCTTACGGAAATGTATACCATCGCCGGGTTTGTGCATACAGTCCCTGTCCATGCAACGGTAAAAATGTTCGTATTTCCTTCTTTATCTGCCGTACTTACCATAACTGCCGGAAGTGGGTAGACCATATTACCGGCTTTCCATACCTGTTTCGCCATTTCTCTTTCCTCCTGAAAACCGTCCCCTGTTACGGAGACGGTTCTGACTTTCTATTTAAAAATGTCTTGGGCTTTCTTACTGCTGCAGTGCTGATACAAGTGCCGGAACGAGCTGTTTCTTACGTGATACGACACCTTTGAGCATCAGTTTCTGTGCATTATCTTCCAGATCATAAGCTCCGATGATCTTTTCTCTTGCTTCATTACCACTGCAGATCAGTTCAGAGGATTCTGCAATAATATTTGTCAGCATAAAGAAAATCATATCCAGACTGTGGTTCTGTCTTGTCTTTTCCATCTCCGGAAGTACTGTTGCCTTAATCTCTTCAAGCTCTTCTTCGCTCATTGAATTCACCTGACCAACACCAAATACCGTATCATTCACTGTAAACTGTTTGAAATCAAGGAAGAGAATTTCCTCGGCTGTCTTTCCTTTGAGGTTGCTTCCTGCCTTGAACATCGCCTGCGCAAGTTTCTCTATATTGATCCCGGCAATCTCTGCAAGCTTTTTCGCTGTGCTTTCATCAAGTAGTGTACAAGTTGGGGAACGGAACATCAATGTATCGGAAATAATTGCGGAACAAAGAAGTCCTGCATTCACCGGATCTATTTCGACACCATTTTCCTCATACATCTGAGATACAATTGTTGCTGTACATCCAACCGGCTGATTTCTGAAAAATACAGGTCCGATCGTCTCGATACTGCTCAACCTGTGGTGATCAATAATCTCCTGGACATCTGCCTCTTCCACTCCGTCGACTGCCTGATTCTTCTCATTATGATCGACAAGGATCACCTGTTTCTTGCTGACATTAAGAAGTCTTCGTCTGGAAACAAGACCTAAGAATTTTCCATCTTCATCTACGACCGGGAAATCACGGAAACGCTTACGTGCCATAACTTCTTTCACATCATCTACATAATCATTCTTACGGAATGTTACGAGGTGATCCTTCGTCATGAAAGATCTTACCGGAATACTCTGGCTGATATGCTGTGCTGCTGTAAATGTATCATGCTGTGTCCAGATAACAACAATTTCTTTCTCCTCTGCCTGATGAAGAATATTTTCTGAGATCGGATCATTCTGGCAGACTACCATACAGCTTGCATCCAGATCGACTGCGCACTGCTGTGCATCAATTCGATCCCCGATGATAACAAGATCATCTTTCTCAATAAAGCTTGTCATCAACTCTTTGCTTGATGCTGCAACAGTTACTTTTCCTTTATAAAAGTAACCATGTTCATTTCCTGTTACAATTTCACCTTCTACTGCCGCCGCAATATTACGGTACTGTGTTCTTGCCTTCGCAAGCATTGTGTTATCATAGACTTCCATATAGGATTTCGCAATATCACCTTTTGTGATCACACCTTCCAGCACACCATTACGTGTGATTGGAATCGTATGAGTATTCATCTCTGACATCTTTTCCCATGCTGTACGGATTGAGAGGCTTCCCTGAATTTCCTGACTTTCTTTCAATTCCACATTTTTAATCTGTTCTCTAAGATCAGAAAGCAATGACGGAACTTTTACGCCAAAGTGTTCCAGTACATATTGTGTCTCTTCGTTAAGCTGACCTGCACGACGAGGCTCATACGTTTCTCCGGTGATCTTTGTCTTGAGATTTGCATAAGCAATTGCTGTACAAATAGAATCTGTATCCGGATTCTTATGACCTACAACATACACCTTTTTATTCTCAGTCATTTTCTATCTCTCCTTCTCAAATTTATCTCTTATTTACTTTTATACTCACATCAATTTATCTCTGTATTCTGTCATCTTACATGAACAGCTTCTTCATTAAGTATTAAACCTGACAATTTACTATTCAATAAGTAGAGTAACATTTTTTTTCTATTAATCCAACCGCATTTTTCATTTTCTTCACGGATTTTGGCGCTTTTGTTGTATTTTTTCTCATACATATGTTATACTTTTGATTAACGAGAAAAAGAAAATGAGGTGCTTTTAATGAGCGAAGAAATGAAAGAATTACAGACAAATGAAGTAACAGAAACAATGGCAGACTATGAAGATCATTTCGATGATGCGAATCCATGGAACAGAGTCCAGGATTATATGGATAAAAAAACTGTTCTTCCTGTTAAAATTGAAGGTGTTGTTAACGGCGGTGTAATCGTTATGGTAGAAGGACTTCGCGGATTCGTTCCTGCTTCCAAGCTATCCCTTTCCTATATCGAGAATCTGGAAGATTATCTTCTCAAAGATATCGAAGTACAGGTGATTGATGTTGACCAGGCAAACAATCGTCTTGTCCTTTCTGCACGTGAGCTTCTGAAAGAAAAAGAGAAAGCTGCACGTGATGCACAGGTTGCAAGTCTGAAAGTTGGAACTGTTCTGAAAGGAACTGTAGAGACACTTCAGAACTATGGAGCATTTGTTAAATTAGAAAACGGACTTTCCGGTCTGGTTCATGTTTCCCAGATTTCCCAGAAGCGTGTGAAAATGCCTTCTGATGTTCTCACAGTTGGTGACGAAGTTGAAGTAAAGGTGATCGGTATCAAAGATGGTAAGATCAGCCTGAGCATGAAAGCTCTCGAAGAAGACAAAGAAAAAGCGGAAGAGAAAGCGGAAAAGGTAGTGATCCCGAAAGCGGAAGATATCGGAACAAACCTTGGAGATCTCTTTAAAAATATCCAGTTATAAAAATTAGTGCTGTGATCCTGTTCAGATTGATAATCTACGTAATTGGCAGCATGATACAGAAAAATCCCTTTCAGGAGTTTATTTCTCCTGAAGGGATTTTTCTATTTTTAACGCAATAATTCAGATATATTTATTATGCACAAACATTCTCCAAAATTTCTTCCAAAGCATTCTTGCTGCTGGTGTGGCATCGAATCACATCCGCATTACATCTGCCGGCCTCTTCTACCGCACAGCGAACCATTTTATGGGATACTGTGTTTGTGAAAAGAACGATCAAATCAGGACTTCCAATCTGTTTGCTTAAACTTGCTGACATCTGGGTGAAGATCTTCGCCTTACAATTAAACTGTTTACAGACTTTCTTATACTGACATACCATTCTGTCATGTCCTCCAATGATTACTACACTCATACTGAACCTCCTGAAATTAAGATCTGATTATCTATTATTTTACTTATTACTTTTCCTGTATGGTTTATGAATTCATTTCCACATGCCTTTGTTGTTCGTGTTAGTTAAGTCTAACCTATGTATTTACTATACTATATCAAAAACGTAATATCAACATTATTAACTGATAATCTTTCTCATTACACCAAAGAACTGCCGGGTTCAACCTTTACAAAAGCTGATCCCGGCAGTTCCTGCCTTACTCATGTTCTGTTCTTTTATTTTCATCCAGCAGATTCTTCATACTTCCAAGGCTTATCATTAATGTAGACGCATTGTGCAAAAGTGCAGATACTGTCGGCTGGACAATTCCTGTCACGCCAAGCAAAATCAATCCTGAATTAATCCCGACAATATTTCTGTAATTCATATGTATCCGCTTCATCATGGCATTTGCCAGAAGTTTCAGCGTCACAACTTCACGCAGATCATCCGCTGCAATCGTGATATCCGCAATCTCTCTTGCAATCTCAGCGCCATCACTGATCGCAATTCCTGCATCCGCCGCCGAAAGAGCCGGTGAATCGTTGATTCCATCACCGATCATGATCACTTTTCTTCCTTCTGATTTCTCTTTCTCAACAAAATTAGCTTTGTCTTCCGGAAGAACTTCTGCATAATATTCGTCAACACCAACACGTTTCGCAATTGCCGCCGCCGTACGTTCACTGTCACCTGTCATCATAACAACTTTACGGATACCGGCTTTCTTCAAATCACGAACCATTTCCACAGCCTCTTCACGAAGCGGATCTTCTATACAGATAACTGCAACAAGTTGTTTCTCGATTGCCAGATACAGATGAGAGTATTCTGGTTTTAATGAATCGTATCTATCCTGATATTCGGATGGAATCGTACATCCTTCATCTTCGAAAATGAAATGACTGCTTCCGATCAGAACCTTTTTATCATCAATAGAGGAAGAGATTCCATGTGCCACAACATATTCTACCTTTGAGTGCATTTCTTCATGAGACAAATGTCTTTCTTTCGCTGCATCTACAACGGCCTTTGCCATAGAATGAGGAAAATGTTCTTCCAGACATGCTGCAATACGAAGCAGATCATTTTCTGAGTATTCACTGAAAGCAACAATCTCTTTCACTGTCGGGGTTGCCTTTGTCAATGTTCCTGTCTTATCGAAGACGATTGTATCTGCATCTGCTACTGCCTCTAAGAACTTACCACCCTTTACTGTGATATTGTTCTCGCCTGCCTCGCGGATTGCCGAAAGTACAGTGATCGGCATCGCAAGCTTCAATGCACAGGAGAAATCTACCATCAGAACAGACAGTGTCTTCGTAATATTTCTTGTCAGGAGCCAGACTGCACCTGTCCCCAGTAATGTATATGGAACAAGTCTATCTGCAAGATGTTCTGCCTTACCTTCTACAGAAGACTTCAGTTTTTCAGAATCCTCGATCATTGTCACAATCTTCTCAAATCTCGTAGAGCCTGATACCGCTTTGACAAGAACTTCAATCTCACCTTCTTCGAGAACTGTTCCGGCGAAAACAGACTGTCCTACACTTCTTCTTACAGGAAGTGACTCACCTGTAAGAGATGCCTGATTGACCATTCCTTCACCAGTAACTACTTCCCCATCAAACGGGATCACATTTCCCATACGAATCACAACATGGTCTCCCGGCTCAATATCTGATGATTTTACAAGAATCTCCTGTTCATTTCTCTTCAGCCACACTTTATTGACATTAAGTGACATACTGCGCGCAAGATCTCCGACAGACTTTTTATGCGTCCATTCTTCTATGATCTCACCAATTCCAAGCAGGAACATGACAGATCCAGCTGTAGCATAATCTCTACGGAATACGGAAACGCTGATTGCTGTAGCATCCAGGACAGGAACCTCTATCTTACCATGCATCAGGCAACGGATTCCGTGCCAGATATATTTCACTGATTTTACAGATGTAATCACTGCACGGACCGGCATTGGAAGGAATAATTTACTTCCATAATGAAGAACCGTCTTCATAACCAGCTTTTCCTGATAAACAGCATTCAATTCTCTTCCTGAACCTGCTGCGACATGCTCCGGCAGTTTTGTATTTTCATAAGAAAATTCCTTTAATAAATTCAATACCTCTTCCCGGGTTCCAACATAACAGATCACAGCATCTGCGGTGCGTTCATATACTTTTACGTCTGTTACATTCTTCTGATTGGAGAGAAACCAGGATAGAGTATCCGCCTCCGTATATGTCATCCTTTTCTGGACAACATGGATACGAAGGCGGCCATTGATCTCATGCTTTACAATGAATTTCATAGAGAATTAAACTTCTTCCTCTTTGAAATCCTGCGCACCTGTATTCTCTTCCTGAGTTTCTGTCTCTTCTGCTTCTTCTGCTTCGTAGACAGCCTCAGCCTCTTTTGCTGCACGTGACTCATTGATCTGCTGAGCCTCTGCAAGGATATCCTCTGCATTCTCCTGAACAGTTGTTGCTGTCTTCATCACACAGTCTTTTGCTCTTAAAACTGCTGCTGTACAGTTTGTGTAAACTTTCTTTGCATCATCACTCGCAAGAATTTTCACTCCCGCTGTTCCGAAAAGAACACCTCCTGCAAAGATTCCTGCTTTTTTCAATTTAAATATATCCCACATTATATAAAACCTCCTAAATTTTTTATACATCATATCAACCCAGTATACAGATAGTCAATTCTAACTGCATTTATCGATAAATTTTATCGTTTATTCTCCGGTAATTTAATCGATGTTACTTTTTGGTCTTTTACATAACCGCAATGTTTTAATCCTTCGCGAACCACCTTATTCCATCCTGTTTCTGTGAGTTTAAAAATCGTATCATCATCCAACATGATAATACAGCCTCCCTCTTCCGGGCAATCCTGCGCACAATCAACTTTATACATATTTTTTCTGTTGATTGCTCCGATTTCTTCTAATGCATTGATCATTCTGTAGACCGTTGCCACGCCAATATTTTCATCTTCCTGAGATGCCTTATAAAAGATTTCTTTACAGCTTGAGCATTCATTTTCCAGAATGATATCGATCAGCATCTTACGCTGTTTTGTGATTCGGCATCCGTTTTCTTTTAGTTTTTCAATAATCTGCTCTTTTTTACTCACGGCACTCCTGCTTTCTGGTCTTCGCTGCATCAGTTGCTTCGCTATCTCACAGAGTTTTGCTCTTATGAGACAGATGTGACCTCATATCCTGCATTTTTTACTGCATTTTTTAAATCTGTCAGATCAATTTCTCTATCATAGGAAACTTCTGCACTATTGTCCTTCAAACTCACCTTTGCAGTAACGCCGTCCAATCCATTTAATGCATTCGTTACGGCATTTGCACAATGCTCACAATGCATTCCTGAAATCTTCAACATCTTTCTGCCAATCACCGGTCCGTCTAAAAATTTTGTTTTCGGTTTCTTACTATTTCCAGAACCTCCTCCGCAACAAGGACCTTCTCCTTTAAAATGTTTGATTGATCCTTTCAGAGCCAGTCCGAGCAATATAATTACAATCAGTACAATAATAATATCTGCCATTTTGAGCTTCCTCTTTTAGTCTTCTTTCTCTTCTCTGTTTTCTCTCCATCTCTTAATCCACAGATAAATCTGATAAATGGATACACCTACAAGGTAAATCAAAAGAAATGCGCCAAACGCATAAAACATAGAACCAGTCGAATTTCCCATTCTAATCACCTTCTACTTTTTCTTCGTATATTGGGATTTTCCCACTGCCGTGCTGCATCCACCGCAACTGCCACAATTGCCACTACATCCGGCGCATCCGACATGTTTTCCTTCTTTATGATTTTTATATGCTTTATAAATGAGAAAAATACAATATCCGATTATCAAAATTATTATTACAATATTTGCTATCATTGTCTTCAACACCTCGCTTTTTCTCTAATTATAACAGAGAGCCGGATACATTTCCTGCACCCAGCTCCATTTTATTCAAGAACACTTCCGCATTCTTGCTTTTTTCATATTACGCTGCCTGCACGGAACGTTTAGAATATACTTTCTGATCTTTATACGGATCTGGTCTGAAGAGCATGAACAGAAGGAAGATCAGTAAGATAAATCCTACTGCTGTACCTACACCAAATGCTCCGCCTGTTACAAAAGATCCCACCTGGTATACGATCAGGCAAACAACATAAGCAAATACATTCTGGAACAGGATTGCAAACCAGAACCATTTTCTGGACTGCATCTGCTGTGCCATTGTCGCGATTGCTGCAAGACAAGGTGAGTCAAGCAGGTTGAACAGAAGGAATGTGAATGCTGCAATTGTTGACGGGAACCAGGAAGCAACTCCCTGCGCTACTGTCACTGCGTCTTCTGTATCTCCGGACACATTTGCAAGAACTCCCATTGTAGAAACGATTGCTTCTTTCGCTGTAAATCCTGAGATAGATGCTGCTACAGGCTGCCACTCTCCAAATCCAAGTGGTGCGAACAGAGGGGCGATCACTCCACCGATTGCTGCCATCAAGCTGTCTGCGCTGTCTTCTACAAGTCCAAATCCATCTGCTGTAAATCCGAATCCGCCAAGGAACCACATTACTACGCATGCAAGGAACAGGATTGTTCCGGCTTTGATGATGAATCCTTTCAGTCTCTCCCAAACATGAAGGAGAACTGTCTTAGCCTGTGGAATATGGTACTGCGGAAGTTCCATTACAAATGGAGCCGGTTTTCCTGAGAAAGGTTTTGTTTTCTTCAGGATGATTGCAGAAACAAGTACTGCAACGATTCCTACAAAGTACATCAATGGTGCAATGAAGGAGCTCTCCTGATATCCTGCCACTTCACCGGCAATAACTCCACCCATCATAGCGATAACCGGAAGTTTTGCTCCACATGGGATAAATGTTGCTGTCATGATTGTAAGACGTCTGTCATTATCCTGCTCAATTGTCTTAGAAGCCATGATTCCAGGAATTCCACATCCTGAAGAAATCAAAAGCGGAATGAAACTCTTTCCTGAAAGTCCAAAATGTCTGAACACACGGTCCATAACGAATGCGATACGTACCATGTACCCGCAGTCTTCAAGAATAGAAAGGAAGAGGAACAGGATTGCCATCTGTGGAACGAAACCAAGTACTGCTCCAAGTCCGCCGATGATACCATCTACGACAAGTCCGTTGATCAGGTCACTTGCTCCGACATTTGTAAGGAATCCTCCGACTGCATCCTGGATTGCTCCAACGAATGTATCATTTGTCCAGTCTGTTACAAATGTACCGACTGTTGTGACAGATATGTAATATACAAGCCACATAACTGCGATGAAAATCGGAATACCAAGGATTCGGTTTGTAACGATACGGTCAATCTTATCCGATGTTGTCAATTTTTCTTTTGCTTTTTTAACAGTAGTTCCGACAATCTTCTGGATAAACTGATAACGTCCGTCAGTTACAATACTTTCCATATCGTCATCATGTTTCTTCTCCAATTTTGTTCTTTCGTCTTCAACAACTGCTTTTGCTGCACCTGAGAGTTTAATCTGATCTACAACTTTGCTGTCATTTTCAAGGAACTTTACAGCGTACCATCTTTTCTTATCTTCTGTAATTGTGTCAGGAAGGATTTCTTTTACACTCTCTACTGAAGCTTCAATGTCTTTTGCGAAAATTTCTCCCGGAAGTTTTACTTCTTTCTGCTTCGCAACTTTGATTGCTTCGTCGATCAGTTCATTCAGACCTTTCTGCTTTAATGCTGAAATCTCAACGATTGGGCAGCCGATCAGCATGGAAAGACGTTTGACATCAATCTTAATACCTCTCTTAGCAAGAAGATCGCACATATTCAATGCGATTACAACCGGTACTCCTGTCTCAACAAGCTGTGTTGTAAGATACAGGTTACGTTCAATGTTTGTTGCATCAACAAGGTCAACGATTACATCCGGATTCTCATTCAGAACATAATCACGGCTGACAACCTCCTCAAGTGTATATGGAGAAAGGGAATAGATTCCCGGAAGGTCAGTTACTGTAACATCTTCCTTTTTATACTTCTTATTCTTGATCTTACCTTCTTTTTTCTCTACCGTTACGCCCGGCCAGTTACCAACATACTGGTTTGCTCCTGTAAGAGCATTAAACAGTGTTGTCTTACCACAGTTCGGGTTTCCTGCAAGTGCAATTGTGATTGCCATTACTCTCTTTACCTCCTTAAGTTATATCAATCAGGCTATTCTGCATATAAGGTTTTATTTAACTTCTACACACTGTGCATCCGCTTTTCTGACAGTAAGTTCGTATCCACGGACTGTAATTTCAACCGGATCACCAAGTGGTGCAACTTTTCTGATAAAAAGTTCACTTCCTTTTGTGATTCCCATATCCATAATACGGCGTTTGTAAGCACTGTCTCCATCGATTTTTGTAACTACAACAGTAGTTCCTACTTTTGCATCACCCAAAGTCATAACACATACTCCTTCCTTTCTTTACTTTACTCATCACTTTTTCGGCGTCTCAATCAGATCATAATATGGCGCGCCATATCAGCATTTACTGCTACTCTCGAATCTTTAATATTAACAATAACGTTACCGCCAATTGCAGATAGCACGATCACTTCTGCTCCGGGCACAAATCCAAGATTTGCAAGAAAACGCTTCGTCTCATCATTTCCGCTTACTCTCTTAATTGTATTGGTTTCGCCAATGTTGGCCATTGTAAGTGGCATAATCTCACGCTTCTTTCTAAAATGATATTGGAATCTATTTTCATTTGATATAGATTATTAAAAACAGTTGAGATTGATAATTTTTTTCATTTTCTCTTCTGTTCGTAAGTTAGTATATGCTAATTCTCATTAGTTGTCAATGACCAATTTGCAGTTTTTCTAATTTTTTCTGTTCAACGCCAATGTTGAATTTGTCTGGCAAATTGTTTGCTGTCAGGAATAAATTATGATATACTAAGAAAAGACATGAAAATTCACTGTGAATAGTGATACGAATAAATTCTAATTTATATAGAGGAGGCCATTACCTATGCATGTAAATGAATCATCTGAAAATTATCTGGAGACAATCCTCATGTTAAGCAAGAAGCTTCCTGTCGTACGTGCCGTCGACATTGCAACAGAGCTTAACTTTAAGAAATCAAGTGTCAGTGTAGCAATGAAAAAACTCAGAGAAAGCGAACATATTATTGTATCTCGTGAGGGCTATATTACATTGACAGAATCCGGACAGGCAATTGCTGACATGATATATGAGCGTCACACTCTTCTCTCTTCCTGGCTTGAAAGACTCGGCGTTGATCCACAGGTTGCAGCTGATGATGCATGCCGTATGGAGCATGTGATCAGTGAGGAAAGTTTCAATGCGATCAAGAAGCATATTGTTTCTCATTCTTAAAACGAAAAAGCACTAACAGAAGAGTGATATCTCTTCTGTTAGTGCTTTTTTCTTACTTTTACTTATCGTTATAATGATACCTACATGCTAAACATACAAACGGAGTTGGTGGGATTCGAACCCACGTGCCCCGGAGGGCTAACGCATTAAATAAAGGATTTTCAGAACAAATAACGTAAATGTGACAACTTCGTGACACTATACAACATATAGATACAAATATGGAAGGAGCATTTCCAATACACCTGTTAATAAAACCCTCTGCTAGAAGTTCCATAGAATAATATAATATTTATGCTGCTATAACATCACGTCTTATCAATGCTTCAACATCGTATCTTAGCATTGCGTCATAAGCACACTTTGGTATCCTTCCAAGATTCTTCTCCGCAACCTTTTCTATACGCTCTTTCTTTTTATTACAAGCGAATTCAAACACTTCATCATATGTCTCATATACTTTTTTTCTATTACTGCCAACAAAGTATTTTCCATCTTCATTTTCATATATGTTATCTTGTGCATGACGCTCAAATATTGTATTAATATAGTGTTCAATCAATACACATGTTTCAGGGGAATACTCCTTATTTCCCGGCTTCAGTATATCCTTATCTAAATCAATTCGATTTCCAAACACATGATGCTCGTCATACCAAAGCTTGAAATTCGCATAATTCTGCCACTCTTCACACACGCATTTATCTGCATATTCTGGCTTGTATTTTTTATGCACTTCTTTATCATGACATCTCTGCATCATGTCCTTCCACTTGATATATGATTTTTCATAAATTCCTTTTCCTACAGCCATTCCATTATATCCAATCCCACACATTCCTCTCTTATAGTGTGCCGGATTCCATCCATCTTGCTTGTATTCCACTGCATTTATTACCTGCATAATAAGATCTTCAGACAGCGGAAATACAGATTCTTCCTGTAATTCCGTCAATCGATTATATTGTTTTTCCGTAACTGGATACAGATTTTTATAATATAAATCGTTCTCATTGTTCAATTGATGCCATATTCTTGTATTATTTGTCTTGTCATAATTAACGATAAACGTTTCTACTGCTAATTCTTCCGCAGATACCCTGTGTTTTACATACTTGAATATTTTGGTAGGCTTAACATATTTTTCCTTCTCAAGTGTAAACATCCTTTTTCCAGTTCTTTTATTTTTGCTTCCACGCTGAACTCTATATTTTCCATCTCTATATTCAACTACCCGTCCATGGCTGCTGTACCAGGTATCTTTGTAATATAATAGCTTTACAAATCTTTCGTCTCTAGCAATAAAATCTATTCCAGACTCATTCTTTCTCAAGATTCTTGAAGAGTCAATTTTCTTATATTTCCTCTTGAAGTGCATGGATTCATCAGAAAGATATTGCTGTAATGCACTTTCATAGAGTGATTTTTCTCTACTTTTCTTTGTACATTCTTTACATGTGTGTAAACGATTTTTCCCATAAATCATTATATAGTTCTCTATCGGCAATTCTCTTCCGCACACTTTACACGCTTTTGTTTCATTATACTTTATTTTTTTATTTTTTCTCAAAATGTCCTCCATTCTTTTACCTACATGAACCTATTTCTCATGCAGGTGCAGTCTATTATTCATTCCGGACTACACGGGATTTTTTTGCATCAAAAAAGACGGTATTTACACCGCCTTCATTTAATTTCTATTCATTTATTTCTTTGGAATTTCTTTTAAACCTTTGATATATGCAACCATAGAGCCGAAGTCACCTGTTCTTTTTTCAGTTCCATTAACATATAGATATTTTGCTAATTGATTTCTTTTAACATTAGATTTGATTAAGATGATATATGCATTCGTATTCGTATATTTTAGTTTTTTATTTAACTCTCTTTTCTGTCGAATACGCTGCTTTTTAATTGCTTCATGAATGAACTTGGAATCATGCTTATTAATATATTTGCTGATCCAATTATAACAACTGTCCCATTTGTAAGGTAACATATCAAAATATGTAGCATCCTCTGGATACCATTCAAGCCATAATTCTTTTACTGACTTGCTTGTAATTGTCATATCTATATGTGATATTTCATAAGCAATAAGCATTTTCTTTTCTTTGACGCACGACAATTTTAATTTTTCCTGTTGTTCCACGTAATTCTCCCTCTATCTAAATTTCTTCAGTTTTTTCATTCCATCTAACAGACGAGTATATTGTTCTTTTAATGCTCGAATATCAGATATTTCCTTTTCCCAATTATCTTTTAACTTTTCCAATTCCTTGTACTTTTTATCTAATGAACCGCTCTGTGCAAGTTCTTCTTTTAATTTTTTATTTTCTTTCTCTAAAAGTGTGTTTCTATTTTCCATTATTTTAAGTTTCTTGTCTAAATCCATATCAACTATATCCTTTCTCAAAAGAGACGATGCATTACTACACCGTCTCACTTTTAAAATCTTTGTCTATATTTACTCATGCTACCCTTGCCAGTAATCTGTCCAAGTGTCATATCTTGAATAATTTTTTCTGCTTTAACATCCTTTTGGAATCGTCTCATCATTTCCGAATAGAATTCAGCATAATTAGCAGGATTGTCTACTTTAACATCAAAGTTAAATGTCTGATTCGTTGCAAACTCATTAAACATGTTCGGAACTTCCGGTGGGTTCTGAATCATGCTATCAATGAATCTTTGTGGATCATTTGCAAAACTCCATAAGTTTTCATGAGCATTGTTATTAAACACAGATGAGTTTTTACTTAGCGGAGTTAGAATAGAACCATCATCAAGTACGATTGTTTCAGGTTTCTTATGCTCTCCGACAACAGCCATTTCATCTTTTGGAACAGACTTAATACCTTTCTCATATCCACTAATCTGACTTAAATCAACCCATCCAAGAGGATGCGCTGCATTTTTATCCTTAGAAATATGATATTTCTTTTTTGCCCAAGATGCATTGTTGATTTTAGTAATATATACTGTCTGTCCATGCATCTGTGTTCCAGTAGGAGATAACCCATCTGAACTATAATAATATGCGCCACTGTTAAACGTAACCGCATCGCCAACATTCGGAACACCATCACCACTTGATGTTGTTGCAGGTTTAGGCGTAGGTGTCACAGGTTGAGGAGTAGAAGTAGAAGATGATGGCTTATTGCTACTAGAAGAACTAGCACTTGCTTTTTTATTAGAAGCATCTACAGCTTGTTTAATAAGATTCGTCAAATCATTTATTGCATTCTGAACTCCTGTAATAGAAGACAAGAAATTAGTACCATAATTGGTAATAACTTGATTTGCCGAATTCCAAATTGTATTCATGCTTTCAGTCATTGTGTAACCAACGCTGTCAGCTTTTGCTTCTAATGTATCTCTAATTGCGCCAGCTTCAGAATTTACATTTGCAATCACATCAGATACAAGAACATCAATATTATCCAGTCGCATATTAAGGACTTCTTCATACTGTTCATATAAATCATCCAATAATTTCTTCTGATCTGCAATTGAACGTTCATATTGAGTTTCAGCCAAATCTTGTTTCGCATCATTCAAATCATTCTGTAACTGCTGTCTCTTTGATGCACCTTCTTCAGAAGTATCTCCTTGATATGCAGCTAACTGTTTCTCGATGGAAGATATTTCTTTCTGCTTTTCGGCTAACTGTTTCTGATAATCATACATATCCTTGTTTGTATCAAGCAAGTCAGTGTACTTATCAATCAACTTTTGAAGCGCATCAAGTTGAGAATTAATACCATCTTCAACTAAATCTTTAATCGCATCCTTTTCCTGCTTTGCAGACGTAATAGACTCTTGCTGAAGTTTAAGTAATTCACTTCTACGGTCAATGAGTGTCTGATTGAATGGATCGGATTTTAACTGTTCGTCAATCTTTTCCATTTCTTTTCTATACTCATCAGCCTGTGCCATGAGAGTATTGTATTTTACGCCATGAAGACCAAATGTAGCTTTTCCATATTCTGTAATCTGACCACCATTCTTGTCGTCATACATCTTCTCACTGGACATAAGTTCTTTAAAAAAATCTGCTTCATCATTGATTTTAGAGATTCTGTCTTGAAGTTTATCAAATAAATCCCATTGAATCTGACGAATACTATTTCCCCATTCGATTGTACTCTTATTGCAGTCCTGAATAGACTCATCAATAGAATCTATTTCGTCTTGCATGTTATACCATGACTCAGAATACTTATCTATTTTTCCGCTGCTAAGTGCGCTATTTAAAGAATTAACCAGTGCTTCACGCTCTGCATACAATTGATTAATCTTTTCGTTTTCATTAGAGATTAAGCTGTCATAATACTTTGTGCTAACAATATATCCAGATGTCTCCGTAATATCAATCGCACCCTCAAGCATTGAGTGTGTATGTTCAAACTGTTTTAAGATTGCATCGTATTCATCTTTAATGTTATTAAAACGCTGTTCAATTAGTTTAGACTCTTGTTCTTTGAGATCAACAATCGCATCTCTACAATCAAGAGCTTTTTCATACCAATTCTTATAATCACTGATCTTTTCTTTCAGATCAGAATCCGTGATTGTTTCAATGTCAATTTTACCATTCTGGATTTTATCAATCCAATCCGAAGAAAGACCTTCTCCGGCTGATTCAGCTTCTTTAATATATCTGTCATATGCCTGTTGCTGTAATGAGATTTTTTCGGTTACTTTTGAAAGCTCAGAAGATAATGCTTCATTACGCTTTGACCATGTGCGATATGTACTTGAAGCAGTTGTATCTAATTCGTCAATCTTACGTTTGATACGGTCTAACTTTGTTTCAATCCAATCAAGGGTTTCTTTTGTTTCCTCTTTGTCCGCTGAAGAATTGGAGGAAGAGTTGTTGGAGGAATTAGATTTTGAACTGTTGTTGTTTTTAGATGATTTCTTTTTGGAAGATGGGGATGCTTTACTTCCACTACTGCCGACATTAAATTTACCTGTCCCATTGGAGAACGCTGTGCCTAAAGAATGTGCGCCTTCATAAGCTAATTTGCCATGAGAACCAGTAACATATCCATTTTTCAGTAACGCTTCTGACTGTTCTCCATTGAATACAATGTCTCCTTGTCTTAAACTTGTAAAAGCTGGATCTCCACCATTTACAACAAATGGTTCTCCATCTCTTACAATGATTTCAGGTTTTAACTCGTTGACAAGTGCGTGTGGCTCATTCTGCTTTAATCCCCAATTCTTATTTGCTGATACATTAGTTGTTCCTGCTGCATGAGCTGTACCATTTGCCGGAGATACACTACCATTTGTTTTGACATTATATGTAAGGCTTCTTTCCTTATTTCCCGGAAGATTCTCAAGTCCAGATACGTGTACAGTATAATTTACTTTTGCATTCTTATTTGATGGTTTGTAAGCATCTACATCCGAATGTTCCGCAGTAAACTTAACCTTTGCATCCTTATCTTCAGGATCATATCCATCAACAAGTGTCTTGTCTACTTTTGCATTTACTAACATCTGTGGTGTAATTGCTGAAATAGAAGATTGAATCGTTCCAAGAGCAGCCGTATCAAGATTTACTCCTGCATTAACATTAACTTTCGTTTCTGTCAAGGTCGTAAGAGCAGATTGTACTTCAGAAGTATCCAATGATAATGATGCTTTTGTGTTCCCATCTAATCCTTGAATTTTACTTGCAAGGTCTTGAACTTTCTGCTGTGCTTCAGTTGTATCTATGTCCACACCAGCTTTGCCAAGCTCATTCTGTGCATTTAAGTTGTTTACAGCTGTTTGATACTCTTGCAACAGAGCAATGGCTTCTCCGATTTTCCCATCAACTTGATTTGTATCAATTGACATAACCGCAGAAGTGTTAGTGAGCATTTCTTTCTGATAGAGAAGTGTCTGTAAATTATCAACCGCATCCTGCGCACCACTAAGAGAGAGATCTACAGTTCCACCTTCATTCTTAAATTCACCCAATGCTGATTTGGCATCATTTATTTTGGATTCTAATTCATCTGCATTAACTGTGATTTCAATATCTGACTGTCCAAGTTCTTGTTGCTTTTGGACAAGGTATTCAAGTATCTCATTTGCATGTTGAAGTTTCTCTGTTTTTACATCAGGGTCTATTTCAGAATCTTCTTGAATAGTTTTAATGTAGCTTTGAACCTTTTCAATCTCATCCGTAACTTCACTAAATGAAGAAGAATCAAGATTAATACCATTGAAAGATGTTTCATTCATATCAACGAGAGATTCTTTCGCAGATTCCGCAGATGTTTTTAACTCATCCAATGATTGTACTGGCTGATCTAGGTTAATATCAAAACCATAATCTTTGAGTTTTCTCATTACCGCCTGGACTGCTTCTACATCAATACCAAGTTTATCTGCAATTTCTTGGTCGTTGCCTACTCCGAAATCAATTTCCCATGAACCATCATCATTCATGTGCGCCCATTCAGAATTGATGTCTTGAATATCCTTTAAGAAATTTACAGCACCTTCCTGACCTTCAGTGAAGTAACGTTTAATCTTAGGCATTGCAGATTCATATGCAGAAACAATCTCTTCATTTGAAGCAGTTGATAAGTCTTGATTACTCATCAAATCAACAAATTCACGGAACTTATTTGTGCCTGTCAATCCTTTATCATACAATTCCTTTGCAGATTCAAGATTTCCTTGAATGGAATCATACATATCACCTTCTTCGCCACCAGACATAGCAGCTTGCCATTGATTATAGGCGGAGAGTGCATTTTCATACTGATATGCTAAATCTTGAAGAGTCTCTATGTTTTGCTTAATGCTATCTCTCTGTGTTGCATATGCACTGACATCTTGTCCTGCAAGCAATCCTTTTGAAATAGATTCTTCGACTTTTCTAAGTGCTTCTTGTTGATCGGCTAATGAACCCAAGTAATCTGTTTTTGTACTCTGCTTTTGTTGTTCCTGTAATTGAGCTAACGCTTTCTGATTTAAGTGATATCCATTTGCTGTCTTTTCCAATGCTTTATCAGCATCATCACCAAACATATCCTTAAATGCTTTAACGCTATCCGCAGACATTCCAGCACCGGAAACAGATTCCGAGAGAATTGATTTCAGAGATTCCATATTAGAAGTTGTTTTATTGATAGAATCTTGTGCTTCTGTAAATGACTTTGTTAAGTTGTCAATTGATACAGAGCCGGTCAATCCCATATCAGTAAGAATATCAACCACTTTTGCAACTGCGTCAGCAGAATCATCAGAAACAACACCGATTTCAATTGCTTTATCTACAACATCTTTTAATGATGATTCAACTTCATCCAAGTTATCTTTCGTAATATCAATGCTTTTTAAATCTACATCTGTTAGATTTTTAAAGATATTTTTATCTTTTATTATTCCAAGCGCACCTTCTTTACCTGCAAAGTGAGTAAGCATGGATATATCTGTTGCATTTTCATTGAATCCAGAAATGATTCCATGTATATACGCTTGTCCAACCTGTTCTCCATTTGCATTAAACAGTGCTGCATCTTCAATTCCTTTTTTGTCCAAATCAAGGATATGAGAAAGAGATAAATCACCATCTTCTTTCGCAGCGTCAAGGATTCCATAAATATATTCTTGAGCAGATTTTTGACCTAAGAATTGATAAGTACCATCATCATTGTTTACAATATGAGAGAATGCAATATCTGTGACACCATCATATCCTTCTATTTTGTTAATGACATCTCCAAATACAGTATCAATATTGTCTGCACTTGCTCTTAATTGATCGTAATAAGACTCGATAAAATTACCATCTGCATCAAAATACTGAATATCTTGTAATTGTGTCTTGAATCTCTCAAGTTCATCAGTATTCCATTTGATAACTTTTCTGTTGTCCATGTCAACATTTCCGAATGTTGTTGGAAGAGTACCATTTTTGATTTGATCTTCGTACTTGTCAAGTCCCCAATCCTTAATCTTCTTATACTCTTCGTCAATTCCACCTTGAAACATATCTTTGACGGAATTTTTGAAATCGTTTACTTTGATTGCATTTGTATCAAGTGAATTTCCAACGTCATCGAATAACGACTTATATTGGGAATACTTCTCTAATACTCCATCTACAGTTGATGACATTACATCAAAAGAATTCTTTGCACGATCAATCGCAGATGTATCGCCACTAGATAAAGCCTCGTTATAATCATTAATCGCCTGTTTATAGTCTTCTAAAATGACAGCATGGCAGCCTGCCGCCCCTCCTTGGCGCGCAGCTCATCATCGGCGGAAGTTATTGTAATCATCTCCATATTCATCAATTATTCCTTTGAATTTAGATAGTTCAGATGATGTAGAATCAATAACTCCTTCTAAAATTCCGTTATTGTCCCCAACGGTATCGATACGATTCTGTACATCATTCATAAAGGAATTCAATGTAGATTCTGCTTGCGTAACATCACCTTTGAATGTAATTGTATAAGCTCCTGTTGAATCTTTTTGAAGAGACAAACCTTTATCAACATAATTTTTTGCTATTTCCGCTACTGCTTCTGCATCCTTTGAGCCACCATTAAATTGAGCAATTCCAGATGTACGTGTCTTTGTCATTTCAGACTTGATTTTATCAAAACCTGTCTTGTTTTCATTCAGAGTTTTCTTTGCATCTTCAACCTGAAGCTGTTGCATAAGAGCAATCTGTTTTTCCATTTTACCGTTCACAAGATCAATGGAACTTGCACTTTCTCCGTACGTAGATGCTAATTGGTTCTGAATATCTAATAACTGAGATTTAGCATTGTAAGCTTCTTCTTCGGTTAAAGTGCCTGATGCTAAAGATTCTCTTAATTCTTCAACTTTCGAAATCTGATCGTTCAATGAAGAAGTATTTTCAGAAAACTTCTGTCCGGCTGTAGATGCTGAATTTACCGCATCTTCTATCGATTGTTTATATGATTGCCACACCATTACTCCGGCTGATACTGCCGCAGTTAATAAGATAATTGGATTCGCCATCATCGTTGCGAACAATCCTTCTAACGCAGAACTAAAAGATACTGTACTTGCTGTGGCTGCTCCATTTGCAGTAGATAATCCCATTGCTGCTACTGTTGCTTCTGCTTCAGCTTGAGCTACGCCTGAGTTTGTGAGAAGTTGAACTCTCTGTGCATCCGACAAAGATGTACTAGAAAGAACTAACTGCATCTGAGATTCAGACAATCCCTGTGTTAAGTTCAAAAGCTCTTTGAATCCTTTGGTATCAATTGTTCCGCTTTTAACAAGATTCATTGCATTTCCAAGATTGGAGAATTCACGCACTGTACCTTGAATCATGGATGTAAGATTTTTGAAAACAAATGCCCCACCGAAAGTTCCAAGTCCAGCAAGTGCGCCTTTAAGAAGATTGGTTTTGTCCACAAAATCTACAATTGCTTTAGAACCATCTAGGAATCCTGCATACATATCATCTGAAATTAAGGATGTAGATAATCCCTCAAGAGAAGATTTTAACTGATTTGTCTTAGCTTCAAGGGAATTAAGGTAATTATCTTCAAATTTCTTCTGAGCTGTTCCCTCTGAGTTATAAGCCACATTCGTCAACTTCTCAACTTTGTCCCAGTTGTCCATTGCCGCAATAAATTTGTTGTATTGATAAGTCCCGGCTGTTGCGGTCGCAACGGCTTTCTGACTATTGCTATCTAATGTCTTCCATTTCTTTGCGATATCATCAAGAACCCCTTCACTATCTCTGAACATTCCAGTGTTGTCACGCATAGATACACCGATTTTCTTCAATACTTTTTCCGTATCGTTTAGGCTTTCTCCTGTTTCTGCATCTACAAACTTCCCAGCCTTAATCTGATTCATACGAGACAAGATGGACTTCATAGCTGTACCAATTGACTCATCACTATCCTGTGTCACATCCTTAATTGTAGCAATAATAGCACTTGTCTTTTCCAAGCTTACCCCTGCATTGTTAGCCTGTGATGCTACTTTCATCAATGCTTTTCCAATACTGTCAGCTCCTGATGCACTTTCCAAGTCAATACTTGTTAGAATATCATTAATTCTACTTGCTTGGTCTGCTGCTAATTGGAATCCATTTAATGTTGTTGTTAAAATTTCTGAAGCATCCGAAGAACTTAATTCTGCATCTTTTGACAGTACAAGAGAGTCCTTAATAAGCGAATTCGTGTCTGCCATTGACCTTCCTTGTCTCAGCCAACTATCCGCTGATTCAGCCACACTGCTTGTCAGACTTCCAAGTTCCTGTGCTAAACTGTTATAGTCATTCATCAGATTATCAATGTAGTCTGAATCGGCATTTGTAGCCATAGCGAGATTCGTTTTAATGTCATTGAATTCTTTAACAGTTTCCGTAGCTTTCTTTCCTGCTTCAAACATCTTATACATTACATCCTGGAGCAAGTTAGAGACATTGTAAATACTTGAGAATGCTTCTTTTACACTTCCTCCAATTGAAGAAAAGATATTCTGACTCTGCCGTCCTGCATTATTTATACCTTGCAAAGCGTTCTGTAACTGATTAATACTTGAGTTGTCAATGTCTGACCCAATATTAATACTTTCATCTACAGCCTTTTTCACAGAATCAGTATTAACGCTTAAATCTAACTCGATATCCGTAATACTATTAACTGCCGCCTTAATTTTACTTGCTATATCTTCAGAGTCAATTTTGAAGTCAACAGGGATTTCCATGTCGTGACACGCTGCATTCAACTTCTCCTGAAGTCCATTTTTATCAACATCAATGTCTACTTTTACTGGTTCATCTCCTGTTGCAATCTTATTAATTGCACTTCGAAGATTGGATAACAACTCTTCTTGATTAAACTTCAAGTCAATATTTAATGCTTCACCTGCTGAAGCTGACGCAGAACTGATTGCTTCTCGAATCTGTGAAGTGATTTGTTCGGAATTGATATTGACATCTAAATCAACCGTAGTTTTTCCAATCTCCGTTGTTTCAGATATGCTTTGCTTTAGTGCTGATTCCATCTTAGAAGCCATATTGATGACAGAATCCCATGCTCTTGAATCAACGTTTCCTGCTTCAAAAACATTCATATTTTCTGCTGAAATCTTCTTTATATCAGCCTGTGCCTGTTTCCAAACTGATAAAGCATGATTCAACTGATCTGCTTGATTTGTAATATTGTCCGGGAATAAATTAGGGAATTTACCATTAAGCTCTGACCACATTGAATTAATGGTCGCTGTAGATTTCTTTGTATCGGTAACGAGTTTTCCAATATTTTGATTTAAAAGGGATTTGTAATTTGAATCACCAAGCTCTTTCTTAAGAGCATCGGTAACAAGGATTTTCTGATTTTTGAAATAATCATAGAAGTCATCAAACGCCCCTGAAGAACGGAGCGTCTTTGCATTTTTCTTTAGCGTATTTACTACACTTGTCATTGATGTCTCAAATCCATCTCCAATATTAAACTCCTGCCCATTCCATGACTTTCCAAGACTTTTTATCATTGAATTGAGCTGTTTCTGAAGTTTGCTAATTGTTGATTTGTCCGTGATATTAAAAGAGTCTGCCAGAGATTTACTCATAGCAGACGTATCAATTTTTACATTTTTTAATCCGTTTTCTATATTCTGTTTTAGTTTCTTCGCTGTGTTCTGACCGCTCACATCTACATCTATTGTAAGCTTATGCTTCTCTTTCAATAGAGCATTTAATTTTTGTTCTGCTTCTGCGATATTTAGATCAGCATCTATATTTATCTTAAAATCTTGTGACATAAGCACTTGCTCCTTATATAGATCTTCTTACTTCACCTTTTAGGCAAAGTAAAGATAAGTCCATTCTACGAATTGTCTCCTTAAGCTGTTCGGTTTCTGATGCTAGATTTGATGTTTTTTCCATCAAATTCACAATGATATCATCATCCATTTTTGTACGAATCAAACTACTTAATTTTTTCTTTTCTTCCTCCGTATAACCACTCCAATTTAAAA
>OGDX01000367.1_pt1 | contig 35659 bp, 32 predicted proteins | sample 1570461 | NCBI WGS metagenome assembly OGDX01 (sample SAMEA2582172, study PRJEB24529) | metagenome
AATAAAGGAAGCTTCATACGCAGACAATACGTGATACCTATAGGTAGTCGCATAATAAAGTCTCTTATAGGAAGATTTTTGGAAAAATTTATGTGATTTTGTGGATTTTCAGATTGTGGAGAGCAGTTTTACCTATTAAAGAATAGAAATAATGAATCTTATAGGTTGAGAAGAAGCTTTTGGATTGAAAAAACGCAAATTATGCCTATAAGAGAGCAAATATTATGAATATATAGGTCGCAAGCAGCCAGCGCGGAAAAACAGAGCCAACGGGGATAAGCGGCCTGCACGGAAAAACAGAGCCAACGGGGAAAAAATATTGGGGATATCGAAGATATCCCCAATACAGAATTAAAAATCCACCTGCTGTACAGAACCGGCGCTGCCGTCTTCATGAAGATACATGCCGCTGCTTCGTACTTTAGCTTTAAGATTGTTATCATCATCAGTTACATGAAATGTTGTTTTGGAGCTGCCAAGACAGATTGCACCGACATTGGCTTCCTTAAGTGATAAGAGCTTGTCCTTGCCATTCTCATCTTTAACCCAGACCTTTAACTGGTCATAGACTTCATCATTCTCATCAATCCAGCCGTTGCCGTCAGAATCGTATTCTGCAAGCTCGGAAAAGCCATTACCGGTCTTGGTTCCGAACAGCTCGCTGCCGTCATTGATAATTCCGTCGCTGTTCTTATCAAGAGCAAGAAAGCCACTTTCAGGATTCATCTGTGCAATAGTCTCGTCTTTACCATCACAATCAATGTCAAAACTGAAGGACTTATCAGAAATAGAAACAGGATTGCATCCAAGATTAATAACAAGCGGGTCTGTCAGTACAGTGTCAAAGCTGGAAACAAATTCAATGCTGTGTTCTTCCATGTATCTGCGCGACATGGTCATATCAAGATTAAAATTAAGTTCCCTGCCGTCTGCTGTTTTAACAGTTCCGGTTGTTGAAAATGAAGTGCTTTCCTTTTCTTCATAGGTTGAAGAATATCTGGTTCTTACAGTCCACACAGTAGGAGAAATCTGGTTAGTAATAGAAAGGGTTTTTGAGGCTTTGTCAGATGAAGATGTGTCAGAGACTGAATTGCAGGATAAACTGTCAGTATCATGAAACATTCCACGGAAAGACAGAGACTGAATAAAATCCAACAGGGACATATAAACCTTTCTTGTTATTTCTGTGTAACTGAAGCTTACATTCTGCCGCATAGAAACTAAGCTGGCTTTGTTGTAAGCAGGTGTTAAAGCCTCCGTGCCTCCTGGTGATTCCTCACCAGCCAAATCCGTTTTAGAAGAATCGTCCGGGACATTAAGTCTGCCAGAACGATTGTAGAGTGGCATCATCAGAAACATGTCGTCATACTTTCTGTCCGGAGAATCAGAAGAATTACTAAAATATGATTCTTTCTGGCTTAAGCTGCTTCTTGCCTGGCTCATTCCAAAACTAAAGGAGTTACCAGAGCTGCCGGCTGCGACCATGCCGCTTGATACCTTTTGTGAGTAGTGTCTTCTTGAAGACATACTCATGTTACTGTCTGCAATTATCATAAGTATACCCGCCTTTCATCTTCAGCAATGAACACGGTTATATATAATATCGGTTTAAGCACAGAATACTTAATAATAAAATGTCAACTAAAAACTTTTATAAAATAACTTTACAAAAGTACTGGAAATTCTTATTTAACTGTTGTAATATGATAGCAGAGAAATATCTGCATAAGCAGAAATAAATTATTGAGCCGTAAACTGGCAGAAAGAGGTCATATATGTGGACAGCAGATTTAGGAAATGGACGATACAAGAATCCAATACTTTACGCTGATTATTCAGATCCGGACGCAATCCGTGTCGGTGATGATTATTTTATGATATCATCAAGCTTTTCTAATGCTCCGGCTATGCCGTTGCTTCATTCTAAGGACCTTGTAAACTGGAAGGTTATTAACTACATTTTGGCTGAAGTTCCAGAATTCAGATATAGAAATCCAATTCATGGATGTGGAGTGTGGGCACCTGCAATAAGATATCATGAGGGTACATATTATGTGTGCTTCCCAATGCCGGATGAAGGAATATATATGACTACAGCAACAGACCCTTATGGTGAGTGGAGTAAGCCGGTGAACATAAGACCAGGCGCAGGCTGGATTGATCCATGCCCATTCTGGGATGAGGATGGAAAGGCATATCTTGTTGCAGGAGTTGCCAAGAGCCGTATCGGATACAAGAGTGTGCTTCATATGGTAGAGATGCAGCCAGATGGAATGGGGCTTATTGGTGAGGAAAAGATTATATTTGACGGTAACTTAAATGACCAGATTACAATAGAAGGGCCTAAGATGTATAAGCGAAACGGATGGTATTATATATTTGCACCGGCTGGCGGTGTTAAGACAGGCTGGCAGACAGTGTTAAGGTCGAAAAATGTGTTTGGACCATATGAGTATAAAGTGGTTATGAGACAGGGAGATTCGCCTGTCAATGGACCTCATCAGGGCGCATGGGTTGACACAGTTACAGGACAGGACTGGTTTATACATTTTCAGGATGTGTATGCAGCTGGCAGAATAACACATCTGCAGCCAATGAGCTGGGAAAATGACTGGCCTGTTATTGGAGTTAAGAAAGATGGCAATGATTACGGCGAGCCTGTGATGGAGTACGAAAAACCTGATGTCGGTGCAGTTTATGAGATATGTGAGCCAGATACTACAGACGAATTCACAGAAGATACTTTGGGACTGCAGTGGCAGTGGAATGCAAACCCTGATAGTGACTGGGCGCAGTTTGGCACTGATGAAAGTGGAAATGTGTCTGACAACGGTTCTTATATAAAGCTTAATGCAGTTGGCAGAGTATCAAACAGACCAATCGGTGATTACAGAAATCTTCTCATGCAGAAGTGGCCTGCACCGGAATTCAGTTGTGTTACTAAGATGAATATCAGCGGAATGTCTGATGGTGATAATGCCGGATTCATTCACATGGGAATGGATTATCTGGCAGCAGATGTGACTGTAAAAGATGGAAGGATGGAAGTGTATGCAGTAAAGGGTGTGCAGCAGTTTGATTGTGACCAGGCTTATACTAAAGAGACTAAAGAATTGCTTGCTTCATACGATAATCTTAAGGAAATATATTTCAGATATACAGTAAAAAAGACAGGAACTAAAGATTATGTTGAGGGAGGACTTCCTGTTAAGGAAGCACCTGTTGAGACAGTAACAATAGAGATAAGCACAGACGGAAAAGAATACACCAGCCCTGTTTCCGTTATTGCCAAAGCCGGAAGATGGGTTGGTGTAAAGAGCGGCGTATATGTATCGCACGATAATTCTGTCAAGAACGAAAACAAAGGCTTCGTGACAGTAGATTATGTAAGATATAGTTGTTAAATATTCTTAATGTTTTTCTTAGCCCATAGTTCAAGGGCTTTCGCATTATTGGAAATAAGGTCGAGGGATTCAAGTATCTGCTTGAATTCCTCCTGCTCTCCAATATCAACCTGACCATCAGCAGAGATATTGATAATAGAAGCACGCAGGTTTTCAATATCATTCAAAGAACCAAGCATTTTTAATGATAATCTGTCAAATGAATTAATCTCGACTTCCTTCATTGTAAGCCTTCCAATCGGACATTCGCTTGAGCAGTAATTGTAGCAGAGTTCAGGAGCGTTGTAGCATTTTGCCATAGATACAACCTCGTCTGCATAAGGTGTTACATTGCCGAGTTCAATTCTTGCGAGTCTTGTTCTGTCTATTCCTATAACATCAGAAGCTGCTTCACGGCTTTCAAATTCAGTATTTTTCTGTGCTGCAGAAAATCTTGCCTGATAATATCTGTTATCAGATGCTTTAGTTGCTTTCTTCATGGTTAATAATTCTCCCCTTGGTATATTTAATGAGTTAGTAAAATACATGGTCTCCAATAACGGTTCCGCCCACATCGACAGAACTGTCATATACATGAAAATATAGTGCGTTAATATTGATATAACCGTTAAGCACATCAACGGCTGCCTGGGTGCAGGCTGCATTTGCACCTCTTGCAAGGACTATTGCAAATCGGCCGCTGGCAACAGGTGAAAACTGATAAGGTGCATATATTACGCCACTTATGCTGTTGGCAAAGCGTGGGTCTGCAACTCTGTTGATAACAACACTTCCTACAGCACATTTGCCTTCGTATGACTGATTGCCGGCTTCACATTCAATAATTGCTGCCAACATTGCAACATCTTCGGCAGTGTGATTCTTAAGAACATTGTTAAGAGCGTTCTGGTCAACCATAGCAGAGCCGGAAGATGAATTATTGCCTGTATTACCGGCGTTATTGACTTTGTCAGCCTCTTCCTGTGCTTTTTTTGCAGCTTCAAGAGCTTCCATTTCACGGCGCTGACGCTCTAACATTTCCTGTTCAATCTGTTTTTCGTATTCGAGTGCAAGTGCTTCTGCATCAGTAATGCTGTCACTTGTAGTGTCAAGCTCTGTCTGACACTGTGAGAGAAGCGCAGCAAAATTATCAGCTTCGCGGGAGGCATCATCTTTAAGAGTGACAAGTTCAGCCATTTCTTGTTCAAGCTTTGCCTGAGTTTCTTTAAGAGAAGCCAGGAGGTCACTTAATTCCTGCATCTTCTGGTGGTCATAATTAGAAATCTGCTGGATATATTCTGACTTGGATAAAAGGTCAGAAAGGCTTTCAGCTGACAGAAGCGTTGACAGAATAGTAGCATTATTATTCTCATACATAAACTGGATTCGGAGCTTCATGGCGGCATACTGCTGGTCAATCTCTGCCTGCATATCAGCAACCTGGATATTGGTAGCATCAATCTCTGACTGCTTAGCATTAACTGCATCCTCAATAGAAGAAAGCTTCTCTCCGGAAGCAGACAGCTTCTCGTTAAGCTCTCCGTAAGATGCATTGAGTTCGCTCTGTTTATTCCTTAATTCTTCAAGCTGTTTATTAACAGCATCGAGGTCATCCTGTGTATCAGCCATCAACTGGTCAGGATAAGCAAAAAATGGAACAGCAGATGTAGCTGCCATAATCAAAGCAAGACCGGCGACTGTTAAATTCCGTAATTTAAATCTGATAAAGTATTTCACATAGACTCCTGATAATCATTATATTTTTATAAATAAAAAACAATATTAGTATAAAATGTGCTGGAATAAATTGCAAGCCAAGCTTTCCATGGTGTATATTAATTGAGGAGTGCGGATTGGGAATTGGTCTGCATCCTTCGACTTGCGTACATGACGTTGCGGCATCTGACTATAGCATACGCTTTCAGGAATCCTGCGCTTAGTGTAACTAAATGCCGCTATCTACAAAGTTTATTACGGTGTGTCAAATCAAACGCGCTTCGCTTGAACGAGATTTGACGCACCGCCCTAATGTATATAGCGACATTAAGTTACACACAGCTCGGATTATTCAAGCGTATGCTATAGTCAGACACCGCAACTGATATACACAACATTTAAGATGCAGACCAATTCCCAATCCGAAGCTCTCAATAAAATAAAAGGAGTATTCCATGCTTGAATTAAATGATATAAAGAAAGACTATGTGTCCGGTTCGACTACTGTGAGTGCACTTAAGGGCATTAATCTTAGGTTCAGGGACTGCGAGTTCGTGTCGATTCTTGGACAGTCCGGATGTGGTAAGACTACTATGCTTAATATTATAGGCGGACTTGATAAGTATACGAGCGGCGACCTTAAGATAAATGGAGTGTCAACTAAGAATTATAAGGACAGAGACTGGGATTTTTACAGAAATAATTCTATTGGTTTTGTCTTTCAGAGTTACAATCTGATTCCGCACCAGACAGTTTTATCTAATGTGGAGCTTGCACTTACGCTTTCAGGTGTATCTAAGACAGAGAGAAAGAGAAGAGCTATAGAGGCACTTGAGAAGGTTGGACTTGGCGAACAGATTCACAAGAAGCCTAATCAGATGTCAGGTGGACAGATGCAAAGGGTTGCTATTGCAAGAGCACTTGTAAATAATCCTGATATCCTGCTTGCTGATGAGCCTACAGGAGCGCTTGATACAGAGACAAGTATCCAGATTATGGAGCTTTTAAAGGAGATATCAAAGGACAGACTTATAATCATGGTAACTCACAATCCTGAGCTTGCAAAAGATTATTCTACAAGGATAGTCAGATTGTTAGATGGTGTGATAACTGATGACTCTGATCCATATTCGTTAGAAGATATGGAAGCTGATATTAAGGCTAAAGAGGCTGTTAAGGTTAAGGCATCAGAGAAGAAGAATAAGAAGTCAGGAAAGAAGCAGAAAACATCTATGTCATTCTTTACAGCGCTTTCACTTTCCTTTAATAACCTGATGACTAAGAAAACAAGAACGATTCTTACTGCATTTGCAGGAAGCATAGGAATTATCGGTATTGCAATGATTCTTTCTATCTCAAATGGTATCCAGTTATACATTGACAGGGTTCAGAGAGACACGCTTTCAAGCTATCCTATAACACTTCAGGCAGAGTCGATTGATATAAGCAGTATGGTTACAAGCATGATGGGCAATTCTGATTCAGCAGAGCATGAAGACAAGACTAAGATATATTCTAACGATATCATGGGTGATATGATTAATACCATGGTAAAGGAGGTTAAGAGCAATAACCTTTCAGAGTTTAAGAAATACATTGAAAACGGCGGCTCTGACATTAAGTCATATGTAAGTGATATCCAGTATTCATATGATGTTCCTCTTAACATTTATATGAAGGATACTTCTAACGGTGTAGAGCAGTTAAACCCAAGTACAATGTTTGATTCGATATATGGCGAGGGTGCAACAAGCACATCTTCTGCAATGTCATCAGGCATGGGTATGGGGATGTTTTCTAACAGCAGTGTGTGGAACCAGCTTTTAGGAAACCAGCAGGTTCTTGATGAGCAGTATGATGTCCTCGCAGGACACTGGCCAGAGAATTACAACGAGGTTGTGCTTGTTACAGATAAGAATAACGAGGTTGATGATTATACACTTTACTCATTAGGACTTAAAGACCCTGAGGAAGTAAGAACACTCTTTAAGAAAATGATGGTTGGTGAATCATACGAAACAGAAAAGGATATAAGCTATACATTTGACGAGATACTTGATACAGAGTTTAAGCTTGTTATGCCTACGGACATGTATAAGTACAATGATGTGACCGGTACATGGGACGATTACAGCAAAGATGATAAGTATATGACAAATGTTGTAAATAACGGAACTGACATTAAAGTATGTGGAATAATCAGACCTAATGATGACGCAGTCAGCACTTCAATTTCAAGTGGAATCGGTTATACAGCAAAGCTTACTGAATATATTATCGAAGAAGTAAAAAACAGTGAGATTGCCAAGGCACAGCTTGCTGATACAAGCGTTGATGTATTTACAGGAGTTCCATTTGACAATGACAGGAATACAGAGATTACAATGGACGATGTAAATGCATATATGGCAACACTTTCACCAGAGGAAAGCGCTCAGATGCAGGCAATGACAAGTGGAATGAGCGATGACCAGATACTACAGCTTTTCTCAGCGTCACTAAAGGCTAGAACAACAGATGCAACATTAGACAGCAATAAGTCAAAGCTTGGAATTACAGACCTTGATACACCTTCACAGATAGATATATATGCAACTGATTTTGATTCTAAGGAGAAGGTTCAGAATATTATTAAGGATTACAATAAGTTGCAGCAGGACGATGGCAAAGAAGAAAATGTTATTAACTACACAGATTATGTTGGAATAATGATGTCTTCAGTGAGCACAATTATTAATGCAATCTCTTATGTATTAATAGCATTTGTTGCAATATCACTTATAGTTTCTTCGATAATGATAGGTATTATCACATACATTTCAGTACTTGAAAGAACTAAGGAAATTGGTGTATTAAGAAGTATTGGCGCTTCTAAGAAAGATGTTTCAAGAATATTCAATGCAGAGACACTTATTGAAGGTTTTGTCTCAGGCGCACTTGGCATTGTTGTAACTTTATTGCTGTGCATACCTGCAAATGCGTTGATTAAGCACCTTACAGACATTTCTAATGTTGCACAGCTTCCGGTTGCAGGAGGAGTAATACTTATAATAATTAGTATGCTCCTTACATTTATTGCCGGACTTATTCCAGCAAAGTTTGCAGCTAAAAAAGACCCTGTTGTGGCATTAAGAAGTGAATAATGTCTTTACTTTAAAACTTCACTGTGTTAAAATTTAAAAGTAATAAGCCAATGCTATTTTGGAAAACCGGGGTGGACAATTATGAATAATAAGTTAAAGACACAGGCTGTTGAGCAGCTTTTTCAGGCAATATTAAGTCTTAAGGATTTAGATGAAGCATACGATTTCTTTGAGGATGTATGTACAATTAACGAGATTTTATCCTTATCCCAGAGATTTGAGGTTGCCAAGATGTTAAGAGAACACAGGACATATCTTGATATTGCGGAGAAGACAGGTGCGTCTACTGCGACAATCAGCAGGGTAAACCGTTCGCTTAATTATGGTAATGACGGGTATGACAGAGTATTTGAAAGACTTGGCATGCTTGAGAAAGAGTCAGAAGACAATAAGTAATCAATATGAAGCAATGTAAAAGGGAACTGTCAGTACTGGCAGTTCCCTTAATTTATACGGATTATTTCTTTTTGTCTGTTTTATCAGACTTCTCAGGCTGCTTTGGCGCATGCTTGGCAGAGTAATCATCAATCAGACTTTCAATCATGTTCTTCTTCATGTATACATCAAAGCTTAAAAGACATACAAGACTGAAGAACTGTAAGAATTCTCTGTCATCATCATCCTTTACATCTGTAAATGCATTACTTGCCTGTTCAGACTTTGCAAATATATCTTTAGATAAGGGTCTTGCAAGAGAGGATTCCATTGAAAAAATCTCTTTATATATATAATCCAGATCCGGCTTGGAACCTTCATCAAAGAATTTCTCAGTGAGAGGATTGAGCATTTTCTGTATATCACTTATTGAGAGAATGTTCTTAAAGTAATAGATAAATGTAAGGATATATATATGCTCCTTAGAGTACTTTTTCTTTACTGGTGATGGCAGCAGATTGTTCTTGGCATAGTTGTTAATCATCGTTTTGGTTAGTACTTTATCATCAGTGGTACGCTTTGTATCGTGAAGATGTTCATACATAAATGTTGTAACCTGATCCATGTACAGGTTGATGTTAGGCACATCTCCGGGTTTTATATAGTTAAGAGCGGACATATCTTTAAGAATACCGCTCATAAGCTCTTTAATATCGTTGTTCATATGTTCCTCATTTCTTTAAAAATGCGTATTCATGAGAGAATACATTTATATTAATGCTTAAGCTATATTATATAGTTTTTAAAACCACATTTCAAGTAGGAATAATATAATGAACTTTAGCATAGTGTATTGTGCATATTATGATATTTTAATATTTATTACAACGGTATAAAATATGTTTCATAGGAGCAAATATTCGTGACATTTTGCTCCTGATATATTATAATGAAAAAGGTTTTTTAAGAATTCTGGGAGACAGAATTCGGATGCACCAGAGGGTGATATGTGCCAGAAAGCGGCACAGGAATGGAGGATTATTATGGGTATTTTAACAAGATTCAAGGACATTATGAGCGCTAACATCAATGCACTTCTCGATAAGTGTGAAGATCCAGAGAAGATGATTGACCAGTACATGAGAAATCTTGAGAGCGACCTTGGAAAGGTTAAGGCAGAGACAGCTTCAGTTATGGCTGAGGAGACAAGATGTAAAAGAGAGCTTGATGAATGCACAGCAGATGTTGCCAAGTATCAGTCATATGCAGAAAAGGCTCTTAAGGCTGGCAATGAGGCAGATGCAAGAACATTCCTTGAGAAGAAGCAGCAGTTAGTTTCTAAGCAGGCTACATTACAGCAGACATATAATATTGCAGCAGACAATGCAGCTAAGATGCGTCAGATGCATGATAAGCTCTGCAAGGATATCCAGTCTCTTGAAGCAAGAAGAGATGCAGTTAAGGCTAAGATTGCAGCAGCTAAGGCTCAGGAGAGAATTAACAAGGTTGGTTCAAGTGTTAATAGTGTTGGAACAAGCATGGATGCGTTCAGTAAGATGGAAGCTAAGGCTAACAAGATGCTTGACCAGGCTAATGCAATGGCAGAGCTTAACCAGACACAGCTTGAGGCAGATGTTGACAGTCTTGCAGCTAAGTATGATGCAGAGCCGGCTAACACAGCAGTTGATGATGAATTAGCAGCACTTAAGGCTCAGATGGGCTTATAATTCAGAAGCACATTTATAACAAGATAAGCAATACATAGATAAGGAGAGGGAACATGGGATTATTCAAAGGGCAGTTTGCCAATGTAGTTGAATGGGAAGAGTACAGAGATGATATAATCTTCTGGAAATGGACCAACAGAGAAATCAAGAAAGGCAGTAAGCTGATTATCCGCGCCGGCCAGGATGCAATCTTTATGTACAATGGTAAGATTGAAGGCATTTTTAAGGACGAGGGAAGCTTTGATATTGAATCACAGATTATTCCATTCTTATCAACACTTAAAGGCTTTAAATTCGGCTTCAACAGTGGAGTAAGAGCAGAAGTTTTATTTGTTAATACTAAGGAATTCACAGAGAAGTGGGGAACTAAGAATCCTATTCTTATTCCAACACAGGCACTTCCAGGTGGCATGCCAATAAGAGCTTTCGGTAATTTCTCGTTTTCAGTATCTGATTACATTACGCTTATAGACAAGGTAGCAGGTGTAAAGCAGATGTACACTGTTGCAGATGTTAAGGAAAGAATATCAGCAGTTCTTGACCAGCTTCTTATGAAGTGGATTTCTAAAGAAGGCAAGGATATGTTTAATCTTCAGGCTAATGCTTATGATATCTCAGCGGGTATTAAGACAGACCTTGATATGGAGATGAGCAAGTTAGGAATCACAATAACAAGCTTTACTATCTCAAGCTTCTCTTATCCGGAAGAAGTACAGAAGATGACTAATAAGGCAGCATCTCAGGCAATGGTTGGAGATATGAACAGATATACACAGATGGCTATGGCTGATAGTATCGGCAATTCAAGAGGCGGTTCGAATATTGCCAGTGATATGATGCAGCTCCAGATGGGAATGCAGGTTGGACAGCAGATGATGAATAACATGAATACTGCAATGAATAATAATGCAAATGTGTCAGGTGGCACAGCACCTAAGTTCTGTCCTAACTGTGGAACACCAACTAATGGCGCTAAGTTCTGTTCTAACTGTGGAACAAAGCTTGCATAAGCTGACAATTAGTAATATGTGAATTTAATAAATAACAATCAGGGATGTTGTCATATTGGCTTGGCAACATCCCGTTGTTTTTGTATAATGTGGTAGTTGGCAGAAATAAGGTGGATATAGATTTCACATTTGCATGAAGGTGGATATATGAGATTAGAAGATTTGAATGACAGCCAGAAAAGGGCAGTTAAATATACAGATGGCGCGCTGCTTATTATTGCCGGGGCAGGCTCTGGAAAGACGCGTGTGCTTACGAACAGAATTGCATATTTAATAGAAGAATGCGGAGTAGACCCATATAATATTATGGCAATTACATTTACTAATAAAGCTGCAAGAGAGATGAAAGAACGAGTTGAGACTACTGTGGCACAGGGCGCAGGGGCTGTATGGGTAAGTACATTCCACTCAACATGTGTGAGAATTTTAAGAAGATACATAGACAGAATTGGATATGATAATAACTTTACCATATATGATACGGACGACCAGAAGTCTGTAATCAAGGATATATGTAAGAAGATGAATATAGATACGAAGATGCTTAAAGAGCGTGCAATTATGAGTAAGATTTCATCTGCTAAAGATGAGTTAAAGACTCCTGATGAGTTCGAGCTTGAGGCAGGTAACGACTATAATCTTAGAAGAATCGCAGGTGTATACAGAGAATATCAGAAGACGCTTAAGCTTAACAATGCGCTTGATTTTGATGACCTGATATTCAAGACGGTTGAGCTGTTCCAGAGTGATGCAGAGGTGCTTGAGCATTATCAGGACAGATTCAGATATATAATGGTAGATGAGTATCAGGATACTAATACATCACAGTTTAAGCTGGTTGCAATGCTTGCGGCAAAGTATGGCAATATATGTGTTGTTGGTGATGATGACCAGTCTATATATAAGTTCCGTGGAGCAAACATTTATAATATTCTTAACTTTGAAAATGTGTTTACAGGCGCTAAGGTTATAAAGCTTGAGCAGAATTACCGTTCAACGCAGACTATTCTTAATGCTGCAAATGCTGTGATAAGTAATAATGTCGGCAGAAAGAGCAAGTCACTCTGGACAGATAACGGAGAGGGCGAGATGGTTAATTATACTCTGTATGAGAACGGGTATGATGAGGCAGAAGGCGTTGCGAGTGGTATTGCAGAGTATGTAAGGGATGGCTGGAATTATAATGATGTTGCCATTCTTTACAGAACTAATGCACAGTCAAGAGCACTCGAAGAAAAGCTGATGATTCACAATATTCCATATAAGATATATGGCGGACAGAATTTCTATCAGCGAAAGGAAATCAAGGATATTCTTGCTTATCTTAAAACTATTGATAATGGTCTTGATGGTCAGGCGGTTAAGCGAATTATAAATGTTCCGAAGAGGGGAATTGGTAATACAACGATTGACAGATTGCAGGAATATGCAGATTTTAATGATATTACTTTCTGGGAAGCACTTGTCAATGCAAAGGATATTGACACAATAAAGAATGCGGCACTTTCCAAGTTAGAGCCATTTGTTGACCTTATTGGAAGACTGCGTGCCAAAGAAGAATTTATGTCATTAAAGGAGCTTGCTGAGGCTGTAATTGAGGATACAGGATATATTGAGAGCCTTTCACAGAATGAAACGGTGGAAGAGGTTGAGGCAAGACGCGAGAATCTGGATGAATTCATTAATAAGGTTGTAAGCTATGAGGAGAGCTGTAAAGAAGCAGGCGAAGAGCCTACACTTTCAGGACTTCTTGAAGAAGTTGCCTTAATAGCGGATATTGATAATCTTGATGAGTCAGAGCCTCATGTAATGCTTATGACGTTGCACAGTGCGAAAGGTCTGGAATTCCCAATCGTGTATATGACAGGAATGGAGGACGGACTTTTCCCAAGCTATATGACAATTGTGTCAGATGATTCAACTGAGATAGAGGAAGAGAGAAGACTGTGCTATGTTGGAATAACAAGAGCAGAGAAAATACTTAATCTTACAAGTGCCAAGTCGCGTATGGTGCGTGGTGAAACACAGATGAATAAGGTTTCAAGATTCATTAATGAAATTCCTAAAGAATATATGCACATAGAAAACAATTCCAGTGGGTATGCTAAAGGCAGGATTGCATATGGCGGTACATCAGATGAGCCGGATACAAAAGGCATTAACATGCGTGCAACAGCCAGATCAATTCTTAGCAGCTACGGAAGTGGCACACCAGGCGGAAGGGCAGCAGGAACATATAGTTCAAGAAAGGTTAAGATAAATGGCAGTTCTAATCCGGGATTTGGGAAAGACCCTATGGAATTATTTGACCTTAAGAAACCAGAAAAGAGAAAGACACCGGCAGATTCTGTAAGAAGTGCTTATGCAGGAGTGCCTACACGAAGCGGCTTATCTTCAAGAAATGTAATAGGTGCTGCAAGAGGTGCAGATATAAGTGCAAAATCTTCAGGCGGACTTGGCTACAGTGTCGGTGATATGGTGAGCCATGTGAAATTCGGCGAAGGAAAGGTACTTGCTATAGAGGATTCAGCAAGAGACTATATGGTAACAGTTGAATTTGCAGAGTACGGACAGAAGAAAATGCTGGCAGGATTTGCCAGACTTAAAAAACTATAATGACAAATGTTTAACGCTATGCTATAATACATTTATTAAATCCGTGGTATGAAAGGAGATATTGTTATGAGTAAAGAAAAATTAGATGAGCTTATCGCAGCTACTAAATTAGGAGAACTTATTAGCAAGAAGGAAGATGAAGATAAGAAATGCTGCAAGAAGTGCAGCACAATTATCATAGCTGTTCTTGCTATCGTTGGTGCAGTTGCAGCAGTTGCTGGTATCGCTTATGCTGTATACAGATATTTTACACCAGATTATTTAGATGACTTCGATGATGAAGATTTCGAAGACGAAGATTTTGACGATGATTTCGAGGATGAAGACATCGAGAAGTAATGTAATAAGTGCGATATGATTGAAAGCCACAGCCGGCTAAGATATGTCCATTAGGATATATCAGCGGTTGTGGCTTTTTTATTGCATAATATTTAATTATTTCTTAATTGACATAGGGGTGTAATCAGTGTTATATTACTCAACCCTGTCATTAAGCAAAATTTAAGGGGAGGAAAGGAAAGCAGGAATTTATGACATTTTATCAGGAGTTACAGTTAAGCTCGGCTGGTTCAAAACAGCTTATCAAGAACACACAGGATTCTAAAGAGAAAAGAAGACATATTCTTATATATAATTTTAAGGTGTATCTTGTTATGATATTCTGCGTCGCAGTAGTTACAGTATTCAGTAAGCTGCTGGGGAATAATAACAGCGTTGTCGGAGTTACAGTGCTTCTTGCAGTGCTGGTATTAAGACAGGCGGATTTTGGAATTAAGACATCACATGGTTTGATTTCGATAATGGGAATATATGCGATATTGATAGCAGGACCGAGGGTTTCCAATATGGTACCGCCAGTTGCTGCATTTGTAATAAATATTGTGTGTATTATGCTTCTTATGATAATGGGATGTCACAATGTAATTATGTATAATCATTCAACATTTGTTCTTGGGTATCTTTTGCTACAGGGATATGATGTCACAGGCCATGAATATATGATGAGAGTTGTGGGACTGCTTGCCGGGATGTTAGTATGCATGATTATTTTCTATAAGAATCAGAGAAACAGACCATATAGAAGAACATTTTGGGATTTGTTTAAGGAATTTAATATTAATTCAGCAAGGACAAGATGGTACATTAAGCTTACATTTATCGTATCAAGTGCTATGCTGATTGTTTCGCTGATGGGACTGCCTAGGGCAATGTGGATTGGAATTGCGTGCATGTCAGTGTGTCTGCCGTTTTCTAAAGATGTTGATAAGAGAATTGGAAACAGGGCATTGTTTAATGTTGTTGGATGTGCGATTTTTGCAGTGATGTATATAGTACTGCCAGAATCAATGTATCCGTATATAGGCATGATAGGTGGTATCGGAGTCGGATATTCCGCTGGTTATGCATGGCAGACAGCTTTTAATACATTTGGTGCATTATCAATTGCGGCGGGACTTTTTGGAATGCCTTATGCAGTTGCATTACGTATAGGACTGAATGCTGCCGGTGCTGCTTATACATGGTTGTGTGACAAGGTACTTGAAAAAATACATTCTGCAGTGCAGGCAAAGAATGTCAGCGTGGCGGAGTAAATGTGACTACTATACTTTAGCACATTTTTCTGATAAAATTATACAAGGTATGCCGTTATGTGAATAAGTGCTGCCAGAAACTATTAATATGTTAATAACAGGCACAATTCATGTGCGGAATGGAGTATAGATTGAAAAAAGGAAGCGTATACGAAGGTAAAGTTGAAAAGGTTGACTTCCCTAACAAGGCGACAGTGTGGGTGACAGATGAGGACGGACAGAAGGAAAAGGCAATCGTAAAGAATGCAATTCCTGGACAGACTGTCAGATTCTGCGTGAATAAGAAAAGAAAAGGACACTGCGAAGGCAGACTTATGGAAGTTGTTGAGAAGAGTCCGCTTGAAACCAACCCGGCATGTCCACATTTTGGCAAATGCGGTGGCTGCACTTACCAGACAGTAGCTTACGAAGAACAGTTAAAGATTAAGAGCGCACAGGTGGAGAAGCTTCTTAGTGAAGTTGTTTCAGGTGAGCTTCCATTTGAAGGGATAATTGGAAGTCCGGTCACAGAGGAATACCGTAACAAGATGGAGTTTTCATTTGGTGATGAGTATAAGGACGGTCCGCTTGCACTCGGACTTCACAAACGAAACAGCATGTATGATATTGTTCCGGTTACAGAATGTAAGATTATTGATGAGGATTACAGAAAGATTCTTACATGTGTTCAGAATTATGCAATCGAGAAGGAGCTTCCTTTCCAGCACAAGTTAAGCCACGAGGGGTATTTGCGTCATCTTCTTGTAAGAAAGTCAGTAAAGACAGGACAGATTCTTGTTGATATCGTAACAACGACTCAGATTGAGCATGATTTCACAGAGCTTGTAAACCGCCTGACATCAATTGAATATAAGGGCACTCTTACAGGTGTTCTCCATACATTTAACGACAGCCTTGCAGATGCAGTAATTAACGAGAAAACTGAGCTTCTGTATGGTCAGGATTATATTGAGGAGGAACTTCTGGGCTTACGTTTCAAGATAACTCCGTTCTCATTCTTCCAGACTAATTCTCTTGGAGCGGAAGTGCTTTACTCTAAGGCACGTGAGTATGTGCTTTCTGGCGGATTTGGAGATGTGGCTGGCAGCAAACCGGTTATATATGACCTGTATACAGGTACGGGTACGATTGCGCAGATGTTATCGCCTGTTGCCAGCAAGGTTATCGGTGTTGAGATTGTTGCGGAAGCTGTTGAGGCTGCTAAGAAGAATGCAGCCCAGAACGGTCTTACTAATTGTGAGTTCATTGCAGATGATGTCTTAAAGGCACTTGATAATATTGAGATTAAGCCAGATTTCATCGTGCTTGACCCACCTCGTGACGGAATCCACCCTAAGGCACTTGAAAAGATTATTGATTACGGTGTTGACAGAATGGTGTACATTTCCTGCAAGCCTACTTCACTTGCAAGAGACCTTATTACTCTGCAGGAGAGAGGGTATAAGGTGGAGAAGTGTTGTTGTGTGGATATGTTTCCTAATACGGGGCATGTGGAGACGGTTGTTAAATTATCCCTCAAAAAAGATACACATAAGATTGAGGTCACAATGGAGCCTGATGAAGAGAGTAATTATACACCACAAGAAAAGGCTACTTATTCAAAGATTAAGGAATATGTGAAGGAAAAGTACGGTGTGAATGTGCATACTTCTTATATTGTACAGGTAAAGCGTATGTGTGGTCTGGACATGGGCGAGAACTACAATAAGTCCAAGAAAGAGAATCCAGAGGTAAAGCAGTGTCCGCAGGAGAAGGTGGAGTATATTAAGGATGCGTTGAGGCATTTTGGAGCAATAGGAGAATAGAAGGTGATATTGTGCGTGGGTATGAAGAAACAATAGGTATAATATCTGATATTATGCAAAGATATGATGAAATTATGCCAAATGTATTCCGAAGATTAAATATATATGAAAAACAGTTGCTTGAGGAACATCCCAGACATATTTTTTCAAAAGAAGATTGCAGAAATATAATGAAGCAATATAATATGCCTGTTTTAACTGAAAACAGACTTGGACTCATTTCAGAATGCTTATTGCTATTATATAATTGGTACAAATCAAAAATAATATATTGTATTGAGCAAGAAGCAACAGAGACTGATATAAATATAGATAGAGAAAAGATAAAATTGTTTCCATATTCGGGAATATATTTGGACTTAGAGTTTTATTCTTTAAAATATTTGGGATGTTTTATATCGGTAATTAGAGAAAAAAAAGATATTTCTTTACAAAGATATATTTTGCTTGGTTTTGTTGAATATAATAAAGAAACTAATAGGTACGGAATAGAACCATTTATGTTAGAAGTGAAAGATGGAATATCAGTACAAGAAGCTTTCTTTCAATGGTTACAAGAGAGTATGTCTCCTTGTCGAAACCTTGAACGAAATATAGAGGCTTCAAATTGGGTTATGTCAAACCTTTATACACTGATAGATAAGGTAAATTCTGAAAAAGAACTGAAACAAACAACAAGTGTAAGGCGGAAGATAACTACACAAACATTAGAATCATCAAATACTGATGGATATAGGTTGACACATGAATCTAAGTATAAATATAAAACTAGAAACAGTGCAGGAATAGGTTCAAAGAAATCGCCTCATGTGAGAAGAACACATAATAGACATTATGCTATAAAAGATGAATCAGGCAATATTATTGGAGAGAAGGTTATCACTATTAAAGAAATGAGAATTCATGCAGAAGAAGAAAATGTGATTACGTTAAAGGTATTAAATGATGGTGAATAAAGATATGTATAGATAAAAATATCATAAGTTGAGAGAGAAGGTTGAAATACACCTTCTTTTTTTATACCAATTTTTAAGAAGGTGGTGCCAAAAAGTATACACAAATACCGGGACGTTCCGTAAAGGAATATCCATACATTGAAGGCTTATCATATGCAAATATAGATGACATTTATATTGAAGATAAAGATAAAACATTTTTTGATGAAAAAACATTTATATTAAAGGCAGCTATGCTTGTAACTGACAAGAACGATTACGTTCAATCATATGCACTTACAATAAAAAATGTAAAACTCATAGCCAATAATGTTTCAACAAAGTCATATGAGAATGGAGCTTGGGAATTAGGATTATATAGCTTAGAACTTCCATGGCAAACAGATATTGATATTGTAGAAATAACAGACTAATAGCAAGGTAGAATTAAATATATCATGAATGAAAAATTACTTAAGAAAACGTCTATACGAATCACCTTAATGCTTATTATAATTTTCGCAATCATTGGCGTTTTAACCTACAAACTTTATACTGATATGAATGAACGTAAAGATAGAGTTGTGTATACATCAGACAAAGAAATGCAAAAAGATTTGTGCGGTATCCACAGACTAATATTCTTGATATCACCTAAGAAAGAAGGAAATGCTGTTCTGATTTTTAATGAAGATTATACATATTCTTATGCAGCTATTCGAGATGGCGGAGATATTGAAATTATATCAACACATCCATATTCATTAGATTGTGAAAATGGTATTATTAAACTTGAAGATAGAAATGCAGACATAGTAACTGTTAATGACAAAAAGTATATTCAAACTAACATAAAAGGAAAATCAATTGAAAATTGGATGCTTTATGAAAAAATGAAGAATAAGTAAAATCCAAGGCTACCTCACCATCCAAGTGAAGTAGCCTTTCAAAAATTTCAATTTCACGAATTGCGTATAATCATTAAGTAAAACTAACTCCCCATTATGGAAAAATGAATAAAAATGGTGGAAAACGTATAAAAATGAGTTTATATACAGTAGGAACACTTTTCCGAAAAGGGAGAATTTCATTTTAAAATCAACGACTGTTTTCAGAAGGTCTATGTGAGAGAAGGCAACATCTTTTACTGGTGTCTGAGCCATTCTATAGAGATCATAGTAATGTCTGGAATATCGTTGTGGCATACCCAGAAGTCTTTTTCTACAATAGCATCATTTAAGCCCATTTTATCAGCGGTATTTCGGAAGAGTTCTCTCCGGTCATCATCTGGCAGACATGCAATTTTTCTCATAGAGTATTACCTCCGCATATTTGTTGTATTGTATCATAAACCCAGTCGGTAGATTCCGTTGCTTCTTTCAGACAAGCCTGTTTTTCTGATAAAGAGAGTTTTGTTGAAAGAATCTGGATAACTTCCGAGGTTACATTATTTTTTCCTAAGGTTTTCAGTGCCTGAATTACCAGACTTGTCATATAGGACCAGACAGCCGTTACCAGAGTGGAAAGTCCAAGTAAATTAAGGGCAGTGTTCCGTTCGGAGAAATGGAAACTTAATTGATAGAAAATTTTTAAGATAGTATACAATCATCTCGATGATAATAGAATACTGGGCGAACTTGAGAGACATGGTTTGCTCTAAATTAATTATTTGGTGACAAAATAAGGTGTAGCCTACACGTTTACGCTATTAAGCATAAATAAATAATCAGTAATGCACAAAGTGTTGAAAATAATCTTGACATCCAAACCGCAAAGGTTTACTATAGTTAGCGTAAGCTAATTAAATAATTATTCTTCAGGGCAGGGTGCAATTCCCTACCGGTGGTATAGCCCACGAGCCGCAAGGCATGATTCGGTGAGATTCCGAGGCCGACAGTAAAGTCTGGATGAAAGAAGATGTGGATATGATAGTGACTCTGGAGTGTTTTATACATTCCGGATTTTTTTGTATCAAAATTCATTTATGGTGAGATGCAGCCAGTGCATATTTATTTGAGATTATGATATTTGAAATCATTAAGCCCTGAACGATATTAGTTTGGGGCTTTTTTAGTGAACAAAGAGGTAAAATGGAGCATATATATCTGCATGCTTGCATGCAAGGAGATATGCGAACATTTGACGGCACAACATAAATCGAGAATTGTAGCAGTGTAAACTGCAGAGAAGCTTCGTAAGAAGCGAATTCGAGATGTATGTTGTGGCATATAAAAAAGGACAGGAAAGGAATTCAAATGTTTGATGAACAATATATGAGAAGGGCGATTGAGCTTGCAAAGCGCGGCATGGGATATACCTCGCCAAACCCGATTGTCGGAGCTGTGATAGTAAAGGACGGCAGGATAATCGGAGAGGGCTGGCATGAGAGATACGGAGAGCTGCACGCAGAAAGAAATGCGTTAAAGCATTGCAAGGAATCGCCACAGGGAGCGGATATGTATGTGACTCTCGAGCCCTGCTGTCATCATGGCAAGCAGCCACCGTGTGTGGATGCAGTGATAGAAGCCGGTATAAAAAGAGTATATGTAGGCTCGGACGACCCGAATCCGCTTGTCGCCGGAGGCGGTATCAAAATTCTTAAAGAGCATGGGATAGAGGTTATCAAGAATGTGCTCAAAGAAGAGTGCGACCGGCTGAATGAAGTATTCTTTTACTTTATACAGACCGGACGTCCATATGTCGCTATGAAATATGCCATGACGATGGATGGAAAGATAGCCACATATTCAGGACTATCAAAGTGGATAACAGGAGAAAAAGCGAGAGAACATGTGCAAAACCTGCGCCACAGATATAAAGCCATAATGGCAGGAATAGGAACCGTGCTCGCAGACGATCCGCTGCTTACATGCAGAATCGAGGGTGGAGTAAATCCCATCCGCATAATATGTGATACGCACCTTAAGCTTTCGCCGGAATCGCAGATAGTAAAGACTGCAAAGGAAGTGCCGACGATTGTTGCAGTCAGTGAGAGATATCGTGAACCCGCACAGTCAAAAGCCTTGCCTGAAACTGAAAAAGTAAGTATAGAAGAAAAAATCGGTAAATATGAAGAAAACGGAATAGAAATTCTGTATGTAGCTGAAAAAAATGGTCACATTGATTTAAATGACCTCATGCAAAAGCTCGGCGAAAGAAGCATAGACAGCATTTTACTTGAGGGAGGCGGCATACTCAACTGGTCAGCCCTTAAGAGTGGGATTGTGAATAAGGTATACGCTTACATTGCACCAAAGCTTTTTGGCGGAGCGAATGCAAAAACACCGATAGAGGGAATGGGAACTGACTCACCGGCACATGCCGTGATGCTTGGAAACAGTAAGGTAACAAAGCTTGGTGATGATTTCCTCATCGAGAGTGATGTTGTGAATACTTAAAAAAGAAAGGCAATACAAAATGTTCACAGGAATAGTTGAAGAAGTTGGAACAATAGATACGATTTCGCGTGGAGCAAACTCAGCAGTACTTACAATCAGAGCTGAAAAAGTGCTCGATGGAACAAGGGTCGGAGACAGCATAGCGGTAAACGGCATCTGCCTCACAGTCACAAGGCTCATGCCACATGCGTTTACAGCGGATGTCATGCACGAGACGCTAAATCGCTCATCGCTTGCAAATGCGCTAAGAGGAGCACATGTCAATTTGGAGCGTGCGATGGCGGCAGATGGCAGATTTGGCGGGCACATAGTGTCGGGACATGTTGACGGAACAGGCAGGATTGTGGAGGTCAAAAAGGATGACAATGCCATCTGGTATACAATACAGGCCGCACCACAGCTCATGCGCTATATAGTCGAGAAGGGCTCCGTCACAATCGATGGAATAAGTCTCACCGTCGCAAAGGTTGCACAGGATAATTTCTCGATATCAGCGATACCACACACTGTAAGCCAGACTGTGTTAAAGGACAGAAAAGTGGGAGCTGTCGTAAATCTGGAAACAGATATCATAGGAAAATATGTTGAGAAGCTGTTGTTTAAAGGGCAGTCGGAGGAAATAATAGGAGCACAGACAATTAAGGAAAATGCTTCACGTAAATCCAGCGAAAATAAAAAACAACCGGGTGGAATAACAAGAGATTTCCTGGCAAAATACGGCTTTTAACAAAAACACGCAATTGAATAGCTACAAAATCACAATAGAAAGATGAGGACATAAAATATGAAATTCAACACAGTAGAAGAAGCGCTTGATGAGCTTCGTGCAGGAAAAATAATACTTGTCACAGATGATGAGGACAGAGAGAATGAGGGCGATTTCATCTGTGCGGCAGAATTTGCCACAACAGAAAATATCAACTTTATGGCGATGCACGGCAAGGGTCTGATATGCATGCCGATGTCGCAGGAATATGTAAAGAGGCTTCGTTTTCCGCAGATGGTGCAGGAAAATACAGACAATCATGAGACAGCATTTACAGTCTCAATAGACCATGTCTCAACAACCACAGGCATTTCCGCAGCAGAGCGCTCAATCACAGCAATGAAATGTGTCTCTGATGACGCAAAGCCTGAGGATTTCAGACGTCCGGGCCACATGTTTCCGCTTCTTGCAAAGAAAAACGGCGTACTGGAGAGAAACGGACACACAGAGGCAACAGTCGATCTGTGCAGGCTTGCAGGACTAAAGGAATGTGGACTGTGCTGCGAGATAATGCGCGAGGACGGTACCATGATGCGCACAACAGAGCTCATGGAGCTTGCAAAAAAATGGGACATCAAATTCATCACAATAGCGGCACTTCAGGAATACAGAAAGATACATGAAAAGCTCGTTGACCGTGTCACAGAGGTAAAGCTGCCGACAAAATACGGCGAATTCAAGGCATATGGCTTCGTCAACAGATTAAACGGAGAGCATCATGTGGCACTTGTAAAGGGCGAAATCGCAGATGGAAGAGATGTGCTCTGCCGAGTACATTCAGAGTGTCTCACAGGAGATGTATTCGGCTCACAGCGCTGCGACTGTGGCCAGCAGCTTGAGGCAGCCATGAGACAGATAGACAAGGAGGGCAGAGGAATACTGCTATATATGCGTCAGGAGGGCAGAGGCATCGGCCTGATAAATAAGCTGAAGGCATATGAGCTTCAGGAGCAGGGAATGGACACACTCGAAGCAAATCTGGCACTCGGCTTTGCCGGAGATGAGCGCGAGTACTATATCGGAGCCCAGATATTAAGAGAACTCGGCGTACACAGTCTGCGCCTTCTCACAAATAACCCTGACAAGGTATACCAGCTCTCAGAATTTGGTATGGAAATAAGCGAGCGCGTGCCAATCCAGATGAGCGCCACAGCACATGACCTGTTTTATCTGAAAACCAAGCAGAACCGCATGGGACATATACTCTCATATTAGTACACCGCATCGAGCGTTTTTGCAATGTGTGCGGGGTTTCTGAATAGTAACAAATTCTAAATAGTTAATAATTGCAGATAAACTCATCTGAGTAAAAATAAAAAACATAAGGAGAACAAAAAATGAACGTAATCGAAGGAAAAATGACACAGGATGGAATCAAGGTAGGAATCGTAGTAGCAAGATTCAATGAATTTATCACATCAAAGCTTTTAGGAGGAGCAAAGGATGGACTCGTAAGACATGACGTGCCGGAGGAAAACATAGACGTAGCATGGGTGCCGGGAGCATTCGAGATACCACTCATCGCAAAGAAGATGGCAAAAAGTGGAAAATACGATGCAATCATCTGCCTCGGAGCAGTAATCAGAGGCGCAACAAGCCACTATGATTATGTGTGCAACGAGGTATCAAAGGGAATCGCATCAGTATCACTCGAGTCAGAAATCCCGGTAATGTTTGGAGTAGTCACCACCGAAAACATCGAGCAGGCAATAGAAAGAGCCGGAACAAAAGCCGGAAACAAAGGATATGATTGTGCACTCGGTGCAATCGAAATGATAAATCTCGTCAGACAAATCGGATAATATAATTATATGATTAGAGGGTCAAAAGGTATCATCGATGCATGCTTGCATGTAATTCGTTGTATACCTTTTGACCCTCATATCATTATATAGAATAATAGCATAATCCCCGATGGTCAAATATCATCGATATTTGACCATCGAATATTTATTATATCTCAAATTGTAAATTATTGTCACAACTTAAGTGGCGTAAGCACCGGGCAGCCGTGCAGCACACACGCACTCCCGAGCAGGCGAATAGCGAAGCTGCATAGAGACTGTAGAATTATGCCCAAGAAAAACAGAAATGCCCGGCCATGGACGGCCGGGCAAGGCGTTATGCGCCACGGACGGCGCATAAAAGCCGGTTTCGTCAAGCATAGAACCACCCCAAGGCATAATTCGTACAGCTCTCTTAGCAGCGTAGCGTAGCAGGCGCGGGAGTGCGTGTGTGCTGCACGGCTGCCCGGCGCTTACGCCACGCCCTCCCCACAAAAAAGAAGAAAAATTTAATATCTAAAGAATTGCACGAAAAATCTGTATATAGTATAATGATAGTTCAGGAAAACGAAACGGAGGACCATGAATTTTGATAGATATACATTGCCATTTATTATACGGAGTGGACGACGGCTCAAAGTCGCTCGAGGAATCGGTAGAGATGCTCAAGATAGCCAAAAAGCAGGGCATCACAGGCATAATCCTCACACCGCACCTGCGCCATGGAATGTTTAAGCATCCGCTTGAAAAGATAGAGCGACACTATAAAAAGCTGATGCCATATGCAAATAAGCTTGGAATAGAATTAAAGCTCGGCACAGAGTATCATGTGGCAACCGATATGATAGATGCCTTTCATGGTGGGCTGTGCCATACACTGGCAGATACACAGTATATACTCACAGAGTATTCACATTCCAGCGAATACTCATTTGTATACAAGATGACGCGCGAAGCAATATTTGCAGGATATATACCGGTGATAGCACATGTAGAGAGATATGAGTGTCTCAGTGATATAAGCCGTATAGAGGATTTGCAGGAGCTTGGAGCGCTCATACAGGTCAATGCAGACTCAGTGCTCGGCATAGATGGCAGACACTTCAAGAGATATACAAAGAAGCTTTTGAAGGCAGGGCTTGTTGATGTAATAGCAAGCGACAGCCATGGCACAAAGGCGCGCGTCTGCAATATGAAAAAATGCTATGAGTACGTGGCAAAAAAGTTCGGTGATGACTATGCGCAGGAAATCATGCAGACCACACCGGAAAATATAATAAACGGAAGATAATAAGTTTAAATACGGGGATAAGTAATGGAGAGAGAACAGGATTTTGACAACGAGATAGAGATAGACTTAAAGGATCTGTTTCTTGAGATAATTTCATATTGGCAGTGGATAATTCTTGTTACGATAGCGACAGGTGCAGTGGCATTTGCGATAAGCAGATTTATGATTACACCTATGTATGAATCGACATCTGAGCTCTATGTACTTTCAAAGAGCACATCCATCACAAGCCTTGCGGATATCCAGACAGGCACCAGCCTGACAAATGATTACATAGTTGTAGTAAAGGGACGTCCGGTGCTGGATCAGGTCATAAAGAATCTGAACCTGAAAGAGAGCTACAAGACACTTGGAGGCAGGGTGACGCTTGATAATCCGTCCAACTCGCGAGTACTCAATATCACAGTAACGGATCCCGATCCGCAGATGGCAAAGACCATAGCAGATGAGATAGCAAAGGTCGCATCAGCATATATAGCGGAAAAGATGAAGCAGGATCCGCCGACCATCATCCAGAGCGGATATGATGATGGAGGCGCGGTAAGCCCTAATATCGGCAAAAACACAGTGATAGGAGCCTTTGCGGGAGCATTTCTGTCGATTGCGGTTATAGTGGTTTCTTATCTGTTCAATGATACAATCATAGATACAGAGGATGTGGAGAAGAAGCTTGGTATGAACGTGCTTGGTACACTTCCGCTCGATGAAGCAGAAGATGACGGAGAGCAAGGAAAGGGCAGAAAGCATGGCAGAGGCAGCCACAGAAAGAAAAGAAAAAAGAAATCGGCTTCAGCATAAGGAAGCCTGTATCAGGAGATGGGCAGATGGAATTAGTAAAATTTGGCAAGCTAAAAGAACAAAGCTATACGATGAAGGAATCACTTCGAGCTTTGAAGACAAATATACAGTTTTGCGGGGATGATATACGCACGCTTCTTGTGACAAGCTCTGTACCAAATGAAGGCAAAAGCACCGTGGCACTTGATCTGGCGCGGTCGCTTACAGAGTCAGGAAATAGAGTGCTTTTCATAGATACCGATATGCGTAAATCAGTCCTTGCAGGGCGTCTGCGTGCCACAGCGGCAAGTGGAGGGGAGATATGCGGATTGTCACACTATCTTTCCGGTCAGAGACGTCTTGAGGAAGTGATGTATGGCACGGAAATACCGGGCCTTTTTATGATATTTGCAGGGCCGTCTGTGCCGAATCCGACAGAGATTCTTGAGAAAAAATACTTTCAGGAGCTTCTTAATTTCGGCAAGGAGCACTTTAACTACATAATTATAGACTGTGCACCGATAGGAGCTGCCATAGATGCGGCAGTTGTAGCAAAGTATTGTGACGGAGCTATAATAGTGATAGGACAGGGCATGGCGAGCGCCAGGATGATACAGAGTGTGAAAAAACAGCTCGAGGCATCGGGAGTGAGGATACTGGGAGCTGTGCTCAACAAGGTAAACAACAAGAAAAACAGCCATGTCAGTGGGTACTATGGCAATTACTACGGCAGCTATTACGGGCGGTCGGATAAAGCATGAAAAGCATCGATGTAGAGTTAGGAAAATCAAATATGCTGCCGCTTATTGCAAGCCAGCAGTTTTATGCTTCGTGGAAGGTTTTTATCAGGGAGCTTTTGCTCAATGCCATGGATGCCTGCAATGTGCGGCAGGCGCTTGAGTGGAGCTGGGGCACGGAGTTCCTTGAGATGGAGCAGGCAAGCCAGATGCGTGATGTCAGGGCCATATATGAGCCACGCATAGACATCACGTATAGCAGTGATACAAGACTATTTACGATAGAGGATAATGGAATAGGCATAAATGAATATGATCTGGAGCACTTTATCGCACAGATAGGGGCAAGCTATTATACAAGCACAGATTTTTTCAATCAGCAGCTGAAGTATGAGCCGTATTCCCACTATGGCATTGGGCTGTGCTCGTGCTTTACAGTCTCAAAGGCTGTGCTCATCGAGTCGAAAAAGGATAAGGTCATAAACACTGCCTGGAACATAAGCAATCCGCAGGATACCGCACCGGTCATGGCAAAGTGGTTTGGGGAGAGCGGCCAGATAGAGTATGTCATATCGCAGAAAAAGACACCGGGCACACGCATCTCTATCCCCGTAAAACCATCATATGCGCCGTATATAGATCTGGACTTTATAGTAGAAACCATAAAGCACTATATGCTTACACTCCCTATACCTGTAAATATCAGGTGTGATACGAGGGAGGTATGCCTGTCACAGCCAAAGGCAAAGTGGAACTATCCGATGAATGAGCTTGTTGGCATGAATATCATACGAGTGGATAACAGCCTGCTTGAGGGCTATGTTGCCATATATCATCCAAAGCACAAGGGGTATTTTCATAAGTCCACGCTGTACCAGCAGGGAGTCCTTGTGTCAGATGCTACAGACATACTGGGGCTTGCACCATCATGGATAGACAATTTCTCGTATCAGCTCAATATCAAAAAGAGGTTTTTAAATATAAGCATATCAAGAGACGGAGCAGCCTTCGATGAAAAGCTCATAGAGCTCCGCCAGTATATAGGACAGATTATCATAGATACCTTTGGGCAGAGCCCGCTTACACTTGGCCAGTATCTGTCAGATGGCAGAAAACGGCTGGTATGTGAATACGAGGCGGAAAATGAGCTGGTAAGCAGAGCTGTACAGGTGCTTGTATATATAAAGGAGCGCGAGGTAGAGGTTCCGGTGAGGACAGTAATAAACGGCTTTATCGGGCGGAAAATAAAGATAGCTTTCATGCAGAGGGCACTTTTTGCGCACTATAGGGAGAACTACCCTTATGATTATGGTCAGTTTATTGACAAATACGATATCATAGTATTTGAGCAGAATATCAGAGCCTTCTGGCAGTTTATGACACCGTATATCACATCGATGGAGTATGTTATGGGTGACATGCCGGGCATCATATACACGGATGTATCGGCAGACCTAACCGTGGCAAAGACAGCAGCAACGTTTCGAAACGACTACGTGCTAAGACCGGAGTATTATGATCTGGACCCTGTATTTTGTCTGGTGTCAAATGAGCTGACAGACCCGATGGAGCTGGTGATAAATACCCACAACCGCAATGCAATGCTTTTGCAGCGCGCCGAAAAGTACAAAAAGGTAAGGATTGCGAGAGCTGTGATCATAGAAAATATCAAGCAGAGGATACTGGGCAATGCATCCAGATGGAACAGTATCATAGATTTTGGAGGCGAGCTCGTGCACCAATATGAGCTGGAAAAGCCAATGAGCCTGCAGGCACAGTGGTGCCTCGAGAGAGACTTCCCGGATGAAATCAATGCGTATATAGCAAAGACCTTTACAGACAGGGAAATCGCAGATTACGGGCTTACAAGTCTTTATTTTACAAGGAAGGACTTTATAAAGTGGTGGATGGCACCATAGGCTGTACCGCCATGACATATATTATCAAACACTTATTGAGGCATGAATAAGGAGAACATGAAAATGGAGATATTAGACTTAAACAACGAGGAAGACACAAAAACAACCGATGAGATGGAGCCAAAAAAGCCGGAGGAAAAATCATCACCTGTCAGGGAAATCCTAAGCTGGGTGGTAACAATCGCAATCGCCATTGTAGCGGCAATACTCATAAAGAACTATGTCATTATAAATGCAAATATTCCGTCAGGCTCAATGGAGAACACCATACAGATTGGAGATGACATATTTGGCTTCAGGCTCGCATATACATTTTCAGACCCAAAGAGAGGGGATATAGTCATATTCAATGCACCGGATTCGCCTTCTGAGAAATACATCAAGCGTGTAATAGGTCTGCCCGGAGAGACAGTTACCATAGAGGACGGTCATGTATATATAGACGGTGAGGCGCTTGAGGAGGATTATCTCAAGTCAAACCAGAGCGGTGAGGATGCGTGGACAGTAAATGCCGGACCTTACGAGTTTAAGGTGCCACAGGACTCATATCTGCTGCTCGGTGACAACAGAAATGGCTCATCAGACGCAAGAGTCTGGGAGCACACATATGTGTCTAAGGACGATATACTTGCAAAAGCGATATTCAGATATTACCCGTTCGACAGATTCGGAGCGGTGAAATAAGCTGTAAATCAGGATATAAAATAAAAATAGAGGTAAAGTAAATGCCAAAGACAGAAACAGACATTGAAAAACGAAATAAATATGGCATGCTGTGCGGTATAGTCGGTATATTTTTAAACCTCATACTCTTTGCCGGCAAGCTCTTTGCAGGAATGCTTAGTGGTGCAATCTCAATCACTGCGGACGCATTCAATAACCTGTCAGATGCAGGCTCATCAATCATCACAATAGCGGGCTTCAAGATGGCGGCGCAGAGAGCTGATGAGGAGCACCCATACGGACATGCGAGGATGGAGTATGTGTCTACACTGGCAGTTGCAGCAATCATACTCATCATGGGCTTTGAGCTGTTCAGGGATTCCTTTGGCAAAATCATAAAGCCGCAGGACATAGAGTTTTCATGGCTTATAGTCGCGATACTACTGGCATCAATAGCCGTAAAATGCATCATGGCGGTATACAATTTCTATTTTTCAAAAAAGCTTGATTCCTCAACACTCGAAGCGACAGGCAGGGACAGTCTGTCAGACTGTATCGCTACATCTGTAGTACTTGCAGCCACACTCATAGCGCACTTTTCAGGACTCAATCTGGATGGAATAGGCGGTGTATTTGTGTCATTGTTTATATTCTATTCAGGAATATCATCAGCCAGAGAGGCAATAGACCCGCTGCTTGGAGCAAAGCCGGAGCCGGAGTTTGTCGATAGACTTAAGGAGATGGTACTGGACTTTGACAAAGACATACTCGGCATGCATGACCTTATGGTGCATGATTATGGACCGGGACACAGGATAGTATCGTTTCATGCAGAGGTGCCGGAGGACGGAGATATGGTCGAGCTGCACGATATAATTGATAATCTGGAGCGCAGGATACGAAGGGAGCTGGGCTGTATAGTGACAATCCACATGGACCCGGTAGCGATAGAGGACGAGGAGGTAGCCGGACTGAAGGCCGAGGTGCTCTCTGTGATAAAAGGGCTTGATTCGCACATAAATATGCACGATTTCCGTATTATCAGAGGTGATACACATACGAATCTGGTTTTTGACATTGCAGTTCCATTTGGCTATATCACCTCAGATGATGATATATGCAATGCAATACAGGAAAATGTCAGGAAAAAGCTTGGAAAGAATTACTATACCGTGATAGAGGTAGACCGCGACAATTACATAAATATATGACATTGTAAGGGATATATACGAGCTTCGCCGGTGGCTGTTGGGATAAAGAAACGGTGCACAATAAGATAAAAGAGGGTAAAGTATATGTTACGAATAGGAATATGTGATGACTCAGCGGAAGCAAGGCAGCATATGCTGCAATTATGCCAGAAATATTATGAAAACAATACGGATGCATTTGAATATAAGATGTATAAAAACGCAGAAGAGGTTCTCGAATATTGTGATGATGAGGAAAACCCAAAAATAGATATACTTTTTCTGGATATAGAGATGGATGGTCTCAGCGGAATTAAACTAAAGGAACGAGTACTGAAACTAGACAAAATCTGGCGGATAGCATTTGTGTCGAGTCATGATGAGAAGATGATAGATTCCTTTGGAATCAAGACCATAGATTTTATCAGGAAGCCGGCTGGATATATGGATGTGAAAGCAGTGCTTGAAAAGGTATTGATAGAAAAATGTGAGAATATAGGCATTTCGTATTTGTCAGAAAGAGGTCAAAACATAGTAATCTATGCGGAGGACATAAGATATATAGAGGCACAGGGAAAATACTCTTATATTTATACAAATGGGCAGAACTTTGTAGGAATAAATATATCTGAGATTGAGAAACGGCTTGAGGACAGTTCTGTGATACGTGTTCATAAATCATATATGGCTAACCTTGAATATGCGACACTTAGAAATGGAAAATTATCTATAAGAGATATGGATATTGAAATTCCGATTGGTAGAAGCTATAAAGAAACCGTAAAAAGGTTATATCATGAGTATGGTGAAAGAATGGCGAGGCGAAGAATGTGATAAGGGATATATTGTATTTGATAGTATATTTTATAACAGAGACTGTACTTTATTCATTAGCATATCGTACTGCACTAAGTAGAGGAATTACAAATAAAGCTGTCAAATGGATAGTATATATCATTGTGGTGTTAATTGCGGGAAGCATTGTATATGTAAATAATAATCTACAGTATGTAATGGGAGCATCCATATTTATAATGGTCATGCTGCCTGTTTTTATAATAGAGCCATTTGAAATTCAAAATCTGATTTTGTACCCGTTCGTAGTTATAGCAAGCTCCATATTTGGAATTTTGTTTTCCTTTATTATATCTATAAAAATTGGAATTTCTCAATACTATGTTAAGGAATCTCCGGCTTTAACGATTTTATGTCAAATATTGAGTATAGGTGTCTGGGCGCTAATATATGTAATAAAACGAAGAAAAAATGATCAGGAAGAAGTAGTTTTAGATCTAAAGCATTACATTATTTTGTATTTAGTTACCATCAGTTCATTGATATTAGTAGGATCAATTCAGATTTTTTCCGAATTGGAAGAGTATGAAAATTTGCAAATTTATGGAGTGTTTGCAGTAATGGCTTGCTGTACACTTGTTGTGGTAACACTTATGCAGATTGTTGTTTTAAGCCAGAATGCATATATAAAAAAGTTAAATGACATGTATAAGGAGCATATGGCTTTACAAAAGCAGCACTATGAGCATATGCTTCTGCAATATGAAGAACTGCGGAAATTCCGCCATGATGTGAAAAATCATATGCTTGCATTAAATAGTATGTGTACCAGCGAAGATAATTCACAAATAAAAAAATATTTGTCGCAGCTGACTAATGAGGTTTCATCTAAAAAACCGGTAGAGTACACCGGGAACAGGGAACTGGATGCAGTAATAGCGCCATTTGTCCTGGAAGCGGAAAGTAAAAATATAAAGGTTCAGTTTAAGGGGCGCGTATCGGATAATGTAGCAATTGATATGTTTGATATGTGCACAATAATATCAAATCTCTTAAATAATGCCATAGAGGCATGTGAAAAAATACAAGAGGACAAAAGAATAATTGAGTTTGAGATAGCCGGTTATAATTCACAAATATTTATCTCGGTTCGTAATAGTTATGATATGGAGAGTATTATAAATCAAAAACAAAAGTTTATTACTACAAAAGAGGATAAGCAAAATCATGGTATAGGGTTAGAAAATGTAAGGAGAACTGTAAAAAAATATGATGGAGATATGAGAATATCTCAGGTAAATGAAAGATTTATTGTATCAATAAATATATAATAATAGGAAAAAAGTTATATAAAAAGATATATTAATTGTGGAAGTACAAAAGAAGGAGCAGCATATGGAAAACATAGTATTAAAGGATTTATTGCCGGTATGGTGCAAAAATTTTGATAAGTGGATATTGTGGATATTGTTACTTTCAATAGTGACATTTATATTGGAAAAGGCAATCAGAATATATATTGTTTCAGAGACAATTATATTTGCATTTCAATTAGCACCATTTATCCTAATGGCAATAGCCGTTATTTTGGGAATTGTATTAGCTACAAATATCCTGATAGGGTATTGCAAAAAATTAAAGGATAGGGCATAAGAATTTTTAAACAGGTCTGCAATCAATACAGTATGTTTTATGATCAATACCCGGATAATAAATTGTAATTGAGCGTTGAATCCGCTATACTATGCTTATAGTACAGCGGATTATATTTTTGGGAGGCTTGTATGCAATACGAAACTATAAGAGCAGCAATATGCGATGATGAAGAATTTTTTCGGAATGAACTTAAAAAATTTGTGAGTGAATACGGAAATGAAATGGATGTTAATATGAGCATAGATCTCTATGATAATGCAAAAGAACTCATGAATAATATATTTTCTAAGAGTAAGGAATATGATTTATTGTTTCTTGATGTGGAAATGCCCGGCATGACAGGTATTGAGATGGCTGATGCATTAAGAAAAATCGACCCATGGGTATGTATCTCATTTGTGACGAGTTATGATGCATTTGCGATACAGGCATTCAGACTTGATGCACTTGATTATGTCATGAAACCGATAAAATATACACAGGTAAAGCACATTATCGAAAAAGCAAAAATTCAGATTGATTATCGTAAAAATGCACAAAAAGCGGAAAAAAGATATCTAAAAATTAAATCCGGATATGAAGATGTTCTCATAGACCTTCAAAATGTAATATATATAGAAAAACGCAGAAATCAGTGTGTATTCCATAAAAGGGATGAGGAAATATGCTGTTATGAGCCTCTGAAAAATGTATATGAAAGATTGGATAATGATGTATTTATGTATACACATCAGGGGTATATAGCCAATTTTAATTACATTAAAGAAGTAAAAAAAGATGTGGTATGCTTTGGACGAGGCATGGAAGTTCCTTTGAGCAGGAAATATCATGATCAGATAAAGGAACTTCATCTGGACAAGATAAGGAGAGCATATAAGGAGCAGGAACTTAACTATAATTAGGGGGCTCTGCCTTTACGCTAAAATATCCGCTGGAATAAGAGAAATCAATGTGTCCGTTAAGGTTGGAAACGACTTTACGGACATTTTTTATGCCTATTCCATGAGGTAAGACCTTGTCATTTTTGGTAGATGTAAATTCACCATTGTTTTCTATAATATTTCCGGAGCAGGAATTTTCAATAACTATATTCATATATGAGCCGGTCTGGGTGATGGAGAATCTGATCCAGCCATGTTCACACTCAGCGGCTGCTTTTATCGCATTATCAAACAGATTACCTATTATGGTCGTAATTGAAAAATCGTCAATATTAATACCGGGTGTACTTATATTAATTTCGCATCTGATATTTTGTGACTTTGCCTTGTCCTCTTTTTCAGCTATAAGAGCTGAGACGATATGAGAGCCTGAATCTACAGCATTTGTCAGAGAAAGGTCTTCACAAATATTATGAATATATTCATGAATTTTCCTATCATTGTGCTGTGAAGCATAACCATCAATTACTATCAGATGGTTTTTCATATCATGTCTTAAAGAGTGAAGCTGATTTAATTTATCGTCGAGCTGGGCAGAATATACCTGTTCCATTTTATCAAGTTCAAGTTTGAACCGGTAATTAGTGTTTTCTTCAATGACTGCCAGAAATTTATCATATAGTGAAATACATATGATAATAAGTACGAAAATAATGGCAAAAATAGCTGAAAGCATATAGGATTTTGGAAGTGAGTAGCAGATGTACAAGGTTATGTAACTTAACAATAAACAAATGCCTAAAATAGTGATATTGAAGAGTAGCAAGTACATGTTTTTGATAGTATTTGATTTGAAAAGATTGCAATATAGGCAATAAACAACGTAAGCTATTATTTCTACAAGAATTGATTTGTAATCCTGATAGATCACATTATCATATAGCAATTGAGCATCAGAAAATAGCAGGCTATGTAAAAAGCATATAATTGCAGATGCTATATGGAGTAATATCTCAAATTTTATAAGAATTATAATACTTTGTTTAAGGTTAAAATCAGACAGGTAATAAAGTGTCAATAAGAAAAAGACGTTAGAAATAATTAAGTCAAATCTTGATAATGGAACGATAGAGTACAGTGAAGCAAGTGTAAAAACTATTATTTTTCTTTTTATGGAAAAGACAGTATGCATATTATTTTCTGAGAAGCGAAATAAAAACAGTACAATTATAAGATTGTTAATTAAGGAAAAGTAAAGTCTGTAAATTAAATACATACTTGCAGCCTCCATAAAGATTATATTTGTATTATAAATAAAATAAATCAAAGATTAAAGTATTTTTTACGATTTATTGCTAAATAGCACCGAAATCTTACCAAATAGCATTAAAGTATTGAAATGGTAAATATATGGTGATAGGTTTAATTTCGAAAGGAGACATGTGAAAAATACAAGAGGACAAAAGAATAATTGAGTTTGAGATAGCCGGTTATAATTCA
>OGDX01000400.1_pt1 | contig 33969 bp, 36 predicted proteins | sample 1570461 | NCBI WGS metagenome assembly OGDX01 (sample SAMEA2582172, study PRJEB24529) | metagenome
ATCCAAATCGTACCCCCTTCCCCAAAAAACGATTAGGGGGTACGATTGTCGGAAAATGGCTTACTTTTGACGTGATTTGTCTATACTCTATTTATCTCATTTACAGTGATTAAAATTAGTTTTGCAATCTAAAAAAGTGAGATTATGAAAAATGAAAAGAGTACATTCAGCGTATTGTTTTACCTGAAAAAAGACAAGATGAAAAAGAATGGTTTAGTACCCATTCATGCCCGTATCACAATCAACGGCAAACAAACCCAATTCAATACCAAGTTAGAAGTCCTTGAAACTAACTGGAAATCCGGCAGAGCCATAGGTAAATCAATGGAGATACAAAGGCTTAACTCCATGCTGGACGACATTAAGGCAAATATCCGTTCCCACTTCCACAACCAATTAATGCGGGATAGCTATGTTACCCCCGAAAGCGTGAAAAATGCTCTTTTGGGAAAAGAGGAAGAAGCCAATACCATCATTTCTTTTTTCACCCAGCACAACGACCAGTACAAGAAAAAGGTCGCAGCAGGTGAAGCGACCCCCAAAACGTACAGCCGATATGAACTGACAAAGTTACGCCTGATAGAATACATGAAAGATGAATATCGTGTATCAGACTTACCGATACGTCAAATTAATAAGGTATTTATTGAGAACTTCTACCTATATATAATAAAGAACCACGATTGTTCACCCAATACGGCAATGAAGTTTATCCAACGTTTCCGTACAGTGGTAAACTTTGCACAAGCTACCGGATTAATTACTGCTGACCCGTTCGCTCATTACAAACTTAAATTCGAGTATATCGAAAGAGGGTATCTTGACAAGGACGAAATAAGCAGGTTATGCAATAAAGAATTTGCTTCAAAGCGATTGGAACAGGTACGGGATATTTTTATTTTTAGCTGTTATACCGGGCTTTCATACGTGGATATATGCGAATTAACCCGCAGCAACATCCGTATGGCATTCGATGATAACTTATGGATTATAAAGAAAAGGCACAAAACAAAGGTAACATCAAACATTCGTTTGCTGGATATTCCTAAAGCTATCCTGAACAAATACGAGGGAAAACTTAAAAACGGTCAATTACTACCTGTTATCAGCAACCAAAAGATGAATGATTATTTGAAAGAAATTGCTACTGTATGTGGAATCGACAAGAACGTCACGTTTCACCTTGCAAGGCACACTTTCGCCACGACCATTACCTTAGCAAACGGCGTACCCATCGAAAGCGTATCTAAGATGTTGGGACACACCGACATTCGCACTACTCAAATCTATGCTAAAGTCATAGATGCGAAATTAAGTAACGACATGGAATTACTGGCACAGAAAATCAATATGAAAAAGGTAGCTGCCATATAAAAGATTAGGAACTGGTCACGATTTGTGACCGGTTCTAAAGATAGCTTATCACTTAACAACTTAAAATATTGAATTATGGATTTACAAATCATTCAAAGCAAGATTTATGAAATCAGAGGTTGCCGAGTTATGCTCGACAGTGACCTTGCGGCACTTTACCAAGTAGAAACAAAAGCATTGAAGCAGGCGGTCAAACGTAACATCGACCGTTTTCCCGAAGACTTTATGTTTGAACTAACCAAAGAAGAAACGGAATCTTTAAGGTCACAAATCGTGACCTTAGAAAAAAGAACAGAGGACGACAAAAACTTGAGGTCACAAACTGTGACCTCAAGATGGGGTGGTTCCCGTTATCAAAATTTCGTGTTCACCGAACAGGGGGTTGCGATGATTTCATCCGTTCTAAGAAGTGACACAGCCGTTAAGGTAAATATCTCAATCATGCGGGCTTTCGTCCTCATGCGTCAAATGTCAATCGGTTACGAGGAACTTCTTAAACGCATTGAAGAACTGGAACAGAGTACGGATGCACAATTCAGTGAGGTGTACCAAGCACTTACCCAGTTACTAAGCAAACCTGAACCGAAGCCACGAAAACCGATAGGATATAGAACCTATGACGAATAACAGTCTAAGGTATCGAGTTATCTAAAGGGGTATCACCGATGATGCCCCTTTTTCAGTTCCCTAAAGTAATGTATCTCAATCACAAATTTTAGCAAAGTTACAGCCCGGTGGGGACAAATACCAAATCCGAGCCGTTCCGGTTTTCTAAAAAATCTCCACACCTACGGGTCGTATTTTTTGAAAAGATATGGTTGAAGTCCCCGCCAAACTGTGGGTGTCCGGCAAAATTTCTTATTGTTTAATTTAAAATTCAGTAGTCATGAAAACAACAGAATTTACCATGCCGGAAATCACTATCTCTTATAAAGACAATGTAAAAGCATCCGAAAGGGTGAAAATACTCTCATCCGAAACGTCCTACTCTTACCTGAAACCGTTCTATATCGAATGTATGGAACACCACGAGGAAAGCCATGTAATGTTCCTCAATCGGGCTAACAAGGCTTTAGGCGTTTCCCTTATCTCTAAAGGCGGCATGGCTGAAACGGTAATGGACGTGAAAATCATCCTGCAAACAGCCTTGAAAGTCCATGCTTCGGGAATTATTCTCTCACATAACCACCCATCGGGCAACCTACGTCCGAGTGAACCGGATAAACAAATCACCTCAAAAATAAAAGAAGCCTGCAAGGTATTGGATTTACACCTGTTAGACCATATCATCCTGACAGAAGAAAGCTATTACAGTTTTGCAGACGAGGGGCTTATCTAAGCCCTTTTTTTGTTACTGGTAACAAAAACACAATATCCTACTTTTAAAATAAAACCATTTTCCCTATTTCTCTTATTGTAAATCTTCCTCTTAGGCAGTCCCCAGCCGAAGCAGTCATTATCGTATCACATAGGCAAAGGTATTTCCGTGTTCTTCACGGCTTTGCAAGGTCAAGCCCTAAAGGGTTTAAATAAAAATCTTCCTGCTGTACTTCGTCCAGAGAGTATTTTTCTTTAAAGCCTTGCACAGCCTAAACACTACCCTTTAAAGCCTATATGAAACGAAAACGACCGCCCCGACCGGAAACGCATAAAAAAAAGTCAGATTTACGAGAAACAGGAAAAAAGGTTATGAAACTTTGGCTCCCTTACCTCTCAAATCCGCATAAATTTAAAAGACACAGAATTATGGAAGCAGTAACATTATCAGAAGCAAGAGTTTATGTAGGTACTTACAACAAGTATAATAACGGTTCACTTTTCGGCAAATGGTTAGACCTTTCCGACTATTCGGACAAGGACGAATTTTTGGAAGCGTGCCGGGAACTGCACAAGGACGACCAAGACCCGGAATTTATGTTTCAGGATTACGAGAATATCCCGGAAGCCCTGATTTCCGAAAGTTGGCTTTCTGAAAAGTTCTTTGAGCTTCGGGATGCCATCGAGAAACTAAGTGAAACCCAGCAGGAAGCGTTTTTCGTATGGTGCGACCACCACAACAGCGATATAAGCGAAGAAGATGCGGACGACCTTATTTCTTCCTTTGAGGACGAATATCAGGGAGAATATAAAGACGAGGAAGATTACGCCTATGAAATCGTAGAGCAATGTTACGACCTGCCGGAGTTCGCAAAGACCTACTTTGACTATTCGGCTTTTGCCCGTGATTTATTTATAACTGATTACTGGATGGATAACGGTTTTGTTTTCCGTTGCGCCTGATTACTAACCGGGTGGAGCAATCCACCCGCAACACGCTAAGACAATGAAAGTATATAATAAGATAGCGACTTTTTTACGATGGTTCATACTTGCTTTTATCATCTATCAGGCAGCCACCAGCACCGCCGGAATGTGGATAGCCCTAATCATAGGCTTTTTTATTATCCGGTTCGTTCTCCGGCTGTTTATCTCCGCCGTTTACCTGTTTTGTATGGCGATTATTTTCATTGTGTTGCTCTCATTTTTGATTATCTGATAACTCATTATAAATTATAACGATATGGAAACTTTAAACAAAAACGGGGTAAGCATTACCCAAATACCGGGAGAAGAAAAATATGTGAAATGCTGTTTAGGCGCATTCAGGGGACAGATTTATTTCCAGTATGATTATCGCCATACAGATATGGAACTGTTCAGCACAGTGGCTAAAACGCTTGACGAATGTCGCAAACAGCGGGATGAATGGATAGCGAAAAAAGAAAAGAAACAATAACAATATAAATAAGTACATTTATGAAAACGACAGAAGTAAATAAAAAGATTATCGGCAGACGTTGCAAGTGCATATTTACCGGATTGTTGGTAACGGGTGTTATCGAGGACACCACAGAGGATAAATACACGGTCAGCGTGAAAGTACGTTTTGACACGCCGCACCAGTGGGGTAATGAACTTTATTCTTATGACTGGTCTTTCGGACGGAAAGCAGATGATTTCGGTTCATTGAAGTATTTGGAACTACTACCCGACAAAACAACATTCGATGCAATGATAGTTACTTTCAGCAAACCCATCGACACGCTGAACGACATTTTTGAGGACGTGAAAGCATGGGGTGTCTGTTCCCTGAAAGGGTGGATAGATAGCTATGAAAGCACCCGTTTTACGCCCATAGACGTAGATAAGGCAGTTATAACGAGCGAATATAACATGGAATGTGTCAAAGAGTGGTTGGAACATAATACACCTGTAAAGAACATTATAATCGGTTAATAAAGAACGGCGGCAAATGCCGCCGCTACTTTCTTTCTGTGAGCTGAAGCGGACAAAGAAAGATAGCAAAGAAACCTGTTTCCATTCCCTATAAAAAAGATAACCCGCCGGGAAATACCCGCCGGATTATCTACCATAACATTACGCATAACGTATCATTCCAATTCTTCGCCCCATAGTTCTTTATCGGTTGGAGCGTGTTTCATTTCATACCAGCACCAGCAACCAGCCAGCAGGTAAAAAGCAGCCAAAGCCACAAGGAATTTATCTATCATACGGATAAAATACATGAAACTCAATATCATTCTTCATGGAGCAGAAAGATAACTTTCAGAATGCACACCATTTCTTCATCTTCGGAATCAAATTTCCAAGTCCGCTTTTTAACAACCATTTCCGTATCATAGTCGAAATAATTCAATGCCGGAGAATCATCTTCTTCATCCGCCCATTTGAAAGCCTGATTGGATGGCGTTTTTCTCAATTCTACCCGGTCAAATTGGGAAATACTTTCTTTATCCACTATCACGATGTCACCCACTCCCGGAACTGCATCCGTTTTCCATACGGTACTTACATAAAAAGAAATACCGTTTATATCCAATTCTATTTTAACCATATTCTTTTTGTCTTAATTATTTTCTTCTTCCTTGTTGTTATCGTTATTGAACGAAAAGGTAAGCTGTTGTATCTGTCCGAAGCTATCCTGAAAATACACATCTATCGTTTGTTGGTCGGTGGATGCAGAAGTATAGTAAAGCCGGAATGTTTCACCCGGAAGCGGGTACAGGTCCTTCGGCAGTAGAACCGTCCCATCGGACATTTTCAGCGTTCCCGCCCCGTCCGGCTGGAAATAACGAATGAAATACTTTGTTTCCTCATATCGTCCGTCCCAGCGAAGCTGACACCTGATTTCGGCGGTTTCACCTACCTTTAATTTCTTCGGTACAGGCATCGTTTCGATACTGAACGGGTAAGACTGCTGTATATCCACGTTGTCATTACACGCGCCTACCAATAACAAGGCGGCCATTACATAGCAGCCTATCAAAATACGGCTTAAAATCTTTCTCATATACATTATATATAACAGGTTAATTTATCACATTATAAATTTCAGCCCGATACCAAACTGTGTATGGAACTTGCCAACGGAAGAACCGAACAGGCATCTTTCTCGTGCGTTAATCAGGAACACCACCCGGTCGGTAATATAACTTTCCAGTTCCAGCGTCAGCGCACCGCCATAGACAAAACCGTCCTTATCCGTCAGCATCGAGCCATCGGGCAGCAGCTTGTCACCCCAGTTGCTTGTTTCGTATCCGGCAAGGGCAGACAATCCGAGCGAAAGGAAAAAGGTTTTCTTCCGGTCGGAAAGGAAGTTCATATAGTAACCGCCCTCACCTGTGAACTGGCTTACGGGTATCTGTAAATCCTTATAGGGGTAATGCTTTTCGAGGTATTCCCCGCCGATAACCCACCTGTTCCCATTTTTGGTATAGGTAGAGAGAGCCGCCCCGAAGTAATAAGCGAAATCGCTTTTACTGTTCCAGTGAACACCGTCCGCCATGCCGCCCGTAACCTGCAAACCTTTCATTCCCGGCAGACATCTTTGTGCGTGTGCCTGGTTAAAAGTCAGGCACAGCGCAAAAAGGGATATAATACAGCATATCCTTTTCATGTTCATTTGATTTTAAGTTCGTTAATCACTTTTGCCGCCACGACATCCGAGTTTTCCACCCGGATAGTTTGGTGTCTGCCCCCGTTCTTTTCCACCAGTTCAATAACCAAGACCTTATCATCCGGTATGGTGAATTGCGGGACGGTGTACACGGTGCGAACGGTACTCTTGCCGCCGATAACCAGTATCTCGTTATAGCTCCGTACCGGGTCAATCACCGTTTCCTGAATTGCCGTTCTTTTGGCTACTTTCTTATCCACAATCTTGAAACGGATAAAATCGGTATCAAACGGCACGTTTGAACTGTTCTTTACCTGTGTGTGGAAGTAAAAAAGCCCGTTATGCGAATAAATGCCCTTTACCAAGAACTGCACCCCGAAACGCTTGCATCCCAAATGCTTTATTTCCCGGTCATTGTTCTTGTAGATGGACTGCATAATCAGCTTTACCAAAAGCGGGCTTTCGTTACCCAATTCACGGAAATAGATATTCATCCGGGTATGGCTGAAATCCGTTGTGTCCTCATTCTCCAAGAAATCTTTCATTTCGATGTTCAGCATTTCCGGTTCGTGTGCGTATTTAGCATTGAAAGAATAAAAACTGCCATCCTCACAGATAACAGAAAAGTTTGTTTCACCGGGAAAGCCCTCTGTCGTAGCTTTCACACGAACAACATTTTCCGCCCCGTCCGCTTTTCCGGCAATAATGTAGTTACTGCCTAAGTCCACGTACTTCACGGCAGACGGGAAAATGATGTGTACCGTTTTGGCGAATGTCACCTGTACGCCGTAAGGTGTCACCATTTGGCGGTAAGGCAATTTTTTAGTAATGCCCTGATACAAATCGTTACTTTGTGCTTTCACTGAAACCACGCCCAAAAGCAGGGCAAACATGATAATTAACTTTTTCATTTGGATTGAAATTTTTGTGGTTGATAAATAAATTACTGTTGTTTGGCGTAAAGCATCACCTGATAGTTCGCTTTCAGGTGTACTTTTACCGTTCGGAACTTCTTAGCGAGGTATTGCGAACCGCCCTGCATCAAGCCCCTTGTAATATCCATTGCGACCTGCTGCCCGGCACTTTGCGCAAAGGAAATACTCGTACCCAGTCCCGCACCGATATTCGCCATCGCTTCTTTTGCCGCTTCCTGTTCCAGTGACGAGGGAACGGAAAGCCCCTTCTGCCCGTCACTGTCGTAAACGGCAAGTTCCACCGGAATAATGTTACCCGCATATTCAAGCGAGGACACCAGTATATCGAGCCGTTCACCCTGAACTTTGGCACTTCCCGATACAAGGCTGTTTTTCGGGACAATGACGTTTCCCGCTTGCAGTGGTTCTAACAACCGGAGCTTGACGGTCTGCCCGTCCATAAGTGTTTGGTCGTTATGAACACACGCCCGGATAGTGTTCTTTCCCATCGAATAGCTGCTGCCGACCGCCGTGTTAAATCCGTAATTGCGTGGCTTGCCGTATTCGGCGATAAATTCGCTGTTGCTCATGGGCTGTTGCAATCCTGAAACTGTTCTGTCCGATACCGATTTCACGGGTGTGGCATTTCCTTTACTCTGAACGGGTGCAGATGGCGTAACCTGTGCAATCTGTCCCGGCTGTGAACTTTGCCCGTTTTGTCCGTTCATATACTTTGCCGCCAGTTCGTAGGATTTTTCCATAAGAGCCACCTGTTCATCCATACTGCCCGCACCGTTTTCTTTCGCATCAAGCCGGGCAGTAAGTTCTTCCACCTTACGTTTCAGTTCTTCCTTTTCCTTGTCCTCTTTCGGCGTTTCGTAAAAACTGCCTAACTGACGGTTCATGTCCCGGTAAGCTGCCGCCGAGGACTGGATAGAGGAACGGCTATTGTTCGGCGCACCTGCCCCGAAGTCTATTACATTGGTTTTCGGCTTTTCCGCCGGAGCATCATCTATCAGGGGCAAATCTTCCCCCTTTCCGTTTTCCTCTCCGAGCGAAAAGGCAAAATCCTGTAAGGAGCGCATCTTGTCCGCCTGTTTGTTCTCCATCTGTTCCTGTTCGTAGGCGGTCTTTTTATCGCTGATTATCCCGTCCCCTTTGGGCTGCGGAATATCGGCGTTAAATCCGCCCACGCTTTCCACCGTTGCTTCGTCCTTTTCGGACGGTGCAAAAATCAGGTACATAGCCCCCAAGAAAACCAGTCCCATAAGCGGGTAAACCAGCATCTTCTTTCGTTGCTGTATCTGCTGCGGGGTCAGTTCCTTTTTTCCCTTTTCCTGTTTTTCGGATTCTTTTCCCTTTTCCGTTTCCGGTGCGGGAACTTCATTCTTCACTTCTTTTTCTTCCATTGTCTGACTGATTAAAAATGTTCGTACTGTCTTTACTTTGTAGCTGCAACTGCCTGATGTGTTCTATCCGCAGGATTTCGCCATCCTCTTTCCCTATCCGGTAAATGGATGATACCGTAAAGTAGATGGATAACCCGCCGAAGAACAGGAGCATAAGCAGGATTACCGCCAGCCTTATTTCCGGTGTCATGCGCCCGCACAGGCGGCGGAGTTTTTCATCCGCCCAGTCCTGAACATGGGTAATCGCCTGATTCACCGGAGAGAGTATTTTCCGTATCATGGTTTACCGCTTTATGGTGTTCAAGTCCTTGTTTTCCGTTATCTCGAAACTTTCCATAATAAAGCCGTGCGGGTTGTTGTCCGAGCGCACAGCGTTCAGCAACCGGCAACGGGTGACAAGGCTTCTTTCCGTCACGCTGCTTTCACGGATAATCATTTGCCGGGCATAGGTAGCCACCGCATACGGATACACATCGAAATTGCAAGAAACACTGTCTATCTGTATGGTCTGGCTGATATTGCCCGAAATGATACGGTTGTAATATCCCTTCTCCGAGAGGTCACGGTAATAGTTAAATGCGCTTTTGTCTGCAAGGAACAGCGACCGTTTGATATTGCTTTCGATAGCGTTCTTATCGGGTGAGAGCGTGAAAAAGAGTTCGTGGAAACGCTTCACGTGTTCCCTCGCTTCGACCGGACGGTTTTGTGTCAGGTCTTGCGAAAGCGCAAGCATCAACGACTTACCGCCGTCCAATACATAAATCTTTTGCCGTTGCGCTTCTGCAAACGTATAGGAGTTCCAAACGGCATACCCCGTTATCAGGGTACACATGACGACAAACACAATCCCGAAAAGACGTATCTGTCTGAAACTGGTTTCAATGTTCTTTAAACTTTTAAATTCCATCTTGATTTTTATTTATTGGTTACCTTTGATTAGTTTACCGCCTATCTTACCGCCAGCGTTTCCGGTTGCTGCCCCGGCTACTGCTCCGGCAGCACCGCCTACCTTATTGGCTGAATTATTGATATTCCGGCTCATGTTACCCATTCCGCCCGCCTGAATAATCCAGTTCGATACGGTGGGGATGGTGAAGTAACCGATGATACCGATTATCATAAAAATTATGTACACGCTGTTGCTTCCGTCCGGTATGAAATTGGGGTCTGATAGTTCCTGAATATCCTTTTGTAACATAAGCACCTGTATTCGGGCAAGTATGGAACTGAACAGGTCTGAAACGGGAAGCCACAGGTAAACGGATATATACCTTGTTATCCATTGGGTCAGTGTCGCCTGAAAGCCATCGTACACACTGATGGCGAAGGCTATCGGACCCAGTATGGCAAGGACAATTAAGAAAAAGGTTCGGATAGTGTCTATCACAAGGGAAGCCGCCTGAAAGAGCAGTTCCAAAAGTTCCCTGAACCAGTCCCGGACGGATTGCTTGATATTATGGGCTGCCCTATCCATGTACATGCCGCCCATCGTGGCAATATCTTTGGCAGACCATCCCAGTTCGTCTATCTGCTTGTCAAACGCTTCATCCGAAACGAGGTAAGCCGTTTCCGGATTGCGTACCATCGCTTCATATTCCAGCTTGTCCTTTTGTTCCCGGTAGGCGTTCATATCGAAAGTTTGTGTTTCGAGCATATTGTTACAGCCCTTGACTACTGGCGACATAACGCTGTTAATCGTACCCAGTACAAATGTGGGAAAGAACATAATACAGAAGCCAATCACAAAAGGACGGAGCAAAGGGTAAACGTCTATCGGTTCGGCACTGGCGAGCGACTGCCATACTTTGGCAGCCACATAGAATAAAGCCCCCAGTCCCGCTATCCCTTTGGCTACCCCCGCCATATTCCCGCACAGCGGCATCATATCCGTGTACAGACTTCGTAAAATCTGATGCAGGTTATCAAATTCGATTGCTAATAACATATCTTTGATTTATTAGAGGTTACCAGTAACGTTCATCCGCCGAGCCGTAAAGAGCCATTACCCGGTCGGTGTCCTTCTTCTTTTTCGCCCGCAGATAGGAAACGGAAATGTTCTTGCGGGTATAGTAACTCACCAAATCCCGGTAGTTCCTGATGGCGTTATACGTCCGGTCGATAACGTCCATCCGTTCCTTGTCCGACATGGAAAGCCCGTTGATGTTCACCACGCTTTTCATTTCTTCCAGCACATCGGAACTCTCCTGCAACAGTTGGGTATAGCCGTAAGCAATCGCCGAAAGTTCGTCCGGTGTATAGTTTTCATCCGAAAGCATCTTCTGAAAACTGTTCACATAAATGTCGGAAATCTCCCCGATAAGCAGGATGGACTTTTGCACCTTTCGGGCATCTTTGACAAGGTTATGCACTGATTTTAGGGCATCGTAGTATTCTTTACCTTGTTGATAAATCTTGACCGTTTCCTGAAAATTCTTTATCATGTTCTGTGCGGTCGATGAAGTCTGCACGATGTTTTTTGACGCATTGATAATCCCTTGTGCCAAGTTTCCGGGGTCACTCACTACCCACTGTGCGTTTGCCCGAACAGCAAACAAACTGCCTATTACGAGCAGCATTATAATCTTTATTCTCATACGCTTATTTCTTTATGGGTTGGTTACTCCGTTTGTATTCTCCGCCGGGTGAAAGCAAAATCCGGTCGTTCTCCTTGTCGTAGGTCAGCAGGACGGAAAGCCCCGTTTCGATGAACAGGTTTCCGTCCTGTTCTGAAATCTGATAGGTTTCCGTTTGGATAGTCCCCCGGTAAGTCTTTCGATAGGTCGTTACCCTGTAATGCCCGTTTTCCTCAAAGAGAGTAAACGCCGGACGGTTCTTCACGCTTTCCCAGTCGCCACGCATCGCCCGCAAGCGGTCGGCGTTTGTTTCCTTACAGGAGGAAAGCCCCAGTAACAAGGTGCATAACAGCACCGGAAACAAAAATTTTAAATGTTTCATACTGATTGATTTTAAATTGTTGATTGATTATTTTTCAGGATTGCGCTTGCTTTCGGCAAGCCGCTTGATAGCCAGTTCGAGATTGCCGCCCAGCTTTTCGGACAAGGCGAAAAGTTCCATCTTTTCCGTTTCTTCGGTGGTGTATGTAAAATATTCTTCCAAACTCACTTCGGTAGCATATACGGCTGATTGTGTACCGCCTAAGCCTATCCAAACTTCCTTGTATTTCCGGCTGGGATGATTGGCAAGATTGATGGAAAGCACCTGTGAACGTTCCTTGTCGGTCAGTCCCAAAAGGTTCTGTATGCTGTCGAATTTATTAAGGTATTTCCTTTGGTCGAGTAGTATCTTACAATCAGAATTGTTTATAATACTCTCTTTTACAATGGGTGAGGAAATAATATCTTCGACCTCTTGGGTAACTACAATCGCTTCGCCGAAATACTTTCTAACCGTTTTGTAAAGGTATTTTATGTAATCCGCCATATTCGCCGATGCAATCGCTTTCCACGCTTCTTCAATTAATATTAATTTCCTGATACCCTTTAATTTACGCATCTTGTTTATAAAAACTTCCATAATAATAATGGTCGTAATCGGGAATAGAATTTTGTGGTCTTTGATATTATCCAACTCAAAGACAATGAAGCGTTTATGTAGTAAATCAAGCTCTTTGTCGGAGTTCAGCAGGTAGTCGTATTCGCCCCCTTTGTAGTAAGGTTCTAACACATTCAGGAAGTTATCTATATCAAAATCCTTTTCCCGGACGTTCTTTTCTTGCAGGTGTTCCCGGTAATCGGTTTTCACATACTCGTAGAATGTATTGAAGCAGGGAGTAACCGAACTGTCCTTAGTAATCAGTTCGATATAGGAACTAACAGCGTTCGACAAAGCCACTTCTTCCGCCCGTGTGGGTGCTTCATCGTCCCTTTTCCACAAGGTGAGGATAAGCGTCTTGATACTCTCTTTCTTTTCAATATCAAACACGCCATCTTCCACATAGAAAGGATTAAACGCTATCGGGTTTTCGGTGGTATAGGTAAAATAAATTCCATCTTCCCCGTGCGTTTTCCTATTTATCATTTCACACAGACCTAAGTAACTGTTTCCGGTATCTACCAACAGCACATGTGCATTCTGTTCGTAATACTGGCGTACCATGTGGTTGGTAAAAAATGACTTGCCGCTACCACTCGGCCCAAGTATAAACTTGTTGCGGTTGGTAATAATACCCCGCTTCATGGGTAAATCTGAAATATCGATGTGCAACGGCTTTCCCGTGACCCTATCCACCATCTTGATGCCAAAGGGAGAAAGCGAACTTTTGTAGTTCGTTTCTTCGGTGAACAGGCAAAGAGCCTGCTCTATAAAGGTGTAGAAACTTTCTTCCGCCGGGAAGTCTGCCTGATTACCGGGTATTCCCGCCCAAAACAGGGTCGGCGTATCGGTGGTGTTATGTCGTGGCTTGCACTCCATAAGTGCGAGCTGTGACCCCACATCATTTTTAATGTGCTTTAATTCGTCCCGGTTGTCACTCCAAGCCATGATATTGCAATGGCATCGCACGGAGATAAGCCCCTGTGAATGGGCTTCGTTTAAATATTCCTCTATCCAAACCTTGTTTATCTGATTGGCACGGCTGTATTTGGAAAGGGAGTGCATATTGCGAGCCATCTTTTCAAACTGTTTCAGGTTCTCCGTATGGTCGTCAATGAAGATATACTGGTTATAAATATGGTTACAGGAGAGCAGCACTCCAACCGGAGAAGCAAACGACAAACGGCAATCGCTCCGGTCGGTGGATAGCTTTTCATAACGGGTATCTGTTCCTACTTTTCCCGGCATATCTTCCGCATCCGAGAGGGTATGCAAACAAAGAATATCATCGCCAATTTTCATTTCGTCAGCACCCAGTGAAATATCTTTCAGTGTGGTGGTATCGGTCTGTGAGAGTGAAAAGTATTTCTCCACGATACCCGCCGTTTCCCTTGTCCCGGTTATCTCGTCCGAAGTCAGGCGGGTAAGGGTGATAAAACCGCTATCGTTCATAATACTTTCAAACTGCCCCACCGCTTCAAGAAACTTTGTAACTGTTTCCTTGTCCCTTATCTCTTTGGGGACAAGGAAGCCCCGGCAAAGGGTGGAAAAATTGCTCTGCATCCGGCTGCGTTCCTTTGTCGTTTTCGTCAGGAACAAATAGCAGGTATGGTTCAAGAACGGTCGTTCATTAAAATGCCGTTCAAAGGAACGGGAAAGGAAACTCAAATCATCCTTTTGGATGTCAGGCGCATAGTTCTCTTTGATGAACCAGTCCTGTTTGTGTACGATGCTGTAATCGGGCAGCACCTTTACCGCCTTGTTCCAAGCGGAATGTATCGCTTCGTACTCGGCTGCCGTGACGGTGAACAGTTCGGGCAGTTCCACCCGGAACGCCACCGTTATGTCGGCATCTTTGGAAACGATGCACCCGTTTTCCACCGTGAACAGTGGAAACTTGTTTTCCAGCGTAGTAGCTTTTAATATATTTCTCATTTCGATGCTTGTTTTAAATGGAATAATCGGGATATGGCTTTTCGGTTGATGATATGGAAAGGGTGGCTTTTGCGTGCGGACAATTTCATTAACCCGTGTGTCCCGTACTTTTCGTTTAATCGGAATGTGAGCCATACAAGCAGCGTTGCCGAGGTAACGCCGAAGATGATGCACACCCACTGGTTGATACCCACCATGTACATGATGATGAAAAGCACGAACAGGGCTAACAGCCCGCCCGCAAAAATGAAAAGATACTGGCTTTTCAACCCTTTAAACTCAACTGGCTTGCCTATCCCCCTGTTAATCGGATAGTCTGCCATGCTCTTTTCTTTTTATAGGAAGAACGAGCGTAGAATGGTGGCAGCCACAATCAGGAAGATACACGCACCGAACCAGCTTGCAGCAGTTTTGCTCGTATCAGGGTCGCCCGAAGAAAACTTGCCATATACTTTCACGCCGCCAATCAAGCCGACTACCGCACCGATAGCGTAAATTAACTTTGTCGCCGGGTCGAAATAACTGGTTACCATGTTGGTAGCTTCGGTAATACCCGCCATGCCGTTACCCTGTGCAAACGTAGCGGATACAGCCAAAAGAACGGCTGCCGAAAAGAGAACTTTCTTTTTCATTATAAATACATTGATTTTTAAATTGCCGGACGGGTGGATAGTCCGCCCGACGGAGTGATTAATAATTGAATTTTTGTGGTTGCGGGGAGTGTTCCCCGTGTTCGAAAAGGTTTGCTTTTTAACCGTAATCTCTTTGTTTCATCATCTTACTTATTTAAAGTTTACCATTAAAGAAAATCGTTCATGTCAAAGGCTGCCATTTCATCATTTCCGGCAGCCGGAACGGTGGCGGGTACGGGTATCTCATGCTTTTGTAAAAGTTCCGCTACCCGTGACCTGCCCCCGCTAATCTGTTCCACCAGCGAATGAAACAGGTTTGTTTCCGTCCGGCAGATGGTCTGCACTGCTTGCCGTTCTTCCGTGTCGGGTGCTTGCTTAACCTGAATGACCTGAACCATTTGCCCCAGTTCCTCCAGCGTGATACCCTGTGCCATTTCAGGTTCACCGTCACCCATGTAGCAGGCGATTTCTTCCGCTTCGATTTCATCCGGCGAAACATCCGGTTCTTCCGTATTTTCCGCTTCAAATTCCATTTCAAATTCGGTATCAATCGCTTGCGGAATAGGTGTTTCTTCCTCTGCTTCATCGCTTTTCGGGACAAATATAGAAGCATTATCAACCCCTTTTGAAAGGTGTCCTAAGATGTCCCCGTTTGTCCTCATTTGTCCCATCCGGTAACGGCTTGCACCTACAAGGTAATCACCGTTTCCCACTTTTTCGGTCGGTTTGTTCTCCGGCTGCTCCGGTTCTCTTTTCCCGCCCGTGAACCATGTACCCAAGCTATCCCGGTATCGCCATAAGAGGATGGCGTAATACAGGAGTGTTCCAATAATAAACCACTTCAACATATCAGAACGGCTTTTCAAATTTGCTTTCGTACAGTTCGTTTATCTCGTCCTGAAACTGGTCGAAATGCTGGAGCAGGATATTTTCTACATAGCTGCTTACGGTCGCCTTGCGTCCGCCGATAACGGTTACTATCTTCATTAGCTTTTCGTGGGTAGTACGGCTGACATATAACGGCTGGCGGTCGGTCAAGTCCACCCGCATGAAATAGGTTTCCCGGTAATCGCCCGGAGTGTTCTTTTTCCGGCGGGCAGGTTCTTTTGCCGCCTTTTCTTCTTTTACCGTTACCTGTTTATCCACTGTTTCCGGTGAAGCCATTTTATCGTCCGTTTTATCCGGTGTTTCAATTTCCGTTTTCACCGTCATTGTTGGCGTTTCCTGTTTCTTCACGGGCAAGCCCTGTGAAATAATCTCTTTCATAAAATCCTCGTCAATTTGCGGTTTCCCGCCGCTTTGCTTTGCCATATCGTTACAGTTTTATAAGGTATGCGATTTCAGTTATCAGTTCTTCCATGTTGCTGCCCTTTACCAGCCGTTTGTCCGCCGGGAACAGCGTAGAACGGAACACGGTTTTACGCTGTGCGTCCAGTTCCTTTTTGAACCTTTTAGTGTCGGGGATAAATACTTTCATAAGGGGTAGTTCCAGTTCCCCGATGGTTTGCTCATACAGGGTGTACAGGTCTGTTTTCTCTCTGCCATCTACCATGTTCCAAAACAGGTGCAGCCCTTTCAGTCGGCACGCTTCATTCTTTACCAGTAGTTTATGTATAGCTACCGCAAAGGAAAGGCTGCTTTCCAATACCACCCGGTCGGCAGCAATGGGGGTGAAAATATAATCCACCCCTGAAAGGGAGTTGATAACACCCTCACTGTTCACCGTTCCGGGCAGGTCGAAAAAGACCACATCATAATCCGACCCGGCAGACGCAAGAAATTCATCCGCCGTTTTTATCGCTTCGTCCGGTGAACTGCAAAGCACAGGGTATGCTTTCTTTCCCAGTGTCTTGAACTGGTGAAAGGCAAGCTGTTTGTAATACTCATCCCCGTTCACCTGTTCGGCATCCCGTTTGCGCATGGCGGAAATGGAATGTTGCGGGTAGTCGCAATCCACGACCGCCACGTTATACCCTTTGAGGTAATACAGGTAACTTGCCACCAAGACGGTGAACGTTGTTTTGCCGACCCCGCCCTTTTGGGTGGAGAAAGCCACATACAAGGTTTCTTTCCTCATTGTAATAATTCTTTTTTGTAATACATCTTTATTTCATTCCATCCGTACAGATTGACGGATGGTTTTCTTTCGTTCCATGTTGAAACTCCGAAAGAGAGAATGACTTCTTTTTTTCTTTCCTTGTTTCTTACTACCTTTCTACAAAGACAGCCTGTTTTCTTCCTTGCTTCTTTGTTTTCATTCATTCCACAAAGACAGCTTGCTTTCTTTGCAGACAGTTTGCTTTCCCGATTGAATGACTGTTTTCTTTCAATCATTCCATCCGGTTTTCTTTCCTGCATTCTTGAAAGATTGCAATCTTGAAATCTTGTTTTCAAGTTTTCAAAACCGCTTTCTTTCCGTCCGCTTGCCGATACATATTTCCATCTATCCATATTGCTTTCTTTCTTAAATCCGGGACAAATAAACGCAGAAAAACAACCTATTTCGAGATGTGTCCTCAAATGTCCCCGTTTGTCCTCATTTGTCCTATAACCCGCTATTTCACAGCATTTTTAATACCCGTTACTTTGCAGCCGAAAGGTATCGGTCAGGCTAACAAAGCCCCCGGTATTGGGAGCGTTCCAATCTCTGCTAACTCCAATCCGTCCGTAGGCGGATTTTTATTTGCACTGGCAAATAGCAAGGTGTGTTCTAAGCAGCTTGAAATTCTTTCAGCAGCTTTGAACGCCTTGCCCGGACGAAGCCGGGATAGGGTCACTCCGAAGTCGTAACCCTTTAAAAGATGTAGCATGAAACAGAAAAATGAAAATGCGCCCCATCCGGGTGGCGCAGGACGCAAGCCCAAAGCAGACCCGGCAGTGTTCAGGTACTCTATCAGCTTCAATGCGATAGACCACGCCCGCTTTTTGGCATTGTTCGACCAGTCGGGTATGCGCACGAAAGCGCATTTTATCACCGCCCGCATCTTCGGCGAACCGTTCAAAGTGATTAAAATCGACAAGGGGGCAGTCGAATATTATACCCGGCTGACCGCTTTATATTCCCAATATAGGGGTATTGCCGTGAATTACAATCAGGTGGTAAAGGCTCTCAATACCAATTTTTCAGAAAAGAAAGCACTCGCATTTCTCTATAAACTGGAAAAGGCAACAATGGAACTTGCCGACCTGAACCGCCAAATAATTGAACTGACCCGTGAGTTTGAAACAAGATGGTTGCAAAGATAAGTGTAGGCAGTTCCCTGTTCGGTGCGCTTTCCTACAACCAAAACAAGGTCGATGAAGAACAGGGAAAGGTACTTTTAAGTAACCGGATGTTCGAGAGCGAGGACGGGAATTTCAGCATCCGGCGATGTATGGAATGTTTCGATATGCACCTGCCCGCTGACCTGAAAACGGAAAAACCGATTATCCATATCTCCCTGAACCCGCACCCGGACGATGTGCTTTCAGACAGCCAGCTTGCGGATATTGCCAAAGAGTATATGGATAAGCTGGGGTACGGCAATCAGCCGTATATGGTTTACAAGCACGAAGATATTGCAAGGCATCATATACATATCGTTTCCATCCGGGTAGATGATACGGGTAAAAAGATAAATGACAAGTTCGAGCATATCCGCAGCAAACAAATCACCCGTGAACTGGAACAGGAGTACGGGCTGCATCCGGCAGAGAAGAAACAGGCAGCCGACCGCCCCGAACTTAAAAAGGTGGACTACCGGGCAGGGGACGTAAAGCACCAGTTATCCAATACGGTGAAAGCCCTTGCCAGCAGTTACCGCTTTCAAAGTTTTACGGAGTACAAAGCGTTGCTATCTATATATAATGTACAGGCGGAAGAAGTGAAAGGGGAAGTGAACGGCAAACCCTATAACGGCATTGTCTATTCGGCGACCAATGACAAAGGAGAAAAGCAGGGAACCCCCTTCAAATCTTCCTCTTTGGGTAAGTCGGTAGGTTACGAAGCCATCCAGCGACACATCAAGAAATCCACAAAGGACATTCAGGACAAGAACCTGAAAGAGCGCATCCGCCGGACAGTCGGTGCAGTGATGAAATCCACCCATAACCGTAAGGAACTGGAACAAGAACTGAAAAAGAAAGGCATAGACGTTCTTTTCCGGCAGAACGATACGGGCAGGATATACGGGGTAACATTCATCGACCATGAAAACCGTACCGTCCTGAACGGGGCACGGTTGGGAAAGGACTTTTCCGCCAATGTATTCAACGACCTGTTTACAGGCTCCCGTACTTTGTCGGGAAACAGCAAACAGGAAACGCAGGAACACACGCCGGAATTTAACCCGACCGGACACCTTGAAAATACAGGTAAAGCCATTGCGGGACTGTTCAGCCTGTTATCCGGCGGAAATGATACACCGCCCGATAACAGCCAAGTTCCGCCACCCAAAAAGAAAAAGAAGAAGAAACAAAAACGTATTTAGTAATCCTAAAAATTCAATTATGCAGAACGAAGATGATTTAAGAGGGCTGGCAAAAGTCATGGACTTTATGCGGGCAATCAGCATTTTATTTGTAGTGATAAACATTTACTGGTTTTGTTACCAGTCGTTCCGGGAGTGGGGTATCAATATCGGAGTAGTCGATAAAATCCTGCTGAACTTCCAGCGTACCGCCGGGTTGTTCTCCAATATCCTGTACACCAAACTTTTTTCAGTGGTATTCCTTGCGCTTTCTTGTTTGGGTACAAAGGGAGTGAAAGAGGAAAAAATCACATGGAACAAAATTTATGTGTTCCTGATAATCGGTTTTATCCTGTTTTTCCTGAATTGGTGGCTGTTGGTTCTGCCGTTGCCACTGGCGGCAAACACGGCATTGTATATCTTTACCATGACAGCCGGGTATCTTTCCCTGTTGGCTGCCGGAGTATGGATTTCCCGCCTGTTGAAAAATAACCTGATGGATGATGTGTTTAATACGGAGAATGAAAGTTTCGCACAGGAAACACGCCTGATAGAAAACGAATATTCCATCAATCTGCCGACCCGGTTCTACTATAAAAAGAAGTGGAACGAGGGCTGGATAAACGTTGTAAACCCGTTCCGAGCAAGCATGGTTTTGGGTACGCCCGGTTCGGGAAAATCGTATGCGATAGTCAATAATTACATCAAACAGCAAATCGAAAAAGGCTTCGCTGTTTATATTTATGACTATAAATTTCCTGACCTTTCGGAGATAGCCTATAATCACTTATTGGGTCATTTAGATGGGTATAAGGTAAAACCCAAATTCTACATGATAAACTTTGACGACCCACGTAAGAGCCACCGATGTAATCCGATAAATCCGGCATTTATGACGGACATATCGGACGCATACGAAGCCAGTTATACAATCATGTTAAATTTGAACCGCAGTTGGATAACCAAACAGGGGGATTTTTTTGTAGAAAGCCCGATTATCTTACTGGCTTCTATCATTTGGTTTTTGAAAATCTATCAGGGCGGTAAGTATTGTACATTCCCGCACGCAATCGAGTTTCTGAATAAAAAATATGCCGATACGTTCACTATTTTAACCAGTTATCCCGAACTGGAAAACTACCTTTCTCCGTTCATGGACGCATGGGAATCGAATGCGCAAGACCAGTTGCAGGGGCAGCTTGCAAGTGCTAAAATCCCGCTTTCCCGTATGATAAGCCCGGCTTTATATTGGGTAATGACAGGTGATGATTTTTCATTGGATATAAACAACCCGGAAGAACCTAAGATATTGGTGGTAGGCAACAATCCCGACCGTCAAAATATCTATTCCTGTGCTTTGGGATTGTATAATTCCCGTATCGTGAAGCTGATAAACAAGAAGCACCAACTCAAAAGTTCCGTAATCATAGATGAATTACCGACCATCTATTTTCGGGGACTGGATAACCTGATAGCAACGGCAAGAAGCAACAAGGTAGCGGTCTGTTTGGGCTTTCAGGATTTCAGCCAGTTACGCCGGGATTATGGGGATAAGGAAAGCAAAGTTATCGAAAACACAGTGGGTAATATATTTAGCGGTCAGGTGGTTTCAGAAACGGCAAAAACACTTTCAGACCGTTTCGGAAAGGTTCTGCAAAAACGGCAAAGCATGACTATCAACCGAAACGACAAATCAACCTCAATCAGTACGCAGATGGATAGCCTGATACCACCCAGTAAAATATCCAACTTAACACAGGGTATGTTTGTGGGTGCGGTCAGTGACAATTTCAATGAAAGGATAGAGCAAAAAATATTCCATGCGGAAATTGTGGTGGATAACGAGAAAGTGAAGCGGGAAACAGCCAGTTACAAGAAGCTGCCCCAAATCATAGATTTCAGGGACGGGGACGGGAACGACCGGATGCAGGAAGAAATACAGGCAAATTACAACCGTGTCAAACAGGAAGTCCAACAGATTGTCACGGACGAAATGGAACGGATAAAGAACGACCCTGAATTGCAACATCTAATCAAGACCGAAGAATAAAAGAGTTTTGGTAATTTTGATAAAAAACGGCGGCTTTTGACAGGCTGCCGTTTTTATTTGTAGGGACAAATAAGGACAAACGGTGACTAATGAAGCCACCTGTTCCTAAATCCTTAAATATACTCTATTTCATCCTTACTTTTACTTCCGAAATTTTTATTTACTCACTAAAATTCAAAAAGTTATGGATGTAAACACAGCCAACCAGTCCACCACTGACGAACAGATGATGGATATTCTTCTTGTACTGGATAAGGAGAAAAAGACAATCAGCGCAGTGAAAGGCGTGGATGAAAACGGGGAACTCCAAACCGTACCGCCGGAAAACAACAGCGAACTTCTGAAATTCGACCGTCACGGCGATTTCTTTTCCAACTTCTTTTCCAACATGATGAACCAGTTGAAGAACCCGACCCGCTTCAACTTCTTTAAAATCCCCAAGATTGAACTTCCCAAGATTACACCGATAATCAGGGACAACTTCGACCATCCGACCGCCAAGAATGAAGCGGAGATAGAACGTTACCGGGTAACACCCGAAACGCTGAAACAGGGGGTGAAGAACGAACAACCGAACCAAACACAACAGCAACCGCAGCAGGAAGCAACGGCACAAGCACCGCAGCAACCTGACAAAAGCAAGTATGTTATCGACCCTGACAAGGTGGACTGGGAAGCCCTGAAAAACTTCGGGCTATCCAAAGAACAGCTTGAAAAGGCAAAGGCTTTAGAACCCATGTTAAGGGGCTACAAGTCACCCGGAGCGTTCACCATTTCGGGAAACTACAATTCAGCCATTATGAAACTGGATGCACGTTTATCTTTTCGGCACGACAAAGACGGGAATGTGGTCTTGGCGATACACGGCATCCGACAAAAGCCGGAACTTGAACGCCCATTCTTCGGACATGAATTTTCCAAAGAGGATAAAGCCAATCTTCTTGAAACGGGAAACATGGGACGGATAGTAAACCTAAAAAACTATATCACTGGAGAAATGATACCCTCTTTTGTCAGTGTGGATAAGGTGACAAACGAACTGGTTTCCATGCGTGCAAGCAGCGTTCAAATTCCCGATGAAATAAAGGGTGTCAAACTGAACAAGGAACAACAGCAAGCCTTACGGGAGGGAAAGGGTGTATTCCTTGAAAACATGATTTCCAACCGTAAAAATCCCTTTTCCGCAACCGTTCAGGTCAATGCCGACAAGAAAAGTCTGGAATTTATCTATCCCAATGCCAAACAGTCACAGGAGCAACGGCAGAAACAGACACAGCAGAACAGCCTTGTCACCAGTGACGGTGTAACCATTCCCAAAAGCATTTCAGGAATAGAACTGACACGCCAGCAACAGCAGGATTTAGTCAATGACAAGACCATCTTTGTTGCCGGGCTGAAAGACAAGAGAGGGGTCGAATACGATGCTTACATTCAGGTGAACCACGACAAGAAAAAGTTAGGCTTTTACAGCGACAATCCCAGTTTTGACCGTTCCGCCGTGAAAGAAATTACTCCGGCAAGCAAGAACCGCACGCAGGTGGCGGTCAATTCGGAGGGCAAGACCAACGAAGCCACCAAGAAAGTGAAAGAATCCTTGAAAAAAGGTCAGGACAAGCCCACTGAAAAGCAGAAAACCAAGCAGGATAAAAAGGAGAAGCAGGAGCAGACGGATAAACCCAAACAAAGAAGGGGACGCAAAAGATGATAGCGGTGTTACTCCTTATTCTGGTTGTCAGTTTCGTCCTGTTCGTCCTTGCCTGTTACAAAACGGACCGGAAAACCATAGACGAGCAGAACCGACAATATTATATAGATGGTTACCACATCTACTATGACCGGAAAATCCTAAGACAAAAAGAAGTGGAACAATTAAAATCGAAATTAGAATGATTGCAGTAATCGGAGAAAAACCAAGCGTGGCAAGGGACATTGCCCGCATTTTAGGAGCGAGTGAAAAACAGGATGGCTACCTTTCAGGTAACGGGTATCTCGTTACCTGGGCGTTCGGCCATCTTGTAGGATTGGCAATGCCGGAAGCCTACGGCATACAGAGTTTCCGCCGGGAAAGCCTGCCCATCATCCCGGAGAGTTTTCAACTTACACCCCGGCAAGTGAAAGCGGATAAGGGGTACAAGGCTGACCCCGGAGCGTTGAAACAGCTAAAGGTAATCAAAGAGGTATTCAGCCAGTCGGACAGGATAATAGTCGCTACGGATGCAGGAAGAGAGGGGGAACTTATCTTCCGCTACATCTACCAGTATATCGGATGCAACAAGCCCTTTGTCCGCTTATGGATAAGCAGCCTTACGGACAAGGCAATCCGTGAGGGACTGCAAAACCTGAAAGCCGGTAGCCTGTATGATAACCTTTTCCTTTCGGCACAGGCACGCAGCGAAGCGGATTATTTGATAGGGATTAATGGTACACAGGCTTTAAGCGTGGCAGCCGGACAAGGAATATTCTCTTTGGGACGGGTACAGTCGCCCACATTGGCTATGATATGCACCCGCTTTTTGGAAAACAAGAACTTTGTCCCGCAAAAGTATTGGCAACTGAAATTACAGTCGGCAAAAGACAATATCTCTTTTTCTGCCCTATCCGTAGAAAAACACGATGCACAGCAGACCGCCATCGACACGCTGCAAAGGATAAAGGAAGCGGAAACGGTACGGGTGAAATCCGTAGAGCGTAAGGAAGTGAGCCAAGAACCGCCCTTGCTCTATGATTTAACTACGTTGCAAAAGGAAGCGAATACGAAACTGAATCTCTCCGCAGACAAGACATTATCCATCGCACAAAAATTATACGAGGGTAAGCTAATCAGCTACCCCCGAACCGGAAGCCGTTACATATCACAGGACGTGTTCGAGGAAATCCCGGAACGTCTTGTTAATTTGGAACAGTACGCCCGCTTTGCCGGGTATGCAGCCGGGATGAAAGGCAAAGCCTTAAATTCCCGTTCCGTGAATGATGGCAAGGTAACAGACCACCACGCCCTGATAGTAACGGAAAACCTGCCCGACAAGATGGAAGCGGACGAACAGGCAATCTATGAACTGATAGCCGGACGGATGTTGGAAGCCTTTTCTGAAAAATGCGTCAAAGATGTTACCAGTGTAACGCTGGAATGTGCAGGGGCACTTTTCACGGTCAAAGGGTCTATAATCAAGTCCGCCGGATGGCGTGCCGTATTCGCAGAAAAGGAGGACGGGGAAGATAACGCCACTTTGCCCGCCATGCAGGACGGAGATAGTTTACCGCTTTCCGGTATTGAACTGTTGGAGAAGCAGACCAAGCCCAAGCCGTTACACACGGAAAGCAGCCTGCTTTCTTCGATGGAAACGGCGGGTAAGGAACTGGAAAACGCAGAACTGAAAGCAAGCATGAAAGATACGGGTATCGGCACGCCCGCAACACGGGCAGCCATTATCGAAACGCTGTTTTCCCGCCAGTACATCATCCGGGAGAAAAAGAACCTTGTCCCGACCGAGAAAGGGCTTGCTGTTTACAACATCATCCGGGACAAGAAAATAGCGGACGTGGAAATGACGGGTATGTGGGAAAATACGCTTGCCAAAATAGAAAGCGGGGAAATGAACCCCGACACATTCCGCAAAGGTATTGAGGTGTACACAAGGCAAATCACGGCTGAACTTTTGGATGTCCGGCTTTCTTTCGCTTCGGGTAATGATTGTACCTGCCCGAAATGCAAGACCGGACGTATTTTATTTTATCCGAAAGTCGCCAAGTGTTCCAATGTGGACTGTTCCGTTACCATCTTCCGCAACAAGAGCGACAAGCAGCTAACGGACAAACAGATTACCGAACTGGTGACGACCGGGAAAACCGGGCTAATTAAAGGCTTTAAAAGCAAGAGCGGTAAAGTCTTTGACGCTTCACTCGCTTTTGACGAACAGTTTAATGTTACTTTCGTGTTTCCTGAAAAGAAAAGCAAGCCGAAGAAATAAGCTGGAAATCGTTATATTTGCCACAGAAAGTTTCATTATAGATAGATTTATAATTGAAATTTTTGTGGTTGAAGCACCCGGAGGGACACCGGGTGCTTTTTTAATCATTCTCCTTTATACTGGTAGGTCAGGCAAACTACCTGATTGTCTATCACCCGATGTCCGGTCAGTTCCCACTTCGACCCGAAAGTCTTTCCTATGAACTTGATACCGTCCCCCAACATGACAGGGACAATATACAGCGTTATTTCGTCCAGCAGGGACGCTTCAATCAGCGAGGTTATAAACTTACCGCCGCCAATGACCTGAATATCCGTTTCCGAACTTGATTTAAGTTCATTGATAGCCCGTAAAGGCATATCGGTAAGAAAGGTAACATTATCTTTACGAGTAACATTGGTGTCGTAATGGGACACTACAAAAGTCTTTTTACTTTTGTACGGCCATCCGCCCCAATTCCTGAAAATCATATTATAAGTATTCACCCCAGCAATAAAAACAGAGGGTATTTCATAGGCTGCCGAAATCTCTTTCTTTATATTTCCGGGCATCCAGTTTAAATCTCCATCTTTTCGGGCTATAAATCCATCAAGAGAGATTACAATACAGGTTTTCAAATGTTTCATAAGTTGGTATCTAACAGTTCATATTTGCAAACTGTTCGCCAGTACATCCAAAAAAGAAGCGTGAACCCACGCTATCCCGACACAGAGGCACTGGTATACCTAAAAGACAAGATAGGCAAGTCCACGCCGTATGCACATACAGCATGAAACATTGCGCTTTGGGTCTTGTCTTTTTTGAAAATTACCAGTTTTCTGTGTCAAGACGTTCTGCGAACGTTATGTTATATATAAAAGTGAAGTTCTTTAACTTCAACTATTATCGTCTAATATGAAACTGTTGCAAATATACAGAAAGTCCCGGATATTCCCGAATCGGAAAAAGAAAATCCTGCCTTATCTCACGACAAAACAGGATTGAAAGCCATTAGAAAAGAAAAAATTAATCGGTTTTCTCCCGAATTAACTTGTGTACATCCGTTGCACGGTAATAACATCTGCCATCCAGCATAAGGAAAGGGAGTATTCCCTTTTTCCGGTAACGGGTCAGTGTTCGGGGAGCTACTTTCAGAAGCAGGCACAAGTCCTGATTATCCAGTAGTTCTTCCCCGTCCAAATAATTACGTCCGTTTATCACTCGGTCTATCTTCTTATCCTGCATATCGAACCTATCCATAATACGTTCCATCCATGCGGTAAAATCGTCTTTGTCTATATACATAAGGCTATCTGATTAAATTGAACCAATCATAAAATAACTTTGGTTGGACGGGTCTTTGATGATAATATCCTTTTCTCGCATGAAGCGGATATAGCTTTTTGCGGTGCGTTCTTTCACGTCCAAAATCTGCTGTATCTGTTCGCACAAGTCTATGTAGGTGATGTGTTCCTGTCTGCCGAACACGTCACGGGCAACCCCGACCAATTCCTTTTCCTTGCGTTTCTCTTTTTCCTCACGGGTCTTTTCACCCCTGTAAAGGTGCATTCCGGCTGCCTTGTCCCACGAAAAGAGCATTAAAGGAACATCCAGCGGGCTGCCATCCCTTACTTTCAGGGCTTTTACCATAGACATAGCCGGGTCTTCGTCTTTCTCTATCGAAAGGATAGCAGCCGCTTTGCGTTGCAGTTCCGAGCCTAAATGCCCCCGGAGCTTTAAGCCATTGGGAATAAAATGCAGCACGCAAATGATGCAGGTTTTATATATTCCTGCCAGTCGATACAATTCATCTATGATTGCCACGCTTTCCGCTTCGTCATTGGCACACCGCACAAGGTCAGCAATACCGTCTATCACCACTAACTGAATGCCATCGTACTGGTAATAATATCTATCCATGCTCTGAACAATGGCGTGAAGTCTTTCTTTACGAGACATACCTGTAAGGCAGAAAGCCTTAAATTCATCCGGCTTGTCAGTCTGCTTTGCCCTTTTTATCAGGTTGGTTACATTTTTGAATAGTTGTACTTCCGATTGTTCCGTATCATAAAGCAGCACGGCTTTATGTTTCGTATTTTCACTTACATTGATACCCAGCGTATCAACCTGAACATTTGCCGGGCGGATTGAACCCGCCACAAGTGCAGCCACATAATTACTTTTCCCTGTTCCCTCTCCGCCTGTGATGCAACACAAGTTCCCCTGTGTTCCCAGTGGAACGTCACCCGCCGAAATAATTTCCTGCGCTTTTGCCGGAGGATTATTAAAATCAATCTCACACGATTTAAGCATAGTCATTGTTTCATTATAGATTGTATCTAAGAAGTCGATAAATAGCTTGATAAAGTTTTCCCGACTGTTGCCTGCCCGGAAATAATCGGAAATATCCTTTTCCGTTTTCGTTCCCTGTAAAGGCAGTAACAACCGTTTCACCCCGTATTCACAGAGTTGTTTCTCATGCTTTTTTGCGCTTTCTGTTCCGGTCGCATCCATATCATAAAGCAATATGATATGTTTAAACCGGAATGTAAGTTTATAGATGATGTTCGGCGGAACGGTAACCGTTTCACTGTTGAAACAAATCGCATGGAATCCCTTTGCAGCCAGTGAAAGGACATCTTTTTCCCCACCTGTTATAAACAGGGTGTCGCCTTTGCTGGGTAGTTGTTCCAGTCCGAAACAATAATTCTCGCCGATGTTACCGCCATACAGGAAACGTGTTCTTGAAAACGGTCTGTACAGTTTGATGAAGCGTTTGCTCTTATACCCATAAATGGGTTCTTCCTTAGTGGAAGTATAGGAAAACGGATTACCCTCTGCATTTTCACTTTGGAACTGAACAACCGAACAGACTTTATACTGTTCCAGTATTGCAGGAGTAATGCCATACTGTTGCCAGTATTCCAGTTCGGAAGCGGTAAACTTCCTCTCTTTAAATGTGTAGGGTCTGTCGGAACGTTCCGTCGGAACAGATGCGGCTTTATCCGGTTCTTTGAATGTTCGGGGAACGGGTATCGGATTACCCTCTGAAATCCCCAGCGACAAATCCCGGTCGATAATCTGCAATATTTCGATGAAGTCACCCGAATTATTGCAATCCAGCCCTTTGAGCCTGCCTACAAAAAAGAAACAGTCGCCGGAATAACTGTCATTTCCGAAGTCTTTCATCTTATAGATACCACTTCGCCGGTCGAAATAGATGTTACAGGACGCTTTGCTGTCCTCATATAACGGATTGAGAAAGTTACGACCTACCCGCCATGTACCGGAAATGTAGTGCTTGAACACGTTCAGACCATTATTTGTCCTCTCTAAGATTTCGTCTTTCCTTAACATATAGCTTGTGGTTGGTTATCAGATTACGCATACATTCGTCATTGCTCTTTATCAAACGGCTTTCCAGCAGTCGTTTGATTTCTCCGATTTTATAAAAATTACGTCCCCTGATGGTAGAGTAGGCTATTTCTCCTTTGGAGCGGAGCCGTTGCAGGGTACGGTCGCTAATCTTCAGGAAAGTACATACTTCGTAACTATCCACCCAAATGTCATCTTCATTCTCCTTACAGTCGTCCTGACGGGAAAATACATAATTGGCAATCACATTGATTTTTGCCATCAATTCCTTAAAGGCTTTTGTTTCTACTGTTATTACATCCATAATTATACTATAATTGTTTGGATGCAAAGGTGCAGGCTTTTCATAACCTAAACTTACAACCTATTTCCAAGTTGGAAGATTTATTTTTTGAGGTAAAACATAGAAAAACAAGGATAAAAAAAGCCTTTTGGATAGAATTATCCCTTTAAAAACAGGAGATAAAAAAACAACCAAGTTGGTATGAACTTGGTTGTTTTTGTTTAGAGGTTATCATCTTCATCCATCTTTTTAAGTAGGCTTTTTATCAGGCTATTAAGAAATGAAGTCCGGTCTTTTTTCCGGTCTTTTATAGTTATGTAAGTTCGGTAATAGTCGCCTAAGTCAATTTGGAAAGATGCTTCCATAAAGGTCATTATTTCTTTTATGTCTGTTTGTCCGTTGTTAAGGACACCAGCCGCATAAATAGCGTAGCCTAATTCTACTGCTGCAATTTTTGTAGCAGTCCACCGAAAAGGGTGTTCCGGTAAGAAAGACCTGCTTTTAGCTATGATAGCTTGCCTATCGACACTATGCAGTTTTTTATTCAGATAAATACAGAGCATATCATCCGCTAATATTTGTGCTACTTTATGGTCGTAACAAGTGGAAAATTCCGGGTCGCGGTCATACGGTACACAATTAGGGCAAAGTTTAAAATCAATATGTCCCCGTACAAAGTAGTGATTATCTAAATGTGTAGCTTTGGAACGGTAATATTGGTAAAAGTCCAAATTGCTTTCAAAATGGGCGGTCAGTTCATCCAACCTATCATTATAATACTTTTTTAAGACTTCAATACTGCCATTTGGTTTTCTCATTTCAGTATTGTAAATGTCTGTAAAGTATAATAATCTGCTTAATACTTCCGGTTTAATATGCTTAAAGAAATGAATTTCTTCTTCTCTGTTTTCAAAAGGATGGCTGATAATATATGTCCTTAAATCTTCGAGTGAATGTTGCAGCAACTCTACTATTTCGAGAATTGCATCTATCGAAACATTCCAATTATCAACATCTATTTTTTCATAGATAATGCAGTCTATGTTTTTTATAAATTCCTCAAATTCTATATCATTGTTCATGCTATAATAGTTGTCTTAATACCGAAAATGTATCTTTATTATGACTTTTTGGAAAAGACTAAATGCCGGAAATGCCATAAAAGGACATTTCCAGCACTAAGCCTTTTTATTACAATGTTAGATTAGGACTTTTGCCCTCTAATCATTTTGTAGCCGGAAACCAGTTCCGTGTATTATTTGCAATCTTTACTAACATCAACATCACCGGAACTTCTACCAACACACCGACAACCGTTGCCAATGCTGCACCTGATTGTAAACCGAAAAGGGAAATAGCCACGGCAACCGCTAATTCAAAGAAATTACTTGCCCCAATCATTCCGGCAGGTGCGGCAACATCGTGGGGTAATTTCCACCATTTCGCCCAACCATAAGCAACAAAAAATATTAAAACTGTTTGCAGGATAAGCGGAATTGCTATTAAAATAATATGGAGAGGATTATTTAATATGGTTTCTCCCTGAAATGAAAACAAAATAATAAGTGTTAGTAACAATCCGCCAATCGTATAATTATCAAACTTTTTAATAAACACTTTATTAAAATATTCTACACCTTTACGGCGAATTACCATGATACGGGTGATAACTCCGGCAGCAAGCGGGATTACCACAAATAGGACGACAGACAACAGTAATGTGTCCCACGGGATAGATACGCCGCCAACCCCCAAGAGGAAAGCCACAATAGGTGCAAACGCTACCAAGATGATTAAATCGTTCACAGCCACCTGTACCAGCGTATAAGCAGCATCCCCTTTCGTGAGGTAACTCCATACGAATACCATCGCCGTACACGGCGCAGCCCCCAATAATACTGCCCCGGCTAAATATTCTTCGGCTAACCCGGCAGGTATAAAGGTCTTGAAAATGACATAAAAGAATAAATAAGCTATTCCAAACATCGTAAACGGCTTTATCAGCCAATTGGTTACACAGGTAACTATTATCCCTTTCGGACGTTTCCCGACATTTTTAACGCTCTGAAAATCTACCTTTAGCATCATTGGATAAATCATTAACCAAATCAGGATAGCCACGGGGATAGACACATTAGCATATTCAAATTTGCTTAGTGTTTGCGGAATTGCCGGAAGCCATTGTCCCACAGCAATTCCAATGATAATGCACAAAGCAACCCATATAGTTAAATATTTCTCGAAAAATCCAATTCCTTGTTTCTTTTCCATACAACAACTATTAATTTAATTGCGGTTTTAATTCGTTCAGGTAAAAATCATAGAAACGGGCTTTTATTTCATCCCGCACCCGGTGAAATTCACTGTTTATAAACTCCGGCGTTCCGGTTGCTTCCGATGGGTCGTCAAATCCGATGTGCAGCCGATTTTTAACTTCACCTGCGAACATAGGGCAGCTTTCGTTAGCACCACCGCAGACCGTAATAACGTAATCCCATCTTTGCCCTAAATAAAGGTTCACGTTTTTAGGGGCATGGCGGGCTAAATTTATACCTATTTCAGACATGACTTTTATAGCCATTGGATTAACCTTTTCAGCAGGATTTGTACCTGCTGAAAAGACTTCCAATTTATTGTCAAATGATTGTAAGAAACCGTGTGCCATTTGACTACGGCAACTGTTTCCGGTGCAGAGGATTAAAATTCTCATATCCTTAGTTGTTTTTCCAAGCTATCAGGGCGACATTTCCCTTTGACAATTCTTCTACTTTCTTAATCCAAATCAATTCATTTTTTGCTTTTGCCCGCAAAAATGAATTTTCTGTATCGGTCAATGACAGGCAAGAGTTTACCACCCACCATTTATTATTTATTCCAGCACGCTGCAAATCTATTTGCAAACGCTCGGCTTCAAATACGGGTGTGGCTTCGGGTAAAGTTACAATTACAACCTCTGTTTCCTGCTGGTTTCTTAAACGTGGCAATAGCTTTCTTACCGAAGCGGGACTATCACCGTGTGTGCGTTGAACTTCTTTATGGTAGCTTTCCGTTGCATCCAGCAATAACAATGTGTGTCCGGTAGGTGCGGTATCAATCACAACAATTTGGTTTTCTGCTTTATCTACGATTTCAGCAAACGCTCGGAATACTGCGATTTCTTGTGTACACGGCGAGCGCAAATCTTCCTCTATGTATTCCATATCTTCGGCAGTCATTGTTTCTGCTGCTTTACTGCGAACCTCATTTTTATAGGCTTCCAATACTTCCGCTTCATCAATACGGCTTACTGCGATGCCTGCCTGAACAGCAAGATTATAGTTCAGATGGTTTGCCGGGTCAGTAGTTGTAAGATGTACCTTTGCGCCCAGTTTTGTTAATTTCAGGGCGATTTCAGTAGCTAACGTGGTTTTTCCTACACCGCCTTTCCCCATAGTAAAGACAACTCTTTTCCCCGATGTATAAAGGTCATTTACCAAATCATCTATATTTTTCGCATCCGTAATACGGTGGTAATCGGCATTGTCCGTTAGGTTGTCATTGTATAGCATCCGGCGGATATTTGCTATATTAGATAAATTATAAGACCGTAAAGGGACATAATAAGATGGGTATTCCAACAGCTCCGCAGGAGTTTGTTTTAAGGCAGATTGTTGTCTGTCATAAATCTGTTTCGATACACTATCGGCTTCATCTACTTGCTGTAAAAGTCCGTTGATTATCAATAACTGGTTTTTAATTCCCAGTAATTGTAATTCATGGGAAGAACGGGCAGCTTCTTTCAATGGTGCAATTTCCGGGCGGCTGACTAATACCAACCGAGTTGCATTGGCATTCGAAAGTGTTTCAACAGCTTGTTTATAAATCCCTTTCCGTTCTTCCAAACCTGATAATTGCCCTAAGCAAGATGCCCCGTGTGTACTTTCACTAATAAATGTACTCCATGCCGATGGAAGTTGTAACATTCGCAATGTATGTCCGGTAGGGGCTGTATCAAAAATGATATAGTCGTATTCTTTTGCTTTATCAGCATCCGTGATAAAATCGGAAAACTGATTGAAAGCTGCAATTTCTACCGTACAGGAGCCTGAAAGTTGTTCTTCCATATTCTGAATAACACTTTCGGGTAATTGTCCCCGGAAAGGAGCAATAACGCTTTCCCTATACTCCGCTGCTGCTTGTTCCGGGTCGAGATTAACAACAGTTAAGCCGGGGACTTCTTTTATGTCAGTACCATGTCCGTTTAAAGTCTGATTAAAAACGTCTTGCAGGTTTGAAGCAGGGTCGGTACTGATAAGAAGAATTTTCTTTCCGTTGTCTGCCAATCCTACCGCAGTCGCACAAGCAATAGAAGTTTTTCCTACACCGCCTTTTCCAGTAAAGAAAAGGTATTTTGTCAAATCTATATCCGATAAATTAAATGCTTTCATATTTCTAATTATTAAATTGATGAATGATTATTTTACTGGCATAAAATCCAAATTAATTCCCGTCCATTCGCTCATTTGTTGAGTAGTCGGATAGGTTTGGGAAGCAGCAACCTCACCATCCACTAAGGTAATAGGGAGTGCATCTGCCCCATGTTTTTGAAGAAATTCGTTTACTGTTTTGTTGCTTACATAAACTTGGGGTTCATCTCGCAAATTGTGTCGGGTAACGATAACACCTTGTTTCTTCAACGTTTCAATTACAACTGCAATACGCATCAATTCGGGATTGATGTTTGTTCCACACAGACCCGTAGGGCAACACATTGCCGGGTCGAAAATTTCTATCTTTTTCATACTGTTTTTATTTAAAATGATACTCTATGTTTATTTATAGATAAAAGACTACTGCATAATAAATTCCTACCGCAATAAAGAGGATGGCAACTATTTTACGAAACCATTTCTCGAATATTTGCATCCGGTTATAAAACTTACCCAGTCCGGCAACACTGTACGCTAAAATCCATGCAACAAGGATTACGGGTAATCCCGTAGCAATAGCGTAAATTACAGGTAAGAGATACCCGCCTGTTTCTGCTGCTGACAAAGGCATAAGCATACCGAAATAAAATACTCCACTGGTAGGACAAAAAGCAAGAGCGAATA
>OGDX01000438.1_pt1 | contig 31898 bp, 18 predicted proteins | sample 1570461 | NCBI WGS metagenome assembly OGDX01 (sample SAMEA2582172, study PRJEB24529) | metagenome
GATCCGGCTGAATTTCCAGACTCAGAATCACCCAGCCGTTTTCGTTGCACACTTCTGTTAAAAGAAGACGCAAAGAATCGGCAACAGCTCCCGTCAATACTGATCTTCTGCACTTGGGGCACCATACCACATGGTATGCAGTCTGGTAAACACAATTCCGATTAAAAACTAATTCCAGCATGGACACATATTATCATTTTTAGAACCGCGATTCCTCCCGCGGCTAAGCCGCGGATTTCCTCGCGGATTTCTATGACGGCATCAATCCTTATAAGAATTTCCTCCGCGACTAGTGCCGCTTCTTCTTTTTCGCCAACCGTATTTGTTGCAAATAGAAACATCTTTCTCTATCTAACTTGTTGAGAATGATTCTTATTTGCGATATAGTTCCACCAACTGAGAAACACCTAGAGGCTTAAAGCCGAAGAGACAAGGGTTCGTTGGGGTCGAACCTGCTGCAAGCCTCTCACCAACGTTGTTCTCCTGGCGTTCGTGATGGTTTCTTAGGGTTATCTTCCTTGTGCGGTGACAGGTTTCAGGCTCCTGTCACCGCTTTTTTTCGTTTATTTTCAAGGCTTCTGCAATTTTCGAACGAAAGCAAGAACGTACTCTTGATAAAATCAAGACCATACTCTTTATTTCATTCAATTCCACAAACATCCACGCCTATGTCTCTCAACTTTACGTACTTGCCTCGAACGCTTGAAACCGTTATCAATCGGGCCAGTCAGCGCTACAAAGGTGTCATGGTGACCGGGATGCGACAGGTCGGCAAAAGCACCATGCTGCGCCGCATGATGGGAGATCGCCGCTACGTCAATCTCGACCGCTATCAGGCTTTGGATTTGGCTCGACAAGCTCCGGATGCCTTTTTCAAGCAGTATCCGCTACCTTTGCTAATCGACGAATTTCAGAGAGCCACTGATCTCGGTTTGGAACTCAAGTCCATTCTCGATGAAACCGACGAAAGAGGACTGGTGTGGTTAACAGGCTCCCAAAAACTCGGTCTCAGAAAAGCGGTCGCCGAAGCACTTTCCGGACGCGTTGCATCCTTCGAGCTTCTTCCATTCAGTCTCTACGAGCTGCAAGGAAAAGGCCCGGAGCAAATACCTTTTGTACCGACCGGTGAACTTACGCGAGGCTCGCTTGCCTCGCTCACGGTGGAAGAACTCTGGAAAATCATCTGGCAAGGCTCATGGCCCGAAGTGGTTCACGACGAGCCGGATCAACGAGATGCCTTTTTCGACAGTCTTTTGAGAACTTACATCGAAAAAGACATCCTTGCGACAGGAGTACGCCGTGTGGAGGATTTCGAGCGCTTCTTAAGCGTACTGGCAAACCGCATTGGTCAGGAATTTGCCATCGGCGAAATCCAAAAAGCCGTCGGCATTGCGGCGGAAACTGCCCGCGATTGGCTTAACGTTGCCGTCGCTACAGGCGTTGTCTATCTCTTGCCTCCTTTCTACGAAAACGTCGGCAAAACACTCATCAAGAAAAGCAAGCTTTACTTCACCGACACCGGCTTGGCAGCCTGGCTGTGCCAGTCTCCAAGTCCATCGGCTCTGAAAAACGCTTACAACGCCGAAGCGTTTTTCGAGAATTTCGTCGTCATGGAAATTGTCAAAAGCTGGAAGCACAACGGCAAAAAGCCTCTTTTCTACTTCTACCGCGATACTCGGCAAAATGAGATTGATCTTCTGATTCGCGAAGGCGACATTTACTATCCGATCGAAATCAAATCGACGGCTTCGCCTCAGCGCAAGATGCTCGACAATTTCGGCGTACTCAAAGGCGACACCATTAAGCGAGGTCCCGGCGCTCTGATCTGCACTTGCGATGAGCCTCGCTACCTCACAAGCGACGTCGTCGCCCTGCCGGTCTGGGCGCTTTAGCTAACAGTTGTTGCTGGAAAACCCGCAAATCCAAGCTAGACTTGGAGCGCTTGACAACCGTTTCCTTTACTTTCGGTACGCATTTGAAGAAACACCTCGTCCTTTGTCTGACGCTTTGCCCCCTTGCGCTTTACGCCGCCGACATTTCCATCCATTTCATCGGGCTCAATGATGAACTCGCCGAGAATGTCCGCGCGCACCTGATGCAGCGCAAAGACGACGACGCCTACTCCGTAAGGCGCCGTCTGGTTTCGGCCGTCAAAGACGGCATCAAACCGTTTGGATACTACCGTCCCCGCGTCAAGATTGATCTGGTTCGCGCCGACTCGGGCGACGTTACGTCCGTCAATGTTATTGTGGATCCGGGCGAGCGCATTCATCTCACCGAGCCGCACCTCAATCTGCAGGGACCTCTAACCAAGGAAACCGAATTTGATCTCGCCGTGCAACAGATTCCGAAAGCCGGAAGTCCTCTATTACACAGCGACTACGAGCAATTCAAAGGATCCGTGCAGGCCCTGGCGTTGGAACTCGGCTATTTTGACGGCAAGTTTTCCAAACACAGCCTCAAGGTTTCGCCCCGCGAAGGCACTGCCTACTGGGACCTCGCATACGACAGCGGCAAGCGCTACAAATTCGGGAAGGTGAACTTTCAGAATTCGCAGATTGACGAAGCCTACCTGCGCTCACTCATTCCGTTTCAAGAGGGGCAGCCCTACGACTACAACACGTACGGCGACCTTTCGCGCAAGCTCACCGAAACCAACTGGTTCGGGGCGGTAGTCATGTCCATGCAGTTTGACAAGGCAAGACTTGATCCCGAGCGTGTGCTTGACGTTGACGTTGCTCTGACGCCGCGCAAAGAAAATCTGGTGGAAACAGGCATCGGGTATGCCACCGACGTCGGTCCGCATGGAAAACTTTCTTGGACACGGCCCTGGCTCAACAGCAAAGGTCACAGCCTGACAGCCGCCACCGACCTTTCGCCTGAAGAACAGGAGTTCGAGTTCAACTACAAGATTCCCAGCCAATCCAATCCGCTCTCGGACTACTGGGCTTTGCAAAGCGGCTACAAGTACTCAACGCTCAACGACACGACTTCGTCGTCAACGGCCGTTTCCGCCGCCCGCTTTCAACTGCTCGAATCCGGCTGGACGCGCAAGATTTCGGTTGACTGGCTCTATGACAACTTCACACAGGGCAGCGACTCGTCGGATACGCAAATCATTTATCCCACCATTTCGTTTTCACGCACGCGTCAAAAAGGCGGCGTTCTGCCGACCTGGGGCGACTCGCAACGCTACGCTCTTTCGGTATCCAACACGGCCTGGGGTTCCGACATTGACTTTGTGCTGCTCACTGCACAACAAAGCTGGATCCGTTCTCTGGGACCGTCACACATCTTCATCGGTCGTTGGTCAGCCGGCTGGATCGAGTCGGACAGCTTTGAGCAAGTGCCGCCCGACCTGCGCTTCTTCGTCGGCGGCGATTTGAGCATCCGCGGCTACGACTACGAATCCATTTCCCCGAAAAATGAAAAAGGCGAACTCGAAGGCGGCTCCAAGATGTACACCGTTTCAATTGAATACCAATACAACGTCACAGGCAACTGGTGGGGTGCCGCCTTTTTCGACGCCGGTCAATCGAGTCACGAATTCAATTTCGGCGACATCAAGAAAGGCGCGGGTTTCGGCATTCGTTGGCTCTCGCCCATTGGTCTGGTCAAACTCGACATCGCCAAGGCAGTCGGCGACCCCGATGAAGACAGTTGGAAGATCTACTTCGGTTTGGGAGGCGCGTTGTGATGAGAGTTTCTCATCTTTTGAAATGCATCGGCTTCGCGCTGGCCTTCCCGCTGGTGCTGTGTGTCGGTCTCGTTGTCTTTGCGCTCACCCCCTGGGGACTGCAAACAGGCGTTTCGCTCGCGCAAAAGTTCTTGCCTGAGCTTAGTGTCGGCAACGTCAGCGGCACACTCTTTGATGCGGACATATCAGAAATTCGCTATCAGACGACGCCAGTAACTCTTGAACTTAAGCGAGTGCAGTTATCAATCGCCAATCTGCGCCCGCTCGAGCGTCATGCCGACATCGGAAAACTCCACGTTGATGGGCTCCGGGTCGCTCTCGCTGAAAGCCAGGAAACCGCCGCCGAAACCGCCGTCTCAGACAACGCACCGATCTTTCTGCCGTTTTCCGTTGCGCTCACGGATGTGCGTTTCACTGACACGCACGTTCAGTCCGATGCGTTTGATGTTGCGGTTCATGACCTGTCTCTAGTCGCCTCTGCCACCGGCGGCACGGTCACAACAGAGAACCTGAATATGGCGGGCATCTCCGTTCATCTGCCCGAAACACCGAAGACTACTGATAAAAAAGCTGAGCCGCTGGTCGAAACGTTAAACGCGCTTTTTGCCAAACCGTTGCTTGAGCCCTTTGCGGTGCCCGAACTGCCGCTTACTGTGGACGTAAAGGCGCTTTCGGTTTCCGATGTCAAACTCAACGACGAAACCGTGCTCGAAACGCTTTCGGCAACATTTACCGCCGCCCCTCAAAGCGTTCACATCGCCAAACTCATCGCTGCGCATCCGGCAGTTGACGCCTCCGTTAAGGGAGAAATGACGCTCGGCGGCATCCCCAAAGGCAAAATAGACGCTGCCGTGACGGCGCGTCAGGCTCCTTTGTCCGCCTATCCGATCACGGCCGCCGCCACTTTTGATCTCACCTCCGAAACCAATCTGAGGCTTCAGACAACGTCGGCTCAAAAGACCCTGAACGTTCAGGCCAACATCGAAACCGCCAAAGCCAATCCTGCTTTCCGACTGGCTGTAACGGGTGATTTGGATCTGACTGCTCTCAAAGACTTGATCGGTACCGAGGCGGAACTTCAGAACATTGACGTTAAACTGGCGGGTACGTACGACGCCTACGATCTTTCGATTTCAACTCGCGCCGCCTCTGCCCTTCTTGCCCGACCTGCCGACCTTTCCGTCTCCGGTCAAGGAAAGAAAACCACCTTGTCCGACCTTCGGCTGAATGCAAGCATCGGCAAAAACATGCTGCGTTCCGCATTTCATGCCGCCTTGACCGACAAGAAGGCATCGGCTTCGGGCTCGGCCACGCTCTCCTGGTCCGACCTCAAGGATCTGGGCAAACTGCTCCCGGCAGATTCTCCCAAGACAAACGGATCGGCAGAACTTGCCTTGACGGCCTCAACGGCAGCAGACTTTGATCCCCGGTCTTTGGCCGTTGACATCACGTCACTTACGGTCAAAGCCTCGCTAAACGATGTGCCCTTCACGGCACAAACCACAGGTCACATTCAGGGCACGGACTCGTTTGCTGTCAAAAACTTGCTTCTGAAAGCCGACAACGCCTCTCTTGAGCTCGATGCCGCATTGAAAAAGGAAACACTCTCCGGGGCATTCCGCGTCAGCGCACCCGACCTCTCGCGCATCGACAAAACGCTGCGCGGCAGTGTCACCGGTTCAGGAAAACTCACCGGTACGCTTTCCATTCCTCAATTGTCGGCCCAAATGCATGCCTCTTCGCTGCGGTTCGGAGACATGTCGCTTGCGCGCGCCGATGTTTCCGCTCAAGTCACGACAACACAGAGTAAAGGCGAGCGTCTTCCCAAGGCCGACGTAAAACTCAGTGCTGCCAATCTGTCCGCGTCTTCGGTTTCGTTCAAAACGATTTCCGCATCCTTCTCCGGCACGCAGTCCGTGCACACGCTGCAGGTGACAAGCAAGGGTTCTCCCATTGCCATTGATGCGCGCCTTGACGGTCACCTCGACAAATCAGGAACTCATTGGAACGGAGAACTCGTCTCGGCAGCGCTCAAAACCGATCGCGGCACTTGGTCGACTGCCGACAAACCGAAACTTGCCTTCAACATAAACGCCTCGCAGGCATCGCTCTCGCCGCACTGCTGGACAAGCAATTCGCAAAGTCTTGAAGTCTGCCTCAAGGAAGAACTTCACGCCGGCAAACGAGGCAGTCTCACGCTTGACGTCAAACACGCAGACTTTTCTCTCATCAAAGACCTCCTGCCGCCGGATCTTGATGTCAAGGGTCGCACGGATGCAACGGCAACCGTGAGCTGGACCGAACCCTCGCCCGAACACGCCGTCGCGCATGTAGAAGTGGCCGGGCGAGGCATTTCGGTGACGGCCGAAACAAACGGTTCGCGTCAAACGCTGCACTTCAAAGAAACGAAATTGTCCGCCGACTTCAAACCTCAATCCGCGCAGATCCAAAGCACGGTGTCGCTTAACGACGGGGGCGAATTGAAAGCCGACATTGCCGTAGCCGATCCGCTCACAAAGCGTCAGCTCTCGGGCTCCGTGACAGTCGACGATGTACAACTCGCGCAATTCAATCCCGTGCTCGCCTCTGTGTCGCCGCAGCTTTCGGCAAACGGCAAGCTTTCGGCGGAACTCAAGCCGCGCGGCACGCTCGAAAAACCCGCGTTATACGGCGATATCAAACTTGACGCCTTTACCGCGCAAGGTCAGGCCGTGCCGTTGGACATGAAGCCCTCCAACGTCATGCTGCACTTTGAGGGAGATCAGTCCGAATTGATTGCCGACCTTGAAACCGCACAAGGGAAGATTCGCGTGAGCGGCAACGCACAATGGAGTGATCCGGAAAACCCGACGGCTCGTGTATCCGTCAAAGGCGACAAAGTGCGCGTGAGTCTTCCTCCTTACGTCACAGCGCACGTAACACCGGACGTAGAGGCGAGCATTTCGCTGCAAAACCTCAATCTCTCGGGCAGTATCCAGATCAATCAGGCGCGCATCACCGTCAATGATCTGCCCACCGGCGCCATCTCTGCGTCCGCCGACGAAGAAATCATCGAAGCCAACCAAGTGGCCTTGCGCGTCCGTACACCGCTTAAGATCGAAAGTTCGCTGGTGATTCATCTGGGCGACGATGTGAATTTGAGCGCTTTCGGTTTAAAGAGCGAACTGCAGGGCGACGTCACGGTTACACAGAACGATCAAAACTTGGGCTTGACCGGCACGATCAAGCTGATTGACGGTACTTTCAAAGCCTACGGGCAGGATCTGGTCATCAACAAAGGCAATCTCACTTTTGCCGGCCCCGTCAACAAGCCCATTCTCGACTTTGAAGCCATCCGCAATCCGGACGCCATCGAAGACAATGTCACAGCGGGCATCCGCATCAAGGGGCCGAGCGACGCACCGCAAACGGAACTCTTTACGGATCCGGCCATGTCCCAAGCCGACGCCATCTCTTACATCATGCGCGGTCAAGGACTGCAAACGTCCAATGACGGCGACAACGCCATGCTCACATCCGCCCTTTTGGGCATGGGACTTTCGCAGACAGGACAGCTGGTCTCCGGCATCGGCGAAATGCTTCGCATCAGCGAGTTGAATGTTTCCACTGCCGGGACGGGAAACGACTCTCAGGTCGTTGTAAGCGGCTACGTCCTGCCCGGACTGCAGGTGAAATATGCGATGGGCATTTTCGACTCCGTCGCCACGCTGACGCTTCGTTATCGACTTTTGGCGCGGCTTTTTGTGGAAGCCAGTTCCGGCGCCGCGCAAAGTCTCGACGTACTCTATACGTTTGAGTTCTAGGCTGACGCACCAAAAGTTTCGGCCTTCGTCGGGAGTTCCGACAAAGGCCGATTGAACGAAGGAAGAAACGCCTCAGTGTTCTTTGCGAATCACGTGCCGCGTTTTTCCCAAATCATCCGTTTCTTGACTTACCATGGTGTGTCCGCCCTGCGTACAGAAAACATTGAGATCTTCAATCGCATGCGGATCGTCGGTGAGTACTTCCAGCGTCTGACCGACAACCACAGTCTTGAGAGCCTTCTTGGCTTTGAGCACCGGCTGCGGGCATTTCAGCCCGCAGCAGTCAAGCGTTGCGCACATGATCAGGCAAGCTTTTCGGCAATCCAAGCGCGGGCGCTTTCAAGCGCCGCCGGCAATGCCTTGACGTCGGACGCCCCGGCCATGGCCATATCGGGCTTGCCGCCGCCCTTGCCGCCGCACTGGGCGGCCACAAAGTTGACGAGCTCACCGGCCTTGATTTTGCCGATCAAGTCCTTCGTGACGCCGGCGCAAAGCTGAGCCTTGTCTCCGCCCGTCACCGCCAGAACGATCACGGCGGAACCGAACTTGCTCTTGAATTTGTCCATGGTCTCGCGCAACGTCTTGGCGTCAATGCCTTCGAGTGTCGTCAGAAGCACCTTGACGCCATTGACGTCTTGAGCGGCACTCAACGCCTCATCACCCTGCTTGGCGGCAAGCTTAGCCTTGGCTTCGGCCAATTCCTTTTCCAGGCGCTTGACGGTTTCACCCAAGTGGTCGATCTTTTCGGGCAATTCCTGAGCCGGCGCCTTGAACTTGGCAGCAGCCGTGGCAAGCAGATCGGCATTGTCCTGCATCAAGCGAACGGCGTTCAAGCCCGTGACGGCTTCCACGCGGCGAACGCCCGCAGAAATGCCCGCTTCGCTGATGATCTTGAAAGAACCGATGTCACCCGTGCGAGCCACGTGCGTACCGCCGCAGAGCTCCACCGAGGTGCCGATATTCAACACGCGAACCGTCTCGCCGTACTTTTCGCCGAAAAGCATCGTCGCACCGCTCGTGCGGGCGTCTGCAAGCGACATGACACGACACTGCACCGGCGTGTTGGCCAGGATTTCAGCGTTTACGATGTCTTCGACCTGACGGATTTCATCAGCCGTCATCGGTTTGTCGTGGTGGAAGTCAAAGCGCGTCACAGCGTCGTTGACAAGACTTCCCTTCTGCGCCACGTGTTCACCGAGCACTTCGCGCAAAGCCTTGTGCATGATGTGCGTCACCGAGTGGTTGCGCATGATGGCTTCACGACGCTTGGCGTCGACCACAGCCTTAAACGTATCGCCCGTCTTGACTTCGCCTTCGCAAACATGAGCCACGTGGCTAAAGACGCTCGCCTTGAGCTTTAGGCAATCACGAACCTGCAAGAGCGTCGTGCCGTTTTCGAGCACGCCGGTGTCGCCCACCTGTCCGCCCATTTCAGCGTAGAACGGAGTCTTGTCGAGAATGACCAGAACATCGTCGCCGGCCTGAGCCACTTCTACCTGAATGCCGTCCTTGTAAACCGCCAGCACCTTGGCTTGCGGAACTTCGAGCGTGTCGTAACCCACAAATTCGTTGTTGTCGCCCGTAAAGAGTACGTCGGCTGCAATCTTGAATTTGCCGGCGGCACGTGCCTTGTTCTTCTGCTCGAGCATGCAGGCTTCAAAGCCTTCGGTATCGACCGTCAAACCGCGTTCGCGGCACACGTCGCCCGTCAGATCCACCGGGAAGCCATAGGTGTCGTGCAATTTAAAGGCGATGTCGCCCGGCAGCACTCCGTCCTTGCATTCGGCCATAGCTTCGTCAAGAATCTGCATGCCGTTGGAGAGCGTCTGCAGGAAACGTTCCTCTTCGGCACGAATCACTTCGGCAATCCTCGGATTCTTGATTTCCGGATAGATATCGCCCATTTCACGGGCAAGCGGCTCGATCAATTTGTAGAAGAACGGACCGCGGGCGCCGAGCTTGTAGCCGTGGCGGATCGCACGACGGCAGATGCGACGAATCACGTAAGCACGCCCCTCGTTGCCGGGCTTAACGCCGTCGGCCACGGCAAAGCCGCAGGAACGGATGTGGTCGGCGATCACCTTGAGAGACGGGCTCTGCGGATCGACATTTTCGGCACCGGCTTCTTCAACGGCTTGCTTCGCAGCACGCATCAGATTTTGGAAGAGATCAATATCGTAGTTGGTGTCGACTTGTTGCAAAACGGATGCCAGACGTTCCAAGCCCATGCCGGTATCGATGTTGGGCTTGGGCAGACGGTTCATGTTGCCTGCCGTATCGCGGTTAAACTGCGTAAACACCAGGTTCCAGATTTCCATGTAACGGTCGCCGTCTTCGTCGGGGCTTCCCGGAGGGCCGCCCTGAATCTTGGGGCCGCGGTCAAAGAAGATTTCCGAGCACGGACCGCAGGGGCCGGTGTCGCCCATCATCCAGAAATTGTCGGACATGTAGCGGGCACCCTTATTGTCTCCGATGCGCACAATGCGCTCCGCAGGCACGCCGATTTCTTTATTCCAGATGTCGTAGGCTTCGTCGTCTTCGATATAGACCGTCACCCAGAGGCGTTCGGCCGGAAGCTTATAAACCTTCGTGAGCAGTTCCCAGGCCCAGGCAATGGCTTCACGCTTGAAATAGTCGCCGAAGCTGAAATTGCCGAGCATTTCAAAAAACGTGTGGTGACGAGCCGTGTACCCGACATTGTCCAAGTCGTTGTGCTTGCCGCCGGCGCGGATGCACTTCTGAGCCGTCGTTGCACGCTGCAGGCTCTTATCCAAACCAAGGAAATTATCCTTGAACTGGTTCATCCCCGCGTTGGTAAACAGCAGCGTCGGGTCGTCTTGCGGGACCACGGGGCTCGAAGCCACAATGGGGTGTCCCTTGCTCTCGAAGAACTTCAGAAAAGCCGTACGAATCTCGGCGGCCGTCATGTAAGTGTCGGGTTTCATAGAGATATGTGTGAGTCTTATCCAAGAGTCGTGCAACCGTGTTTTGCGGGCACAACAAATCCGCGGGTGTTGCACCCGCAACAATTCGGGGAATTTTACAGGAAAGGAAAACGGCGGAAATGATCTGCCGCAGGTTGGGCATCACAATGCCTCCTGCGGCTGAACATTTTTGACTAATCCAACGCCTGAGCCATACGCTCGGCCAACTGTCGGGCCACTTCCTTGTCCTGCGCTTCAACCATGATGCGCAACAGCGGCTCGGTTCCCGACGGACGGATCAGCACGCGTCCGCTGCCGGAGAGCTCCGCTTCACAGGCCTTGATCGCGGCAGCAAACTTTTCGTTGCCCTTCCAGTCATAGCCTTTTGCAATGCGGCGATTGATGAGGACCTGCGGCATCAACTGCAAATCGGCCGTGAGTTGGGCCAGATCCTTTCCGCTCGAGACAACGGCCGCCAAAACCTGCAAAGCGCTCACAATGCCGTCGCCTGTAGTCTGGCAATCAAGCGCAATCAAATGTCCTGAGCTTTCGCCGCCGTATAGCCACCCCTTTTCGAGCAGCTTTTCCATCACGTAGCGATCGCCCACCTTGGCACGCTCAAACGGGATGCCGAGTTCGGCAAACCGTTTTTCCAACGCGAAATTGGTCATCAGCGTCCCCACGACGCCCGAGGATTTGCCCATCGTTTGAATACGCTCGCGCGCCATAACGTACAAAAGCGCGTCACCGTTGTAGACGTTGCCCTGATTGTCGGCCATGATCAAGCGATCGGCGTCACCGTCAAAAGCCAACCCCAAATCTGCGCCCGCCTTAGCCGTTCTTTCGGCCAAATCGTCCGTATGTGTGGCGCCGACGTCACGGTTGATGTTAAAGCCGTCCGGTTCAACACCGTCGGACACAATGTCGGCACCCAGTTCATGGAACACCGAAGGAGCCGCGTGATACGCCGCTCCGTGCGCGCAATCGAGATAAAGCTTCATGCCTTTGAGGTCGAGACCGGTCGGGAACGTGCTCTTGCAGAATTCGACGTAACGACCGCAGGCATCATCGAGTCGATAGGCTTTCCCCAGCGCATCGCTAGCCACGCATTGATAGCCCTTGGCAATTTCGGCTTCGATTTCCTCTTCGACCGCATCGGGTAATTTGGTACCGCCGGCCGAGAAGAACTTGATGCCGTTGTCATGGTAGGGATTGTGGCTTGCACTGATCACCACGCCCGCATCCAGACGCAAAGCACGGGTGAGATAGGCAACGGCAGGCGTCGGTACCGGACCGCACAGCACAATATCCACGCCGGCAGCCGAAAAACCCGCCTGCAGCGCGGCTTCAAGCATGTATCCCGACACGCGCGTATCTTTGCCGATCAGAACCGTGGCGCGAGCCGTTTTACTGTGTCGGGCAAACACGCGGCCGGCCGCCTGCCCAAGCAACAACACAAAGTCCGGCGTAATCGGAGCTTCACCTACCGTACCGCGTACGCCGTCGGTTCCAAAAAACTGTCTTGCCATTTTTTCTCAATCCTTTCGTCAAACGCTCAACGCGCTTGCTGCAAAACTCGAATTTTTTAATTTTAGCGAGCCGCCTGCAGGGCCTGCCAAACGTCAAAAGCTTCCCGGGTTTCCCGTACGTCGTGCACGCGAACAATTTGAGCGCCGCGCTCGGCGGCAAGCAAGGCTCCCGCTACGCTCGAGACGATACGTTTGGAAGGATCGGCTTGGTTCGTTGCGGTACCGATCGAAGTTTTGCGCGACAGCCCCATGAGATACGGACGACCGCTTGCCACAAAACGTTCGGTGTGCTTCAAAATGCTGAAGTTGTGTTCAAACGTCTTTCCGAAACCGAAACCCGCGTCCCAACAGATTTGCGCCGGCTTGACGCCTTTGATCAAAAGCGCCTCTTCACGGCGCCTGAGATAAGTTTCGATTTCGCCGAGCAAATCTTCGTAGTCGGGACGGTTTTGCATCGTCTGCGGCGTGCCCTGCATATGCATGATCACGAGCCCCGCACCGCTTCGCGCGGCCACATCTTCGGCGCCGGGCAATTCAAACGCGCGAATGTCATTGAGAATGCATGCGCCGGCCTCGAGGCTGGCCTGCATCACTTCGGGCTTACTCGTATCAACCGACACAGCCAGCCCCTCCTGCGCAAGCGCCCGCACCACAGGTACCACGCGGCGGATCTCTTCTTCAACGCTGACCTCAGATGCTCCCGGACGGGTTGACTCGCCGCCCACATCCAGAATGTCGGCACCTTGTTCGGCCAAACGCTTGCCCCAAGCCACAGCCGCTTCAAATTCGTTGTGCGTGCCGCCGTCGGAAAACGAATCGGGCGTCACGTTCACGATGCCCATGATGAGCGGTCGCGTGAGATCCAGTAGGCGATCCCGACATTGCCAGGTTGTGGCCCGCGCGCAAATTTCTGTCTGCACGATTGTGTCCTTTCAAAAAAACGGCGGGACTTGCCCGCCGTCAAATGATTCGATAACGCTAATTATTTCGGCTCTTCTTTGTCCGAAGCATGTGCTTCGTGAGGAACATCATCCGCGGGAGCCTTGGCTTCCTGCATCGGCTCCTCAACCTTTTCTTCCTTTCGAGGTTCGGGCTTGGCCGTTCCCGTCATCGGAGACTTGGGCGGACGCGGCTCATTGCCGGCAAGAATGTCGTCAATCTGATCGCCGTCAATCGTTTCCCAATCCAAAAGAGCCTTGGCCATGCGGTGCATTTCCTTCTGATGGCCTTCAATGAGGTCTCGCGCACGCTTGTATTGTTCGTCGAGAATGCGGCGGATTTCAGCATCAACCTGCTGCATTGTCTTTTCCGAAATGTGCGTGGTCTTCGTCACCGAACGGCCGAGGAAGACCTCACCCTCGTTTTCGGCATAGACCATCACGCCCATCTTGTCGCTCATGCCGTAACGCATCACCATATCGCGAGCAAGCTGAGAGGCACGCTCAAAGTCATTGCTCGCCCCGGTCGTCATCTGATTCATGAACACTTCTTCGGCAATGCGACCGCCGAAGAGGATGGCGATGCGGGTAAGCAGATAGTCGCGATCGTACGAGTAACGATCTTCTTCGGGCAACTGCATCGTCACGCCGAGCGCTCGGCCGCGCGGGATGATCGTCACCTTGTGCACCGGATCCGACTTGGGCAGAAGCTTGGCAACCAGCGCGTGACCGGATTCGTGATAGGCCGTATTGCGGCGCTCGTCTTCGGTCATCACCATGGAGCGGCGCTCCGCCCCCATCATGATCTTGTCCTTGGCCAATTCAAAGTCGTTCATTTCCACCACGCGACCGTTGCGGCGTGCGGCAAAAAGAGCGGCTTCGTTAACGAGGTTGGCAAGATCGGCACCGGAGAAGCCCGGCGTACCGCGTGCAATCACGTCGGGCTGCACGTCAGAGCCGATCGGCACCTTTTTCATGTGCACGTTGAGAATCTGTTCGCGACCGCGGATGTCGGGCAACGGCACCACGACCTGACGGTCAAAGCGCCCCGGACGCATCAAGGCAGGATCAAGCACATCCGGGCGGTTGGTTGCGGCAATGACGATGACGTTGGTGCCGGTTTCAAAGCCGTCCATTTCCACAAGCATCTGGTTGAGCGTCTGTTCGCGCTCGTCGTTGCCGCCGCCAAGACCTGCGCCACGCTGGCGACCCACCGCATCGATTTCGTCGATAAAGATAATGCAGGGGGCGTTTTTCTTGGCGTTTTCAAACATGTCGCGCACGCGGGCCGCGCCCACGCCTACGAACATTTCCACGAAGTCAGAGCCGGAAATCGAGAAAAACGGCACGCCGGCTTCACCGGCAATGGCTTTGGCAAGCAAGGTTTTGCCGGTACCGGGCGAACCCACGAGCAGAATGCCGCGCGGAATATGGCCGCCCAAACGCTGAAACCGCGACGGATCGCGCAGAAACTCCACGACTTCCTGCACGTCTTCCTTGGCTTCGTCGCACCCTGCCACATCGGCAAAGCGCACTTTATTGGCCGAATCGTCAAGCATGCGCGCCTTGCTCTTGCCGAACGAAAAGGCGCCCGACTTGCCGCCCTGCATTTGACGCATGAAGAAAATCCACACGCCGATCAAAAGCAGCATCGGGAACCAGCTCACAAGAATTGTCTGCAAAAACGACGGTTCTTCTTCGGGCTTGCCGAAGACCTGCACGCCGTTTTTACGCAGATCGTCAACCATCCACAGGTCGCCCGGGCTTGTAATCACGTAGGAAGCGCCTTCAACAGGCGTCACTGTGATCTTGCGGCCCTGCACGTCCACGCGGCGAATCTTGCCGTCCTTGGCATCCTGCATGAACTGCGTGTAGCTCGTCTGTTCGGCGTTCATGGGCGCTGTGGCCGAATTGTCGAACTGCCGGAAAACAGTAAAGAGTACAAAAGCGATGAGCAACCAAACCGCTACGCGGCCGATCATTCTGTTGTCCAAGATATTCCTCTGTCTTGTGCGGACGGTCCTCCCAAAAGCCAGACCGTCCTGTCTCGAATCAAAATAAAAAATGGTCAGTGGCGTCTTTTGACACGAAATAGATGCCGACACCGAAGCACGTTAAGCCTATAGCAAAACCCGGACAAATGTCCTGGGTCAATGCCTGAGATTGGTTAACAAAGTTTGCTCGAGACGCTTACTTTTGCTTCAGGCGACGGGCCACCACGTACATTTCCGCACTCGAATTGCGGCTTGCCTCGGGTTTGCGCTGCGCCACACTCACGAAATGCTTCTTACAGTTTTCAATGAACTGAGAGTAGCCCGACCCCTGAAACGCCTTGGTGACAAAGACGCCTTCGGGCTTGAGATGCTCAACGGCAAAGTCAAGCGCGAGTTCATTGAGAAGGAGACTGGCGTTGGCGTCGACCATGGCAATGCCTGATAGGTTCGGCGCCATGTCGCTGATCACGACGTCAAGCTTGTCCCCGCCGAGAATTTCATTGAGCTTGTCGGCAACTTCCTGCTCGCGGAAGTCCCCCTGCAGAAACGTCACCCCGTCGATGGGCTCCATCGGCAGGATGTCCATGGCGATAATGCGGCCCTTCAATTCGCCGTTTTTGTCGGTGAGTCGCTCGCGCACGATCTGCGTCCAGCTGCCCGGGGCGCTGCCGAGATCAGCCACGTTCATACCGGGGCGAAAGAGGTGTTCGGTATCGTCGAGTTCCGTGAGTTTATAAACGGAGCGGGCACGATAGCCCTCGCGGCGACTCTTTTTTACGAAAGGGTCGTTGATGTGGCGCTCGATCCAAGCGCGGTTGGAACGTAGTTTTTTTAGGGATTTGGGCATGAAAACAAATAAAATGCGTCCTGCACGACTTTTTTAGGTACAAAGACGCATATTTAAATATTTAACAATGACAGAACTAATTTTAGAGCGTAACGAAAGACTGCGCCTGCGCGCCGACGCCCATCACTTGAATCCGCTCGTGCTGATCGGAGAAAAAGGCATGACGCCGGCCGTCTTGAAAGAAATCGAGCGCGCGCTCGACGATCACGGTCTCGTCAAGGTGCATGTGGCCGGAGACGATCGCGAAGAACGCGACGAAATTTACCACACGGTAGCCGACGAACTCGGCGCCGCCCGCATTCAGGAAATCGGCAAGATGCTCGTCTTTTATCGTCCTCCCGTTGAAAAGAGCGAAGAGGATATCGGCCTGGCGCAGCTGCGAGCCAAGTCTGACCCGGGCGCACGCGGCATCAAAAAGCCCGCCGACAAGAAAAAGAAGCTCGCCTTGGGCAAACCCGCCAGCGCCAAGGACGCCAAGCGCAAGAGCAAAGCGCGTGCGGCAGCCAAGCGTAAAACCAAGAAGGCCTCGCTTGCCTGACGAACTTCAAATTTTCGTCTCAAAGCCTGCGGAACGTCCAAACCGCAGGCTTTTTTGCGAGTGCGACTGATGAGTGTGACAGCTCAATGACGGATTTGTGACAACTTTGTCATAAATCTGTCATAAACATCTGCAAAACTTCTCTATTGAGTTGTCAACAACCCATCCGTGCTCAAATGTCTGATTTTTATTTGGTCGTCCTCGGCTTTCTGGCCGTGCTGGCGTGCTTTGACTTGTTCGTAGGCGTCAGCAACGACGCCGTTAACTTCCTCAATTCCGCTTTAGGCTGCCGTATTGCTCGCTTTCGCACCACAATGTGGGTAGCCAGTCTCGGTGTGCTGCTCGGCGCCACCTTCTCCTCCGGCATGATGGAGATTGCCCGATCCGGTGTCTTTCATCCGCAGATGTTCACGTTCAACGAGATCATGATCGTCTTCTTTGCCGTCATGATTGCCGACGTGCTTCTGCTGGACACGTTCAATTCCCTGGGGCTCCCCACCTCCACCACCGTTTCCATCATCTTCGAGCTGCTCGGCAGCGCCCTTGCCGCCGCTCTCTACAAGATTTACGTTGCCGACGGCGACTTCGCGGCCGTTGTTGATTACATCAACACGGCCAAGGCACTGACGATCATCTCAGGTATCTTGATTTCCGTAGGCGTTGCCTTCGTCTCGGGCATGGTCGTGCAGTACCTGATGCGTTTGCTCTTTACATTCCACTTTGAAGCCATGTATCGCCGCATCGGCGGCATCTTCGGCGGCTTCTGCCTCACGGCCATCTTCTACTTCCTCGTCATGAAAGGCGCCAAGGGTGCGAGCTTCATGCAGCCCGAATGGATCGCGTGGATCGACGCCAATACCTCCGCCATCCTTTTGACGCTCTTCATCGGATTGTCCATTTTGTTTTCCATTTTGCTTTGGACAATCAACTTCAACATCTTCCGAATCGTCATTCTGAGCGGCACCTTCTCGCTTGCTTTTGTGTTTGCCGGCAACGACTTGGTGAACTTCGTCGGTGTGCCGCTTGCCGCTCTTGATGCCGTACGCGACTTCATGGCCAACGGCACCGACGGCGACACCTTTATGATGACAAGCCTTGCCGAAAAAGGCAGCAAGGCCGCCACGATCTTCCTGCTCCTGTCCGGTTTGATCATGGTGCTCACGCTGTGGTTCTCCAAAAAAGCCCACCGCGTGGTGCAGACCTCAATCAACCTGTCTTCGAGTCAGCAAGGCGAACACGAACAGTTCGGCAGCTCCCTGCCCGGCCGCATGATCGTGCGCAGCTCCATGACGCTCGGTTCGGTCATTCGTCAGATTCTGCCGATGCGCCTTCAGGGGGCTTTGCATTCTCGCTTCAAGCCCCGTAAGCTCGAGCGCAACGAACAGCCGCTGCCCTTCGACTATGTCCGCGCTTCCGTCAACCTGGTCCTCAGTTCCATCCTGATTGCCTCCGCGACCAGTCTTCAGCTGCCTTTGTCCACCACCTACGTGACCTTCATGGTGGCAATGGGCTCGAGCTTTGCCGACGGCGCATGGGATCGTGAAACGGCTGTTTACCGCATTTCGGGTGTGCTCACCGTCATCAGCGGTTGGTTCCTGACGGCCTTTACCGCCTGCTCGGCAGCTGCCATCGTCTGCGTGATGGTGATGATGGGCGGCACCTATATGATGGTTGCCCTCATGCTCTTTGTGCTCACGCTCCTGGTGCGCTCCAACTTCCTGAAGTCGCACTCGGCCGAACAAAAGGAACTGCGCCTGAAAAACGACGACTGCTACTCGGTACGCGACGCCATCAACGATACGGTCGGCGTGCATCTGCAGCACTCCGTGGATCTGTACGAAGCCACCGTGAAGGCCTTCCTCAACGACAACGAATCTGCTTTGCGCAAAATCAAGAGCGAATCAGCCGACTTCTTCGATATGCTGAGCCGCGAACGCAGTATCTATTACGACATGGCCCAGCAGCGCAAGTCCGACACGAAGCTTGACCGCGACGCGCGCTATTGCTACTACCGCGCCTACACCGGTATGCGTGAAGTAGGCAGCAACCTGCAAAAGCTCACGACGACCGTGAAGGATCACATCGCCAACCGTCACCGCGTCTATAAGGGTGAACTCAAGGCCAATCTGATCCAATTGGCAAGCGACCTGCAAAAGCTCGGCCGCGCCGTCAAGGGACGCCACGCGCTTGAATCGGTGAAACTCAACGGCAACGACATCATTCTGGAAATCGACCGCATGCAGGAAAACCTGCTCTCATCGATTGCTACGGAAAACATCTCGATGCGCGGCTGCGAGCTTTACCTCAACTTCCTGCAGTTCGCCCGTGAATTGGTCAATCGCTACAGTATCGTGGCCGTGTTACAGCACGAACTCAACGACCTGTGTGACCGCGCCAAGAGTGAAGACAAAACTGACGGTAAACCCGACCTCAAGGCGAACAAGCCTGTCTCGCACAGCGGTCCTCAAAACATCCTGCGTGCTTTGCACGTCACGGGCTTCGGGAAAAAATCCTGACCGAATTAATTTCCTAGCCTGACGCTACGCCCCGTACAATCCTTGCTGTTGTGCGGGGCTTTTTTGCCTGCCTGAATCTTGAGGAGTATCGCCTTGCGCGGACTGATTTTGTTTGATCTGGACGGAACGTTGATGGACAGCGCCCCGGGGCTGGCCCACTCGGCCAATTTTCTTAGAACCCGCGCGGGACTTGCGCCGCTTCCCTACGAAGCACTCAGGGAACATTGCGGACGCGGTGCGGCAGGGCTGATCTGGGCGGGGCTGCGCATGCCCACAGATGCCGTTGCCTTTGGAGCTGCCAAGCGCGATTTTCTGGCGCACTACGCGCAGATCATGGTACAAGACAGCACGCTTTTTGAAGGCGTTGCCGAGATGCTCTCGCAATTGCGTCAAACCGGGTTTGATTGGGGCATTGTGACCAACAAAGCAATTGAGCTTGCCCGTCCTCTGTGCGAAGCCAAAGGCATCGCGAAGAACGCCGCCTGCATTCTGTCAGGGCAAAGTTTTGCCGCCGCAAAACCCGCGCCGGACGCTTTGCTCCATGCAATGGAAACATTGGGCTATGCGGCTTGCGAAACCATTTATGTGGGCGACGACGCTCGTGACGCTCAGGCAGCCGCCAACGCAGGCGTACCTTTCATTGCCGCTACCTGGGGCTACACCGGCAGCGGCTCGGCCGTTTCCGACTGGGGTGCGGCCGCGTTGGCCAGACAGGTTTCGGAACTTCCCGAATTGGCCGCCCGATTGCTGTCACGCTAAACACGCTCTTCCACACTTGTTTTGCCGTCGGTACCAAAGGCAAGGCGCTTCAATGCCTCGAGGCGGTCGCGAAGAACGGCCGCCTGTTCGAAATCGAGATCGCGCGCGCAGGCAAGCATTTTCTTTTCGGTTTCCTTGATTTCCTTGGCCAGACTCTTGTCGTCCTTGATGTCGAGTCCTTTGATTTTGCCTTCGTCCTGTGCGCTGGCGTCAGGCCTGTAGACGCCGTCGATGATGTCACGCACTTCCTTGACGACGCTCTTGGGCGTGATGCCGTGTTCGCGGTTGTAGTCCTTTTGCTTGGCACGGCGACGTTCGGTTTCATCAATGGCCTGTCGCATGGAGTCCGTCATTGTATCGGCATACAGAATTGCCTTGCCGCGCACGTTGCGGGCCGCGCGACCGATAGTCTGGATCAGTGATCTGGTTGATCGCAGGAAACCTTCTTTATCCGCGTCAAGAATGGCCACAAGCGACACTTCCGGGATGTCCAGTCCTTCGCGCAGCAGATTGATGCCCACGAGTACGTCAAAGACACCCGCGCGCAGATCCCGAATAATTTCCACGCGCTCAACTGTGTCAATGTCGGAGTGCAAATAGCGCACGCGCACATTGTGTTCGCGCAGATATTCCGTCAACTCCTCGGCCATGCGTTTGGTAAGCGTTGTCACCAGCACGCGCTCGCCCTGAGCGGCACGTTCGTTGACCTCGGAAAGCACATCATCGACCTGCGTGAGCGCCGGACGAACTTCCACTTCCGGGTCCACGAGCCCCGTCGGGCGCACCACTTGTTCAACGATTTGAGCGCTTTTTTCCAGTTCGTATGCGGCCGGCGTTGCCGACACAAAGATCGAGCGGCGCATTTTGCGCTCGAATTCGTCAAAGCGAAGCGGTCGGTTGTCCAGCGCCGAAGGCAGACGAAACCCATACTGCACGAGCGTTTCCTTTCGCGAGCGGTCGCCTCGATACATACCGCCCAACTGCCCCATCATCACGTGGCTTTCGTCAAAAAACATGATGCTGTCGGCGGGCAGATAGTCGATGAGACATGGCGGAGCCTCTCCGGGAGCAAGCCCCGTGAGGTGACGCGAATAGTTTTCGATGCCCTTGCAAAAGCCCACCTGATCGAGCATTTCCAGGTCAAAAAGCGTTCTTTGCTGCAAGCGCTGCGCTTCTACGAGCTTATTGTCTCTGTATAGCTCGTCCAACCGTTCCTTGAGTTCTGCCTTGATGCCCTCCATCGCCCGAACGATCTCGTCGCGCGGCGTCACGTAGTGGCTTGCCGGATAAACAACAAAGCGCGGCACTCGCTGGCGCACTTGACCGGATAAGGGATCAAAGAGAACCACCGCTTCGACTTCGTCGTCAAAAAGCTCGACGCGCACGGCAACTTCGGCGTGCTCAGCAGGAAAGATGTCGATCGTATCGCCCCTTACGCGAAACGTACCGCGCAAAAACTCCATGTCATTGCGCTTGTACTGCATCTTGACGAGCTGGCTGATGAGATCCTTGCGTTCCTTCGTGTCTCCCGTGCGCAGAATCAGTCGCATCTGTGTGTAGCTTTCGGGCTTGCCGATGCCGTAGATGGCCGAGACCGTCGCCACGATCACCGTATCGCGACGTTCGAGAATGGATTTGGTGGCTGCAAGCCGCATCTGTTCGATATGCTCATTGACGGCCGAATCCTTTTCAATGAAAAGATCGCGCGCCGGCACATAAGCTTCGGGCTGATAGTAGTCGTAGTAGGAAACAAAGTATTCGACAGCGTTGTTCGGGAAGAACTCACGCATTTCACTGTAGAGCTGCGCCGCAAGCGTCTTGTTGGGCGCCATCACGATGGCTGGTACTCCCAGGCGCGCAATGATGTTAGCCATCGTAAAGGTCTTGCCCGACCCGGTAACGCCCAAAAGCGTCTGCGCGCTGTAGCCCTCCCGAAGACCTTCGGTAAGTTTGGAAATCGCCGTAGGCTGATCACCGGCAGGATCGAACTCCGCGTGCAATTCAAACGGAGAATGCTCAAAAGTCAGAATCTGAGTCACAAATGCAATTCTCAACAAACACAGAAAGAGTGCATACGGCTAATTTCTAACGCTCAAAACAAACCGCATGCAGCCTGAAGGTCTAATATTAGTTGTTGCCGTCGGCTTAGACGTACGTTTACAGCCGGCCGGACCAATTGGACGAAAAATTTTCAACAACAACTACACAGGGATGCATATGTCCGATGCTTTGTTCAGCAGCCTCGTTGCTGCACCTGCAGATCCGATCCTTGGCGTGACACAGCGCTACCGCCAAGATCCCCGTCCTCAGAAAGTGAATCTCGGGGTGGGCGCCTACATGACCGATGAAGGCGTCACGCCCGTTCTCGATGTCGTTAAGGAAGCCGAAACGGCCCTCGCCGAAGCTTGCATTCCGCACAGCTATCTGCCCATCAGTGGCCTGGACGGCTACGGCGCACATGTTCAGCAGATGGTCTTCGGTGCCGACAGCGAGATCGTTCTGTCGGGGCGCGCCGCCACGATCCAGACTCTGGGCGGCACGGGCGCACTGAAGGTCGGCATGGACTTCATGTTCCACATCTGCGGGGAACGTGTTGCTTCCACGTCATTGCCCACCTGGGGCAATCACAATGCCATCCTCGGCATGGCTGGCTACGAAATCAAGCCCTATCGCTACTACGACGCCTCCACCAACAGCCTCAATTTCGATGCCATGGTCGAGGACCTCAAGGCATTGCCTGCCAAGACTCTCGTTGTGTTGCACTCCTGCTGCCACAACCCGACCGGCTATGATCTCAACGAAGAACAGTGGAAGGTCGTCATCGAGATCTGCCAAAAGGGTGGCCTTACCCCCTTCCTTGACATGGCCTATCAGGGCTTCCGCGACGGTCTGGACGAAGACGCCACCGCCATTCGCATGTTTGCCGCCTCCGGCATGAGCTTCCTGGTCGCCACGTCGTTTTCCAAGTCGTTTAACCTCTACAACGAACGCATCGGCGCTTTGACAGTCGTCTGCCAGAGCAAGACCGAAGCCGACATCGTCATGACGCAGCTAAAGGCCGTGGTGCGCTGCAATTACTCCAACCCGCCTGCTCACGGCGCCTACATTGTTGAACGCGTGCTTTCCGATCCGCAAAAATACGCTCACTGGAAGCAGGAACTCGGCGGCATGCGCGAACGCATCCGCTCGATGCGTAAGGCTTTGGCCGATGAAATGGCTCGTCTCGGCGCCAAGCGCGACTTCAGCTTCGTGACGCGCCAGGCCGGCATGTTCTCCTTTACAGGATTGACTCCCGAACAAGTTGAAAAACTGGCCGCTGACTACGGCATTTATGCCGTTAAAAACGGCCGCATCTGCATCTGCGGACTCAACACCCGCAATGTGGAATACGTCGCCAAATCCATTGCCGAAGTGCTCTAAAACCGCTTCAGCAGGCTGATTTGCCTTCCCGCCGTCGCCTAGCTTGCCAGGCGGCGGCTTTTTTTCAAAAAAGCACTTAGTTTGAATTGTCGTTATAAGTCTTTAAAATTCATGGACTTACATCCAAATCGAGCATGATTTTTGCTTGAAGGTGAAGCAAAAACCAAATTTTCTTCAAAAAAAACTTGCCAAAACCTAAAAACACCTATATAGTTCCGGTTCTGCATTCCCCGATAGCTCAGTCGGTAGAGCAACGGACTGTTAATCCGTGGGTCGTTGGTTCGAGCCCAACTCGGGGAGCCACCTCCTCTTTTAGAGGGGTGCAGAAAGAAAAGAGCGCGTCACTTCGGTGTCGCGTTTTTTTGTTTTTGCAAACTTGATTTTTAAAATTTATTTCAACGAATGCGGGTTCTCTCGTAGCGTCATGTAAAACACTGATGCGACTTCTCCGCCACCCCAAAACATAACGAAATTTTGCGATACAGAGGTAGCTCTGGCGCACTCAGCAAAAAAGCGCCGATCCGAAGATCGACGCTTCTCGTTATCAAAGCCAGCAGCAGCTGTCTTTGCCTTTACTGTTGTCGTTGAGCTATCTCATCCAACTGCCCTGACAGCACCGCAACGATGGAGCAGCGGTTGATGAACTCTCGTGCAAACACGAGGAAATTCAGGTAGAGCTCACAGCCGCGTACCGACAACTTATCATCCGGAATGCGACGCAGAAGTTCAGCCTGCAGCGCATCGATACGGTTGCTTGCCTCATCGGCATGCAGCATGACGTTGCGCAAATTCAGCTTGCCGCCTTCTCCGGTCGAGATCTGCTTGAGATACTGCGCCAGATTTTGCAGTTCGTTCTTCAGTTCGCCCTGGTAAATACGATGGCGGTTGGCAACGTGATCGGTCGCAAGTTTTGCCAGAGATTGCAGCGAACGACCGACTTCGCGCATATTGGTCGATATGCGGTAGTAGCAATAGCGTGCGTCAAAGTCCTTGTTCGTAGGCTTGAAACTTGAGTTGGCCATACGATAGTAGAGGCCGCGATCCGCACTCATCTTGTCGAACAACTCGTTGCTGTCCGTCTTGATCTGCCGCAGATCGGACTCTTTGTCAGCCAGGAACTTATCAACCAGTTCTCCGAAGACGGCAACCGTCTTTTCAAAGTTGACTTCCGTGCGCTCTTCAACAAGTTGCTGCATCTTATGAGCGTCATAACGCGTATCAAGATCGGCACGCATATCCACCGTATCGAGCTTGGCCTTAAGGTTGGATCGTACGAGCAGGAACACAGAACCCACGGCAAAGATCAAGGCGACAATACCCTCGCCCCAGAGCGTCAGCCAGCAAACGACTGCAGCCATAGTCGAAGCGCAAAGCGCCGTGATAAACCAGCCGCTGATCACGGTCAACACACCCGAGATACGATAAACGGCGGTTTCACGATCCCAGGCGCCGTCGGCAAAGCTCGAGCCCATCGCAACCATAAAGGTCACGTACGTCGTCGACAACGGAAGCTTCAGGCTTGTCGCGGAAGCAATCAATACGGCACTTACGACCAGGTTGATCGAGGCGCGAACATAGTCAAAAGGCAGCGGTGTTTCGCCATGCTGTAACTTCTTGGGCTCAAAACGGCTGTCGATACCCTTTTTGACACCCATGGGAATGAATTGATTCACAAGCCGGCCAAAGCCCATGCTGGCGCGCACGATCATGCGGCCGGGCAGAGAACTGCCGAACTGTTCGTGTTCCCCGGAATTGCTCGAAGACAGATTGATTGAGGTTTGAATCACAATCTGGGCTTTCTTGGAGAACCACAGCGTGAGCACCATCACAAGGCCTGCCAACAGCAGCAGGAATGTGTTGGCAACCGTAGGCTTAAGCAGTCCTTCCATCGTGAAGGTGTCTGCAGCGGCACCGGAAGCAACCCACTCGTTGTAGGAGTCCAGAGCAGCAAGCGGCACGCCCACGAAGTTGACAAGGTCGTTGCCGGCAAAAGCAAATGCCAGAGCAAAGGTGCCGGCCAAAATGATGATCTTGAAGACGTTGACGTTGGCAACAAGAATCAGAAGCTGGAGGACAATCGAGAGCACCACAAAGAGCGTTGCCACAATCGGCAGCGTGTTGTTGCTCATGAAGTCAATCCATTCGGGGCGCATGAAGCTCGCGCCCTTGGCGCCCTTCATGACCAAAAAGTAGAAAATGGCCGTGATAGCCAACCCCGCGTAGACGCCGCCGATGCGGCGATACATTTTTTCGAAATTGAACGTGAAGATCAGTCGGGCAATGTATTGCACGACAGTGCCGGCAACGAATGCCACCGCCACCGAAATCAGGATGCCCGAAATGATCGTGAGCGACCGAGAGCTATTGATGTATTCCGCCACATCAGCCAGCGATTTGCCGTCGGCCAGCAGCGTAAAGGCAGCTGCGGCAAGTGCACTGCCAAGCAATTCGAACACGATCGACACGGTCGTCGAAGTCGGCAGACCGAGTGAATTGAAGGTGTCAAGCAGAATAATGTCCGTGACCATAACCGCAAAGAAAATCACCATGATTTCGTTGAAGGTGAACATTTGCGGATTGAAGACGCCGGAGCGGGCAATTTCCATCATCCCCGAGGAGAAGGTGGCGCCCAACATCACGCCGATGCTCGCAACGAACATCGTCGTTTTAAACGAGGCGATGCGGCACCCGAGGGCAGAATTGAGGAAGTTGACGGCGTCGTTGCTGACGCCCACGAATAGATCAAAAACAGCCAGCAGGCCCAAAAAGACCAGCAAGGCAATGTAATAGTGTTCCATGGCTCGTTGTTGTCTTGAAGGAATATGATTTTGTCGAGGGATTCTCGGCGCGCAGTGTGCGCTAGGTAAATGACAAGATCGCTATGCTTAGATGACAAAACCATGACAACACGGCCCGAGTGTGCCGTATAACACCGGTGTTGGAACAATCAAAATGCCCTCGCAACGTCTGACAAAAGCCGACCATCCAACAAAAACAGCGGAGCAAACCGCCTACGGTCTGCTCTTTTTGGTCTGCCTCGGACATTTCCTAAACGATGGCATCCAATCGGTAATTCCTGCTGCGCTGCCGATTCTGCGCGACGCGCACGGCCTGACGTTCACGCAAGTGGGACTCATCACTTTGGTGATTCAGGTTACAAGCTCGCTGCTTCAGCCCTTGGTCGGACTCACAACAGACAAACACCCGACCAAGTACATGCTCGCCATCGGCATGTGCAGTACGCTTGTCGGTCTGGTGGCCTTGTCACAAGCATCCGTTTTTGCTTCCATGCTCCTTGCCGTAGCCTTTCTCGGATTCGGTTCGGCCGTGTTCCATCCGGAAGCTACACGGATTGCTCAATTTGCGTCCGGCGGTCGCAAAGGATTGGCTCAATCGGTCTTTCAGGTCGGAGGAAACGCCGGCATGGCTTTGGGGCCGCTCGCGGCCGCTTTCGTTGTGATTCCCTACGGGCAGGCAAGCATTGCCTGGTTTGGAATTGCCGCGGGCTTAGCTGCAATCGTAATGTTGAGGGTCGGCACATTGGCGGCTGCTCGGCAAAGGCGGCAGTCACGACAAGTCCTTCAAAATCCAGTGCAAAGCTCGATCAGCCGGTCACTTGCCGTGCTCTTCGTGGTTCTCTTCTTGTTGATGTTCTCCAAACAGGTCTACATTGCCTGCCTACAGAACTATCTGACGTTCTATTTGATCGACACATTCGGCATGACCATATCGGCCAGCCAATACGTGCTTTTCGGCTTTCTGGCGATGAGCGCTATCGGGACAATCGCCGGCGGCCCGCTGACAGATCGCTTCGGCAGCCGTGCCGTCATTCTCTTTTCGATACTCGGCGCCGCACCGTTCACGCTCATGATTCCTCACGTCGGACTTCAGATATTCGTCTTTTTGGCTCTGGCCGTGTCGTTCATCATGTCATCGGCCTTTTCCGCCATTCTCGTCTGTGCGCTTAATGCCGCACCGACGCATGTCGGCTTGATCTCGGGGGTTTTCTTCGGTGTGAGTTTTGGTATGGGCGGCATTGCGACAGCGCTTTTTGGCTCGGCAGCCGACGTTGTGGGACTGCGGAGCGTGTTCATCGTGATTTCCTTCCTGCCGCTGATCGGATTGGCCGCTTTGCTTTTGCCCAAGAATTCTTTGAGTACGTCAGACTGAGGTTCACAAAAAGAAAAGAGCCGTCCGTTGGAGCGACTCTTTCCTGATGCATTGTCAGAACCAGCCGAGTCCGACGGATCCTTTCCAGATGAACTGCAGCCCGATCAAAAAGACCAAAATCGAAAGCAAAACCACAAGCAGTCTCGGTTTACTCTTTTTGGCGATTTTGGCACCAAGTTGAGCACCGATGACAGCACCGGCGCCAATCATCAAGGCCGGTCCCCAGATAATGTGCCCGAGCAGCGCGTGACTCGAAACCCCCATAACAGCGCTCACGAAAAGCACGAAGGTGGATGTCGCAACCGCAATCTGCGGCGGGAACCCAAGGACGAAAACCATCATGGGAACATGAACAATGCCGCCACCGATACCGAAGATGGAAGACAAGAATCCGACAAAGAAAGAACACAGAATACCAAGCGGCATATTGAAACGCGCCGTTGCAGGATCCCAGTCCTCCACGCTTTTGTTGGCAGCCTTGCCGCGGGACTTCGAATACATGATGTAACCGATGAAGACCATCAGGATGCCGAAGGCAAGCGAAAAGCCTGGTCCGGAAAACCACTCGGAAAGATAGCCGCCCAGGAAAGCACCGGGCAAGGTAGCCAGCGCAAAAGGAACAGCCGCGCGCATCAGGATTCGTCGCTGTCTGATATAGGCAAATGTACCGGAAATGGCATTGCAGAAGACAGCAAAAAGACTGGTTCCCACCACCTGTTGCACCGTCGTAAAGGTGCTGCCGTGCGGGGCAATCATGAAAAGCATGAAAATCGGAACAAGAATAAAACCGCCGCCTAAACCGAGAAGCGCACCGACGGTGCCCACGCCGATACCGAGCACTAAATATTCAAGCAGTTCCAACATGTTCCCAAATCTCCGCGGATGATTGGTTAAAAAAAGGTGGCGAAAGGATACACCTGCAGCAAACCGATTGCCGAGTACAAACGCAGAAATGACGAAACCCCCGAAGGAGAGACTCCAACGGGGGTTCGCTTTAATAATTTAGCCTGGCAGTGACCTACTTTCACTGGAAATACAACCAACTATCATCGGCCCTGAAGCGTTTCACTGTCCTGTTCGGAATGGGAAGGAGTGGGACCACTTCGGTATGGCCGCCAGGCAAAGGCTTTGACTGACTGACCCTTTCGGTCAGCTCGTCGAATTCTTTGGCTAAGAAGCAAAGCTCTTCGGGCTCGCAATCACTTTTTCTTTTCGAGCTCCAATCCTTTTCTTCATCTACTTGATCGTTTCTTGCAAACTTCAAGCAGCACGGTTATAGGATCAAGCCTCACGAGCAATTAGTATCGGTTAGCTAAACGTCTCACAACGCTTACACACCCGACCTATCAACGTCCTGGTCTCGAACGACTCTTCAGGGAGGTCTAGCCTCCGGGAAGACTTATCTTCAGGCAAGTTTCCCGCTTAGATGCTTTCAGCGGTTATCTCTTCCGCACATAGCTACCCGGCGATGCCACTGGCGTGACAACCGGTACACCAGAGGTGCGTCCACTCCGGTCCTCTCGTACTAGGAGCAGCCCCCGTCAATCTTCCAGCGCCCACGGCAGATAGGGACCAAACTGTCTCACGACGTTTTAAACCCAGCTCACGTACCTCTTTAAATGGCGAACAGCCATACCCTTGGGACCGGCTACAGCCCCAGGATGAGATGAGCCGACATCGAGGTGCCAAACACCGCCGTCGATATGAACTCTTGGGCGGTATCAGCCTGTTATCCCCAGAGTACCTTTTATCCGTTGAGCGATGGCCCTTCCATACAGAGCCACCGGATCACTAAGACCTGCTTTCGCATCTGCTCGACTTGTCGGTCTCGCAGTCAAGCACGCTTTTGCCTTTGCACTATCAGCACGATTTCCGACCGTACCTAGCGTACCTTTGTACTCCTCCGTTACCCTTTAGGAGGAGACCGCCCCAGTCAAACTGCCTGCCATGCACGGTCCCGAACCCGGCTCACGGGTCGCGGTTAGAACCTCAAACAAATCAGGGCGGTATTTCAACGTCGGCTCCGGCACAACTGGCGTTGCGCTTTCTCTGCCTCCCGCCTATCCTACACAAATCGGTTCAAAGTCCAATGCAAAGCTACAGTAAAGGTTCATGGGGTCTTCCCGTCTAGCCGCGGGGAGATTGCATCATCACAAACATTTCAACTTCACTGAGTCTCGGGAGGAGACAGTGTGGCCATCATTATGCCATTCGTGCAGGTCGGAACTTACCCGACAAGGAATTTCGCTACCTTAGGACCGTTATAGTTACGGCCGCCGTTTACTGGGACTTCGATCAGGAGCTCTCACCCCATCACTTAATCTTCCAGCACCGGGCAGGCATCACACCCTATACGTCGACTTTCGTCTTTGCAGAGTGCTGTGTTTTTAATAAACAGTTGCAGCCACCGATTCTCTGAGGCCTCTTCACGCTCCGAGTGTTTCTCTCTTCACGCTACAAAGGCACACCTTATCCCGAAGTTACGGTGTCAATTTGCCGAGTTCCTTCTCCCGAGTTCTCTCAAGCGCCTGAGTATATTCAACTCGCCCACCAGTGTCGGTTTACGGTACGGTCACATGCAAGCTGGAGCTTAGAGGCTTTTCCTGGAAGCACTTCCGATCACTTCGGTTCCGTAGAACCTCGATGCTTTGTCTCGAAGATCCGCCGACGGATTTGCCTGTCGGCCTTCTACACTCACAAACCGGGACATCCAACACCCGGATGATCTTTCGCACTCCGTCCCCCCATCGCACTTGCACATGGTGCAGAAATATTAATCTGCTTCCCATCGACTACGCTTCTCAGCCTGGCCTTAGGGGCCGACTCACCCTGCTCCGATGAACGTAGAGCAGGAAACCTTGGGCTTACGGCGAGCGGGCTTTTCACCCGCTTTAACGTTACTCATGTCAGCATTCGCACTTCTGATACCTCCAGCAGTCCTCTCGAACCACCTTCGCAGGCTTACAGAACGCTCCCCTACCACTTGCACTCATCGTGCAAATCCGCGCTTTCGGTTATTGACTTAGCCCCGTTACATCTTCCGCGCATGAGGACTCGATCAGTGAGCTATTACGCTTTCTTTGAAGGATGGCTGCTTCTAAGCCAACTTCCTGACTGTCTTAGCCTTCACACTTCGTTTTCCACTTAGTCAATATTTGGGACCTTAAACGGCGGTCTGGGTTGTTTCCCTCTTGAGTCCGGACGTTAGCACCCGGTGCTCTGTCTCCCGTGCTCTTACTTCCAAGTATTCGGAGTTTGCCATGGTTTGGTAAGACGCCATGTCCCCCTAGCCATAACAGTGCTCTACCCCCTGGAGCAATACACGAGGCACTACCTCAATAGTTTTCGGGGAGAACCAGCTATCTCCAGATTTGTTAAGCCTTTCACCCCTATCCACAGCTCATCCGCTAATTTTGCAACACTAGTCGGTTCGGTCCTCCAGTGTGTGTTACCACACCTTCAACCTGGCCATGGATAGCTCATCTGGTTTCGGGTCTACGCCTTGAGACTTCTCGCTCTATTCGAACTCGCTTTCGCTACGCCTCCCCTACTCGGTTAAGCTCGCCACAAAACGTAAGTCGCTGACCCATTATGCAAAAGGTACGCAGTCACCCGACTACACGGGCTCCTACTGTTTGTATGTATGCGGTTTCAGGTTCTATTTCACTCCCCTCCCGGGGTTCTTTTCGCCTTTCCTTCACAGTACTGGTTCACTATCGGTCGATCACGAGTATTTAGCCTTGGAGGATGGTCCCCCCATCTTCAGACAGGATGTCACGTGTCCCGCCCTACTTATCGGTTCCTTAGTACCACACGTCCGATTTCGCATACGGGGCTATCACCCTCTATAGCAGGCCTTTCCAGACCCTTCTGCTGTCGTTCGTGCTATCAGAACACTGGGCTGCTGCGATTTCGCTCGCCGCTACTTTCGCAATCTCGGTTGATTTCTTTTCCTGGAGCTACTTAGATGTTTCAGTTCGCTCCGTTCGCCTCACACACCTATGTATTCAGTGTGTGATACCGACTTACGTCGGTGGGTTCCCCCATTCGGAAATCTGCGGATCAATGCCCGTTTGCCGGCTCCCCGCAGCTTATCGCAAGCTACTACGTCCTTCTTCGCCTGTGATCGCCAAGGCATCCACCACATACACTTAGTCACTTGATCCTATAACCCTGCAGCCTTTTGCCTGCAAGATTCTCAACGTGACAGTAACGCGCTGTTTCTCTTGAGTTTGTCGTTCAATGAAGAATCGATTTGAAACTCTTTTGAATGCAATCACAACCCGTTCCAATCAACGTTATGCTCACCCGTGTCTCATCAACACCGGCAAACCGTTGACTGAACGCTTTACTTCTTTTCCAAATTTTTAAAGAACAAAAAACACACAGCGACAAATGCTGCGCGTTCGCAGAAATTCTCTGTTTTAAAAGAATTTTTGTAAACACGCAAGTGCTTGGTGGAGACTAACGGGATCGAACCGTTGACCCCCTGCTTGCAAAGCAGGTGCTCTCCCAGCTGAGCTAAGCCCCCGTTTTTTTTCTGTGGTGGGTCTTGATGGACTCGAACCATCGACCCCCGCCTTATCAAGACGATGCTCTAACCAACTGAGCTAAAGACCCGGCCGCACTCTTTATTGCTGCTAACAACAAACCGATAAGCGTAAGCACGACTTCGAGTTGCCTGCAAAACTCTTCGTCTCTTTCTCTTAAAGGAGGTGATCCAGCCGCACCTTCCGGTACGGCTACCTTGTTACGACTTCACC
>OGDX01000473.1_pt1 | contig 30517 bp, 20 predicted proteins | sample 1570461 | NCBI WGS metagenome assembly OGDX01 (sample SAMEA2582172, study PRJEB24529) | metagenome
GGTTGGTGGTGGCACCCACGGGGAAGTCCTCGGTGATGGGCACGCTGGCGGGGTCACCGTAGACGGTGGCGGAGGAGCTGAACACGAAGTTGCGGCAGTTATGGCGGCGCATCACGTCCAGAATGACCAGCGTGCAGTTGAGGTTGTTGTAGTAGTACTCGATGGGCTTGGAAACGCTCTCGCCCACAGCCTTATAGGCGGCAAACTGGATGACAGCATCGATATCGGGGCACTCGGTGAAGATCTTCTCCACGTCCTCGTGCTTTGTCATATCAGCCTGATAGAACCGGAAGTCCTTGCCGGTGATCTGCTTGACCCGATCCAGCACCACGGGGGAAGCGTTGTAATAGTTATCTGCCACCACGATGTCAAAGCCAGCGTTCAGCAGTTCGATACAGGTGTGGCTGCCGATATAACCGGCACCGCCGGAAACCAAAATTGCCATAAAAGTACCTCTCTTCTCGTCACCAAAGTTGCTTGCGCGGGGCAGGCCCGCCTTCTGCCACAAGGATACAACGTTTTGGCCGCAGAATCAAGTAACGGGAATTTTATAAGGATGGATTTTTGTTTCCATTTATTTTTTCGTGCATTGATTTACAAGCGTTTTTTGTGTTTTGCACATGGAGTGATGGAACGCTTTGTGCAAATCAGAGAAAAAGCCCTCTCAGGCAGAGCTGTCAGGCTTTGAATGAGAGGGCTGCATTTTACAGCTTCCCGCACTGTTTGCCGGTGAAGAACCGCAGGGTGGTGTTGGCGCGGAACACTTTCCCGGCCCGCAGGGCGGTGGAGGGGAACTCCGGGTGGGAGGGGCTGCAGGGGAAGTGCTGGGTCTCCAGCGCAAAGCCGCCGTATTTCTGCATCGGCACGCCGCCCTTGCCGGGGGCAGGGCAGTCCTGCAGGAAATTGCCGGTGTAGAGCTGCACGCCGGGCTGGGTGGTATAGACCTTCATGCTGATGCCGGTCTTATCGCTGGAAGCCCAGGCGCACAGGCTCTGGCTGGCCCCGCGGCCCCTGTCGATGACAAAGCAGTGGTCATAGCCGCCGCCCACCATGGTGGTCTGGGAAAAGCCGGTGTCGATGTCCCGGCCAATGGGCTTGCCCGCCCGGAAATCCATCGGCGTGCCCGCCACGGGCAGGATATTGCCGGTGGGGCAGGTCTCGTTGTTGCCCTCCAGATAGCGGGACGCATAGATGCGCAGCTTCTGGCCCAGCACATCGCCGCCGCCATCCAGATTGAAGTAGGTGTGGTTGGTCAGGTTGATGATGGTGTCGGCATCAGAGGAGACACGGTAATCCATCCGCAGGGCGTTGTCCTCGGTGAGGATATACCGCACCGAGATCTTCAGATTTCCCGGGAAACCATCCTCTCCATCGGGGCTTTCAGCCTCCAGAAGCAGGGTATCGCCAAAGGCCTTTACCTCATACAGCTTGCGCGGGAAGGTGCCGTGCAGGTGGTTTTTGCCGTTGTTGGCTTCCAGCTGATAGGTCTTGCCGCCCACGTTGAACACGGCGTTCTCGATGCGGTTGGCGTACCGGCCCACGAACGCGCCGCAGCAGGTACTGCCGGACGATTCAAAGTCCTTGACGTAATCGGCGTAGGTGTCGTGGCCCAGCACCACATCCACCGGCCCGCGCTTGGTGGGCACCCAGATATTCTTGATGATACAGCCGTAGTTCAGCACACTGACCGCCAGCCCGCCGGGGTTCGAGATGATGTATTCATTGATCTTTTCGCCGTTTGGGGTCATGCCAAAGGGCTTGGAGAGAAACTGTGCCATAGGGCTCGCCTCCTTTTGTATTTTTTGGGGACAGCACACTCTCTGTTTTATCCTTTATTGTTTTGATTATATCACAATTTTCCCCTTCTGTGTTGGCATTTTTTAAGGGAATCTATCCAATATTTCGAGAGATTTTTTGTAAGTTCTGCCCCATAGGCAGAAAAAAGCCCCGGAGGGCCAGGGGTAGGCGCTCCGGGGCTTGGGATAAGTTTCGTTTTAAGATTTACTGAGCAGGAATTATATAAGTGTATTCCATTGCATACGCAACATAGGTCTTGTTATTGATAGTTTTTGCTGCAACGCCAAACTTATTAATCGTCACACCGTCCAATTTCTTTACCGCCTCAACAGATCCCATTGCGTTCTGAATCTGCGACAAATTCTCCGGCGTAATTTCAAAAGCCTTATATGTCTTTGCATTCGGAGAAACCTGCGTATTAGGTGCAGGAAGCGGCATTGCAACTGTAATAGTTATTTTACCATTCACCAGCTTACCGGAATCCACCATATCTTCGTGAATTGTAACAACACCATCTTCATCGATGTATCCTAATGTTTTTTCTGCCAGCTTCTTCATATCGGCATCATTTTTCTCAACGCCCAATGCTTTAGAATAAAACGAAAACACAGTTTCTTCTGTTTGCTGTGCAAAAGACTTGCTGGGCGCCTCATCGCCGCAAGCGGTGAGCAGTGCCAGAGCCATTACGCCGGCCAGCAGAAGGGCGGCCATTTTCTTGAGCATTTTCATTTGTAGAACCTCCAATGTAAAATGATATTTTACCACACAGAAAGCATACCCCTACACCTTCTGCATTGTGAACTCATTTTACATTTTTCCCATTCCAATGTCAATATTTTTTATTGAATCCACCAATTTTTGGAGACTGTGCCAAAGCTGCGGCGATTTTTTTAGCAGATTGACAAAAAGCACCCCTCACATGGCTGTGAAGGGTGCTTTGGGGAAGTTTTCTTACTCCGGCTGAGCGGTGTTCTGGGCGATATACTCGGCGGCATCATCGGGGATGTCGTCAAGGTTCTCATCGCCGATATCCACGTTCAGCGGCGGCTTCTTGAAGAGGATGTCATACATCAGGGGCACAACGTACAGGGTCATCAGGGTGGCGTAGGTCAGGCCGAAGATGATGACGATGGCCATGCCGCTCATCAGCTGGCTGGCCATATCGCCGCTGAACACCAGCTGGAGCATGGCCAGAACGGTGGTCAGGGTGGTCATCAGGATGGGGCGCATTCGTGTTTTGCCGGTGGCGATCAGGGCCGCGCGGCGCTCCATGCCGCCGATGCGCAGCTGGTTGGCGTAATCCACGAACACGATGCCGTTGTTGACGACCGTGCCCATCAGGACGATGAAGCCCATCATGGAGATCATGGTCAGCTGCTGGCCGGTGAGCAGCAGGCCCAGCAGGCCGCCGGTAAAGGCCAGCGGAATGGTGAACAGAACGATGAAGGGGGAGAGCAGGCTCTGGAACTGGGCCACCATAACAAGGTAGACGAAGGGCAGAGCCAGGAACATCCACTGGCCCATCTGATCCACCACCATGCCGTTGATCTCAGAGCCGCCGCCCATATAGAAGCTGCAGCCCTCGGGCATCTCATCGGATGCGGCAAACTCGTTCAGCTTCTTTTCCAGCGCGCGGGTCTCGGTGGTGGTATTGGTGCCCTCCACCGCGTCCGCCGTCACGCTGATATAGCGGGTCTGGTTCTTGCTGGTGATGGAGTCCGGGGTGGAGCCGGTGACCCAGGTGGCCATATCGCCCAGCGTGCAGGTGCCGGTCTGGGTTGTGCCGTCGGCGGCCATAACGGAGGTCGTAAAGGTCATATCCATCATGTTTTCCTTGGTCATGGGGTCCAGATTGTTGCTGATCTGGACATTCATGGTGGAGCCATCGATGGCAACGGGGGTCTGGGCCGTGGTGGTGGTGGTCAGCTTGGCGGCGATCTGCTGGTAGACCTGCGCCACGGTCAGGCCGTAGGAGCGGACCTTATCCCGGTCGATCTGCAGGTTGATGGTGGCATCGCCGTTGCCCAGACCGTTGGTTGCATTGGTGAAGCCGTCCATCTCGTTGACCATATCCACCACCTTCTCGGAGAGGGCGGTCATGGTGTCGATGTCGTTGCCGGAGATCTGGACGGTCAGGCCCATATCCAGCTGGCTGGTCAGCTCCTGCATTCCGCTGATCTCAACGGTGGCGGTGCAGTTTTCCACGCCGTTCACAGCTTCCTCCAGCGCCTCACGGGCCTGTTCGATCTGCCGGGAGGAGAGACTCTCGTCCAGCATCACGTTGATCTGGTAGGTGCCGTAGCTGTTGGCGGCGTTCAGCAGGTCGGTGATGGTCTGGGGCAGGCCCAGCTGGCCGACATCCATTCCGGCCACGCGGCTGTCGGTGGTAACGCCCACCTCTTCCACGTTGTCCACAGCCAGCAGGGCATCAATGACATTCTCAGCCACGGCATAGGATTCTTCCTTGGTCATATCCTTCTCGGTGGAGAGGGTGACGATAGCCTCGTTGCTGGTGATGGTGGGCAGCATCTCAACGCCCATGGACATCACGCGCCAGCCGCAGAACACCAGCAGCACCACTGCCGCGCCCAGCGGTGCCCAGCGGTGCTGGAAGCACCATTCCAGGCTCTTGACGTATTTTTCCTGCACCTTGTCGAACCACTTGAGCTCTTTGGGCTTGGAGTTTTTCAGCAGGGTAGAGGAGGCCGCCGGGGCAACCGTCAGCGCCACGATGAGGGAAGCTGCCAGACAGTAGCCGATGCACATGGACATGGGCTGCAGCAGGCTCTTGATGACACCGGAGGTGAAGATGACGGGCAGGAACACGCAGACAGAGGTGAGGGTGGAAGCCATGATGGCCATGCCCACCTGCTTGGTGCCCTGGACCGCCGCGCGGGCCGCAGGCACGCCGCGGCTGCGCAGACGGTAGATGTTCTCGATGACGACGATGGAGTTATCCACCAGCATACCAATGCCGAGGGACAGGCCCGCCAGCGTCATAATATTCATATCCAGACCGGTGAAGTACATGAGCACCACGGCAAACAGCACCGACAGCGGGATACTGATGCCGACCACCAGCGTAGGCTTGATATCCTTGAGGAAGATGGCCAGCACGATGATGGCAAGGGCCGCGCCGATGAGCATACTGCTCAGGATGCTGCTGACGATGATGCTGATGTAGTTACCCTGGTTGGACAGCACGACCACATGCAGGCCATCGTATTTCTGTTCCAGCTCCTTGAAGGCGGCCTTGCAGTTGCCGGAAACTTCACCGGCGCTGGAAGAATTGCTCTTGAAGATCTTCAGCACCACGGAGCGCTCACCGTTCAGGCGGGTAAAGCTGTCCTCGGCGTTGTCGATGATCTGCACATCGGCCACGTCAGACAGGCGGACATCGCCAAAGCCGTCCACATGGAGCAGCAGGGCACCGGAGATATCCTCGATGCTGTCGTACTCCTCGCCGACCTTCAGCAGCCAGGACTTGTTGCTGGAATCCTTGACATAACCGGCGGGCATGGAGAAGTTCTGGGCATAAATCAGCTGTGCCAGTGTGTTGATATCCAGCATCTTGGCCACGTCGGAGTTCTCCATGGCCTTCTGCTTGGCATCCTCATACTGCTGCTTGGCATCTGCCAGCTGCTGCTCGTAATTGTTCAGCATCTCGCGGGCCTCGGTGAACTTGATATAGGCCTGCAGCTGCTGCTGGGAATAGCTGCCCACGATCTGGGTGAACTGGTCCATCAGGCCGGGCACGTCGTCCATGGCCTTGATGGTGCTCTCCAGCGTGTTATAAATGTTGCTCAGGCTCTGCTGCACCTGCAGATCATCGACCAGCTCCCCGGCCGTTGTGCCGGCGGTGTCGCCCTGCGCGTTCAGGCGCTGCTGCAGATCTTGCAAAGCGGTGGTCAGCTTATCGGTGATATCGCGCAGCTCCGCCACGATCTCGATCAGAGAATCGATATCCTGCATTCCGGTCTCGTTGAACTTGTCCACAACCCGCTGCAGGCCGTCCCGCACATCGATCAGGGCCTGCTGGATCTCAGGCTCGTTGACCACGGCAATGAGCTGGTTGACGCTCTCCAGAAGGGCCTGTGCCTGCTTCTTGACCAGCATGAAGGATTCCTGCAGCTCACCGGAGTACTGGCTGTTGATGGTATCGCTGACCAGCTTGTCGTAATTGGCCAGCTGGGTCTCGTACTCCTTTCTGCCTGCCTCGATCTGGGCCTCGGCAGAGTCCAGCTGGGCCTTTGCATCGGCCAGCTGCACGTCAATGACTTCCAGCAGCTTTTCGTTGATGGCATCGATCTTTTTCTGATCGAGCTGCACCTGCACCATCCGGGTGACCAGGCCATTGGCGGAAATATTGGAAACGCCGCCCTGACGCTCAATATAAGGGACCATGGTGTCGTTGACGAAATCGGCCAGCTCATAGGAATCGCTGCCCTCGCGGCTGACGGCCACGGTCATAAAAGCGTTCATGTTCAGGGTATATTCAATGATGGAGGGGGTCATGCAGGTGCTTGGCAGGCTGGAGGTGGTCTGATCCACCTTGTTGGACACCTTGACCACGGCACTGTTCATGTCCGTGTCATCCTCAAACTCCATCAGCAGCAGACTGTAGTTTTCTGCCGAGGTGGCGGTGACGTTTTTCACGCCCGAGATGGTGCCCAGCGCACTCTCCATCACGTCGGAGACCTCGTTCTCCACACGCTCCGGGCTGGCACCGGGATAGACCGTGACCACCATCAGGTACGGTGTGTTCACGTTTGGCAGCAGGTTGGTCTGCATATTCTGCACGGACACAAGGCCCAGCATAATGACCATGATGACTGCAACCAGAACGGTGAACGGTTTTTTGACGCTGAATTTTTCCATTTCTTCCTACCGTTTCTGTGTTTTCCCACGCATTGCGCGGCTGCTCTTTTTTCTCAGAGCGGCTCAAAGTCGATATCCCTATTATACACCCGGTTCCGGGGCTTGCAAGGCTTGCCCGGAGATTCTTTAGCAAATCTTGAAAATCTTTTGTGAAATCCGGGTGATACCTCAGTTTTTTGACGTTTTGGAGATCAAATTTCAGACGGAGTTCAAGTGGGATACGAATGAGCGGGGCGGAATGTTGCAGAGGATGAAAATTTTTTATCGGCTCCCCCTTTGGGGGCAACGACGACGACCGCCGCCAGTGGCGGATTGAGGGAGGAGTTGTTGGGGCAGTGGCCAGCAAGGTGCGAGTGCAATTGCACGAAGCAGCTGCTGGGAGCCACAACCTGGGCTGGCGAGCGAATGCGAGACTGAGAGGGCGAGGACGCTAACCAAGGAGGGTATATCTATGGATTCCGAAAAAGTCATCAAGCGGGACAACGAATATGTCCTGCACACCTATAACCGCAACCCCATTGCACTGGAAAAGGGCCACGGCCTGTATGCCGAGGGCCCCGAGGGCCAGAAGTATCTGGATTTCACCAGCGGCATCGGCGTGAACAGCCTGGGCTACTGCGACCTGACCTGGGCCGAGGCTGTCTCCGAGCAGGCCCACAAGCTGCAGCACACCTCCAACCTCTATTACACTGCCCCCTGCGGCAAGCTGGCCAAAAAGCTGTGCAAGCGCACCGGCATGAGCAAGGTATTTTTCGGAAATTCCGGTGCCGAGGCCAACGAGGGTGCCATCAAGGCTGCCCGCAAGTACAGCTTTGACCACTACGGCAAGGGCCGCGATGTTGTGATCACGCTGGTCAACAGCTTCCATGGCCGCACCATTGCCACCCTGACCGCCACCGGTCAGGAGGTGTTCCACAACTACTTTGGCCCCTTCAACGAGGGCTTTGTCTATACCACCGCCGGTGACATCGAGGGCCTCCGGGAACTGGTGGACCGCCATACCTGCGCCATTATGCTGGAGCTGATCCAGGGCGAGGGCGGCGTGATGGCGCTGGACCCCGAGTATGTGCAGGCTGTGCGCGCCCTCTGTGATGAAAAGGACCTTGTCCTCATCGTGGACGAGGTGCAGACCGGCGTGGGCCGCACCGGCACCTTCCTGTGCTGTGAGCACTACAACCTCAAGCCCGATATCGTCACGCTGGCCAAGGGCCTGGGCGGCGGCCTGCCCATCGGTGCCGTTCTGCTGAACGAAAAGACCGCCGAGGGCATGGGCCCCGGCAGCCATGGTTCCACCTTTGGCGGCAACCCGGTGGTCTGCGCCGGTGCCAACGTGGTGGTGGATCGGATGGATCAGAGCTTTCTGGCCAATGTCAGTGAGCGGGCCGTCCAGCTGCGCGCCGGTCTGGCCAAGCTGCCCATGGTCAAGAACCTTTCCGGCATTGGCCTGATGGTGGGCATCGAGTTCTTTGGCGGCATCCAGGCCGCGGATGTGCTGGCCGCCTGCCGCGAAAAGGGCCTGCTGGTGCTCACGGCCAAGAGCCGCCTGCGCCTGCTGCCCCCGCTGACCCTGACCGCCCACGATGTGGAAAAGGCTCTGGGCATCCTGAACGAGGTGCTGACCGAGATGGAGCAGAAGGCTCCAAAGGAGCAGGCATGAAACATCTGCTGAAAATGAGCGACCTCTCCCCCGCTGAGCTCCACCACATCCTTGATGTGGCGGAGGAGCTCAAGGCAGAGCAGAAGGCCGGGACGACCCCGGCGCTGCTCAAGGGCAGGAGCGTGGCGCTGATGTTCTCCAAAAATTCCACCCGCACCCGCACCAGCTTTGAGGTGGGTGTCTACCAGCTGGGCGGTCTGGGCAACTACATGAACGCCGCCACCGAGCTGCAGTCCGGTCGGGGCGAGCCCCTCAAGGATACCGCCCGGGTGCTGGGCCGCTACTACGACTGCGTGGTCTGGCGCACCTACCGTCAGAGCGATCTGGAAGAGTTTGCCGAGCTGGCCGGTGTGCCCGTGATCAACGGCCTGACCGACTACGCCCATCCCTGCCAGGTGCTGGCCGACCTGATGACCATCCGGGAGCGCCGGGGTACGCTGGAGGGCCAGAAGCTCTGCTTCATCGGGGATGGCTGCAGCATGGCAAACAGCCTCATCGTAGGCGGCCTGCTGGCAGGGATGCGTGTGACCTGTGTCTGCCCCGAGGGCTACCGCCCTGCCGCCGACGTGCTGATGTTCGCCCACAAGTATGGCGAAAAGTTTCACCTGCTCACCGATCCCGCCGAGGGTGTGAAGGATGCCGATGTGGTGGTGACCGCCGCATGGAATACGGCCCCCGGTACCCCCGAAAGTGAGCGCCGCCTGCGGGACTTCGCGGGTTTCCAGGTGACCAGCAGGCTGATGGAGGGCGCAAAGCCCGATGCCATGCTCCTCCACTGCCTGCCTGCGCACCGGGGAGAGGAGATCTCCGCCGCTGTCTTTGAAGAGCACGCCGACGAGATCTTTGACGAGGCCGAGAACCGTCTCCATGTGCAGAAAGCCGTGCTGGCCATCCTGCTGGCCGGTCTGTAAAAACGAGAAAGAGCCCTGGGGCTGCAGAGAATTGCAGCCCCAGGGCTCTTATTGTTTCTCTCAGGGTCTGCGGCTCAGGCCGGGGCCCTCATCAGACCCTGCCAGCGCCCTTGTCCAGGATCTTATTGAACTGGAGGAAGAAGGTGGTGGCGGTCACGGCAGCGGCGATGATGTCACTGACGGGTTCAGCGAGGAACACGCCGAACACGGGGTTCGCGACCACATGGGGCAGGATGAAGATGAGGGGAATGAGCAGGATGAGCTTGCGCAGGCAGGCCAGCAGCAGGCTGACCTTGGCCTGACCCAGCGCCATAAAGCTCTGCTGGCAGGCGATCTGGACACCGGTGGAGAAGATACCCGCCATATAGATGCGCATGGCCCAGGTGGTGTAATCGATCAGGGAGGCATCCGAGGTGAAGATGCCGGCCACTGCACCGGGAACCAGCATCATCAGCAGCCAGAAGATGGTGGTGTAGCTCAGGCAGAGGGTCAGCTGGAAGCGGAACGCCTGCTTGACGCGGTCCTTCTTGCCTGCACCGAAGTTGAAGCTCATCACCGGCTGGCCGCCCTGGCAGATGCCAGAGATGGGCATGGTGCACAGCTGGGAGGCGCTGGTGATCACGGTCATGGCACCCACGGCCACATCACCGCCGTAGCGGGCCAGGCTGGAGCTGAAGCTGATGGACAGCAGGCTCTCGGTGGAGAGCATGACGAAGGTGGAAATGCCCAGTGCCAGCACGGGCATGATGATCTTCCCTTCCAGCTTCATGTCCTCTTTGCGGATCTTGAGGATGGTCTTGGGGCCGGTGAGGAAGCGGATGACCCAGATGGCACCCACTGCCTGGCTCAGCACGGTGGCAATGGCAGCGCCCTTTACGCCCATGCCCAGCCCAAAGATGAGGATGGGGTCCAGCACGATGTTGATGACCGCGCCGATAACGGTGGTCAGCATACTGATCTTGGCAAAGCCCTGCGCGGTGATGAAGGTGTTCATGCCAAGCACGATCAGCACGCAGATGGTGCCCAGAATGTAGATGCGGCTGTAAGTCAGGGCGTAGGGCAGGGTGGTGTCACTGGCACCAAACAGCCGCAGCAGGGTGGGTGCGGCGGCGTAAAAGACGATGGTCAGGACGACCGAGAAGATCAGCAGCATGGTAAAGCTGTTGCTGACGATCTTTTCTGCCTGCTTCTTATCGCCCTGGCCCATGGCGATGGCGGTGCGGGGGGCACCGCCGGAGCCGATGAGCATGGCAAAGGCGTTCAGGAGCATCAGGATGGGGGTAAACAGGCCTACGCCGGTCAGAGCCGCCGCGCCGATCCCCGGGATGTGGCCGATGTAGATGCGGTCCACGATGTTGTACAGCAGGTTGACCACCTGCGCCACAACGGCAGGGATCATCAGCTGAAGCAGGAGCTTTTTCACGTCACCCGTGCCCATATCCTGCTGTTTTTTCTGCGTTTGTGCCATGGAAAGTGTCTCCTTTGGTTTGGGCGAGACGGAGAGGGCTTCCCTCAGAACGTCAGGCCGAAGTTCATCTCGTAGTAGTTGCCTGCGGCATCACGGTAGGCGTAAGCCTTGCCGTTCTCGTCCTTCATGCTGTCGGGCATGTAGGCATCCTTTGCAAAGCCGGGCACGTCGTTGGGGCTGATGCAGACACCGTCCGCGTTCACAGCCAGCACCTCGTCGCCCTTGGGCAGGGTCAGAGGCAGCTTGCCAACGGGAGCAAAGCGGCCGAACATCACATCCAGCGTTGCGGAGGGGTAGGTGTCAAAGCCGACGGTCAGAGCATCGGAGACCTTCTCCACATTGCCGACCTCCCAGGCCAGCGGGCAGTTGATGTTGGAAACGACCTTGCCGCCGTGGGCGTGGACCGCAGCAGCGATACCGGCCAGACGGTTTGCGCCCACCAGAGTGGTCTCCTTGTGGGTCTCGGTGGTGGGCTTGCCGCTCTCATCCACGTTGCAGACAGTCTTGTCCTCGCAGATGTCCAGCTCCAGGTAGCCCGGGGTGGCGTTGAAGTATGCACCGGACTGGGGGCTGACCATCAGCAGGGCCACCTGGGCCTCATCGGGGGTATCCACCAGAGCAACATTGCCCAGCATCTCGCGCAGGGCCTTGGTGGCGGCCTCACCGGCCTCGGCGCTCTTGCCAAAGGCCTCAGCGTAGACCTTGGTGCCGTCCTTCAGGGGCAGGGTGCCGTCGTTCTTCAGCAGGACAACGGACTCGCGGTGCACGCGGGAAGCTTCCTCCCAGTCGGCCTTGGTGGCAACGACCTCGGCGGCCTTCCTGGGGTCGGCGTAGGTGTCCTCGAACATGCCCTGACGGAACAGCTCGGTCAGGGTGCGGCTGACAGCGCGGTTCAGGCAGGCATCGGTCAGCACCAGATCTTCCTTCTTGAAACCGGCGGGCACCGCGTGGGTGTCGTAGTAGTCGTTGATGCCGCGGGCGTAGCTCTCCTCGCCCAGCTCGTTGTCCAGCAGGCCGGAGATCAGGTCCACGCCGCTCTGGGTGACAGCATAGCCGATGCGCTCGGGCTCGTCCAGCATGTCAACGCCCCAGCACATATTGTGAACAATGCCGGTGTCGGAGTTGATGTAGCCCTTGAAGCCCATCTGGCCGCGCAGCAGGCCGTCGATGAACACCTTGTTGTAGGCAAAGCCGTAGGGCTGGAGCTCAATGGGGTTGCCGTTGAAGTCCTCCTGCGGAGCGCTCTTCTCGGCGCTGGGCTTGGAGTAGTAGGGCATGATGGACTCGGCATTGTGGCGGATGGCTGCGCGGAATGCCGGGATGTGGTACTTCTGCAGGGAGCCGGGGGTGGCGTAGATGTTCCACTGGCCTGCTGCATAGTGGGGGTCAAAGCCGTTCTCACGGGCACCGCCGCCGGGGAAGTGCTTCACGGTCATGGAAACACCCTCGGGGGTAACACCGTTGCTGCCGCCCTGGATGCCGGGGATCAGGTGGTCGAAGATCTCTTCGATCAGTGCGGGGTCCTCGCCAAAGGTGCCGAAGGTGCGCTGCCAACGGGGGTCGGTGACGCAGTCGGCCATGTACATGTAGCCCTTCTTCAGGCCGCAGGCATTCCACTCGCGGCGGATGGTGTCGGCAAACTTGTCGATGATGTCGATGCGTGCGGTGCCCTTGACGGCAGCGGCAATGCCCAGGGTGCCGGGATAGGTGGCAAACACGCCGGTGGCATCGTTCATGCCGAACACGACCTCGCCGTTCTCGTTGCGACTGTTGGACATGACCTGCATGGGAACAAAGTGATCGCAGGTCTCGGTCAGGTACTGCAGCTGGTTCAGGTAATCTGCCAGATCCTCGGGCGTGGGGCTCTCGCGCAGGATGACGTGGCGGTTGAAGCTCTTCTTGACCATGTCAGAGGTGCTGGGCAGGGACTGGGAGCCGAAGATGCTGTCGGAGACGTTCACGGGTGCCTCGTCCAGCAGGCCGCTTTCGTCCGCCACGGGCTTGTGGCCGTTGGCTGCCAGACGGGGGGAAGGATACTTGGGGCCCATGCGCCAGTCGGAGGTGAAGATCTGGCCGATCTTCTCGCTGGTGGTCAGAACCTTGACATAGGCCTCGGCGCGCTCAGCCGGGGTCAAGCGCCAGTCGTTGACTGCGCTGATGGTGCCGGTGCCGTCGATGTCCTTGAAATACAGGCCGTCCTGCTCGATGACCTTGCGCTCCACGGTGCTGATGGTGGGGCCGTTGGGGTTCTGGTAGCGCTTTACACGCTCGGATGCTTTCACTGCCATAGTGTTTTCTCCTTTTCTTTTGAATGCGGCGGCCCATGCCACAGAGCCGCAGATGCTATACCTATTATAATAGGCCGCCGTGCGGAACGACTAGAAAATTTTTTGGATATTTCCGCACTTTCCTTGTATTCTTTTTTGCACGCGATTGGAACACAAGTCTGTTTTGTGAAATGTGCTGTACTAGTATATTACATTCATGTGCAAAATGACGAACGCTGTTTTTTAAAACTGTTGATTTCGCCCAAGGAGAGTAAAATTGTCCTGTTTTATCTCAAAATTTTACTAACAGAAATTTGAGGAAAGGTTCATAATGTATACATAAAATCCCCCGGTTCGCGATGTGGCAGCCGCAGCCCACGGGGGACCGAATGAAAGACCGGAGTGAGTGGCAGCACACCGGCCGCAGAATTGAAAGGAGAGCTTCTCTATGGCAAAGGTCAAACAGCCGCTTGAAGAAAACGGCATCCACAGAGCGAAAATGTGGGAGATCATGATGTACGCTCTGAACAACACCTCCACCAACACCTACATGGTCGTGGTCGGTTACATCAGCTACTTCCTGATCGGTATCGTCGGTCTGGCATCCGTGCTGGCCGGTTCTATTGTTACCATCATGCGTGTCTGGGACGGTGTCACCGACCCGTTCGTTGGTATGATGGTCGATAAGACCAACGGCAAGTTCGGCAAAAACCGTCCGTTCATTGTCATCGGTCAGATCATCATGTTCGCCACCACCTTCGTGATGTTCAACTTCATCCCCAAGATGGGCACTGGTGTCCGCTTTATTGCGTTCATCATCATCTACATGATCTACATCATTGGCTACACCTGCCAGTGCGTTGTCACCAAGTCTGCTCAGACCTGCCTGACCAACGATCCCAAGCAGCGCCCCATCTTCGCAATGTGCGATACTGTGTATAACATTGTTCTGATGAACATCATGTTCCCCATCATTGTCACCGATGTCCTGGTGCCCAAGTTCACCCTGACTGCCGAGGCCAACGCTGCCGAGATCGCTTCTCTGGTGGCACAGAACCCTGCTCTGGCAGGCATCGTGGAGAAGTCCGGCGGCAGCCTGTCCGCTTTCTACAACCCCGGCCTGTTCACCACCATGCAGCTGATGTTCGGCGGCCTGTCCGCTGTCTTTGCAGTCTGCGCCATCATCGCCCTGTGGCGTAAGGACAATCCGAAGTACTTCGGTCTGGGCACCACCCAGAAGGTCGGCATCAAGGATTACGTTGACACCCTGGCTCACAACCGTGCCATCCAGATGCTGGTGGTCTCCGCATCTACCGATAAGCTGTTCATGTCCACCAAGAGCAACGCTACCGTTATGATCTGCCTGTTCGGCATCATCTTCGGCAACTATGCCGCATTCTCTAGCTACTCTCAGATCACCTCTATCCCCATCTGCCTGATTTCTCTGCTGCTGATGAACAAGATCGCTCGTCAGATGGGCCAGAAGGCATCCATGCTGGTGGGTACCTGGGGCGGCATCATCGGCTCCATCGCCATCACCCTGTTCCTGTTCTTCTTCAACCCCAAGGGCGATGCTTCCAAGTTCTCTCTGCCCGCATTCCGCCTGATCCGTCCTGACACCTGGGGCACCCTGTTCACCGGCTGGACCACCACCGCTTTGATCTTCGTGCTGCTGGTCATCGCATGGTCCGGCGTGCAGGCACTGTCCTCCTCCATCGTTATCACCATGACCGCTGACTGCGCTGACTACGAGGTCTATCGTACCGGTAAGTACGTTCCCGGCCTGATGGGCACCCTGTTCAGCTTCGTGGATAAGCTGATCTCCTCTCTGGCAGCCACTCTGGTGGCCCTGTTCTACTCCGTGGCCGGCTTCAAGGACGCTCTGCCCGACACCATGACTCCGTACTCTGACGGCATCTTCTGGGCAACCATCGGCTGCTTCGTCCTGCTGCCCATCGTTGGCTGGCTGTGCAACGTTGTGGCTATGCACTTCTATCCCCTGACCAAGGAGAAGATGGCAGAGATCCAGGCTGAGATCGGCCGCATCAAGGCTGAGGCTGCTGCAAAGCAGGCTTAAGGCCAACCATCTCCCTGCGGAAATTTTGAATCCGGGACAGCGCCGCTGTCCTGCATCGTAACCGGAAATGTCCTGCGGCGGGCCATCCTCTGCCGCAGGACTTTCTGATACCCTGAGACCCGGAAGGAATACCACTATGGCAGAAGAAAACAAGCTGAACCAGACCCCTGAGATCACCCCGGCCCCCTCCGCTGAGGCCCCGGAAAAGGCCCCCACCACCGGTGAGCTGCTGGGCGATGTGGAGCACTACGACGAGGAAAAGGACGATTGGAGCACCGGCTATTACGGCACCGGCAGCCGCCAGCAGGTAACGGACGATGTGTTCCACAAGCTGGAGACCGGCGAGGAGCTGACCCGGGATGACTTTATCAAGGCGGAGCTGGCGCTGCAGGATGCCAAGCTGGAAGCCGGCATCGATCTCGAAAAAGAGAAGAGCCCGGGCCTCATTGGTAAGTATCACGATTGGAAAAAGAACCGCGTAAGGCACAAGGTGAACAAGAAGAAGTATCTTCTGCTCTGCCTGTTTCTGGGCTGGTGCGGCGGCCACCGCTACTATGAAAAGCGGTATGCGCTGGCGGCCTTCTACACCCTGTTCTTCTGGAGCGTGGTGCCCTTCTTCCTCTGCGTGACCGACCTTCTCATTGCACTGCCCATGCAGGCCGATGAGAACGGCGACATCCTGATCTGACATCTTCCTCTATTCATTCATTTACCTCCTAGCGCCGGAAAGGGCCTGCGGCATTTGCCGCGGGCCCTTTCTGGCATTTGCAGGCCCGCTCTCCGGCGCAGAACATAGTGGCCGCTAACTGGCGTTGTGCTATACTAGTATATCAATTGATTGTGCAATAAGCACAATAGAATTTTTCACATTAGTGAAACTTTTCCCATAATCGTAAAATTGACCTGTTTCACCTTAAAATATTACTAACAGATATATCAAAAAGCGTTCATAATATAGACATAAAGTTCCGGACGGGCTGGTACGCAGTGGCAGCTGTAAGCCCCATGGAGAAAACGGAGAATGTTCCTGTGTGAACAAAGGAGAGAATGAAATGGCAAAAACCAGAAGTCTGCCGGATAAGTTCTATGATAAGGACTATGAGCACAACGGCATCCACCGCGTTCCCCTGTGGCGTATCGCAGGCTACGCGCTGAACAACACCGCAACCAACGTTTATCTGATGATGATGAACTACGCCACCTACTACCTGATGGGCTGGGTCGGCGTTGGCATGATGGTCGCTTCTTCCCTGACCATGATGATGCGTATCTGGGACGGTGTCACTGACCCGTTCGTCGGCTTCATGGTCGATAAGACCAACGGCAAGTTCGGCAAGAACCGCCCGTTCATCGTGATCGGTCAGATCATCCTGTGCGTCACCAGCTGGGTCGCATTCCATGTGACCCACAAGCTGCCTCAGGGCGTGCGCTTCCCCTTCTATGTGGTCGTTCTGATGGTCTACTACCTGGGCTACACCTGCCAGTGTGTCGTTACCAAGTCCGCTCAGTCTTGTGTGACCAACGATCCCAAACAGCGCCCCATGTTCGCTTCTTTCGACGGTGTGTATAACACCTTGGTGTTTGCTATCCTGGGCATCATCATTCCCCGTATCGCCAACAGCTACAACGATGTGGGCGGTTACGCATCTCTGGAGTTCTTTGACACCCTGTGGAAGATGACCGCTGTCATGTCTGCGATCTTCACCACCATCGCTGTGATCTCCATCGCTCCCAAGGATCGTTCCGAGTTCTTCGGCACCGGCAAACCTGTCAAGGTCGGCCTGAAGGATTACTGGGATACCCTGAAGAACAACCGCGCCATTCAGATGCTGGTCCTGTCCGCATCTACCGATAAGCTGGGTTCTTCTGCAAAGTCCAGCGCCGTCATGGTCGCCATGTTCGCCTGCATCGCCGGTTCCAACCTGCTGCAGAGTAATGTTACCGGTCTGGTGACCATCCCCAGCACCATCGTGTGCTTCCTGTTCATCAGCTTCTTTGCTACCCGTCTGGGTCAGCGCAAGGCTATGTTGATCGGTTCTGTGGGCGGTCTGATCACCAATGGTATCCTGGCAGCTCTGTGGCTGTTCGGTGATCCTACCACCATGACCTCCAACCCCGAGACTGGTGCTCTGAACTGGGGCTACTTCCTGATCATCTATCTGGTCTTTACCATCATCACTGCTGGTTTCCAGGGGATCTCCGGTAACATCGTTATCCCCATGACCGCTGACTGCGCCGACTACGAAGTCTACCGTACCGGCAAGTACGTCCCCGGCCTGATGGGCACCCTGTTCAGCTTCGTGGATAAGCTGGTCTCCTCTTTCGCTCCCATGGTCGCCGGTATCATGTTCAGCATGTGCGGCTTCACCGACCACAACCCCGTTATGGGTGACCCTGTTACCCCGGGCCTGCGCGGCGGCGTTGTCTTCTGCGCATACGGCATGATCATGCTGGGTCTGGTCTGCAACCTGATCGCTATGAAGTTCTACCCCCTGACCAAGGAAAAGATGGCTGAGATCCAGGATGAGGTCGCTCAGATCAAGATGAAGACCATGGCTGAGAACGCCTAATTGGTACTTGCAATTTTCTGCGGAAACCTGTAAAATCAAATAGGAAAACCGCTCGCCCTTGCGGCGGGCGGTTTTCTGCTTTTGGAACAAAATTCAGACAAGAGGTACATCGTAAATGGAAGAAAAGACACAGTGGGTAAAGGACCCGGACCATGGGTTCATCTGGAACACCATCGACCACCTGTTATACTGGAAAGAACACCGTGAAAAGCACTGTGTCAGCCGCAAGAAGTATATGCGCCTGTGCATTCTGGGCGCGTTTGGTGCCCACCAGTTCTATGCCAAGCGCCCGGTGCTGGGCCTGCTGTATCTGGCAACCTTCTGGAGTGGTTTTTCCGCCGCTATGACCATCGTGGACTTCATCATTGCCGTGCCCATGAAACCGGACGAGGACGGCAACATCTGGCTGTAAAAAGCCCTCTGGCGGCCTGCTGGGCCGGAAAGGAAAACACCCTATGGATAATGTCATGCAGTTTCTGTTCAACACCAACCACGAGCAGCCCAGCATCCTGGTCTGGATCCTGCTGATCGTGATCGCGGTCGTGATTCCCAATTACGTCAGATATCGGATGGAGCAGAAGCACTCCAATGATTCTGTTCCCACCCAGAACCCTGCCCGCTCTGCCCCGCGCAAGAAGAAGCGCAGCAAGAAGCGCTGAGCCACAGGCTGAGATCGTATGGCAGAGATGCTTTGCCATTTGCCGCATACAAAAACCGCCCCGGCGGCTGCTTTGTGCAGTGCCGGGGCGGTTCGTTCGTTTTTGGTGTTCAGATGCAGGAAGTACTTACTTCTTGATCTTGATCAGCTGTGCGTTCAGGCTCTCGATAAAGCCATCGGGCATGTTGATCATCTTAGCCATAGTCTCAGGGGTCATGCGCTTCATCATATCCCACATGCCAACGCCGGGCTTGATGTCAAAGTTGGTGGCCAGCTTGACAGCCCTGGTAGCGAGAGCCAGAGCCTCTTCGTTCTTGGAGAGATCTTCCATGCTGTCCTTGATGCTGTAATAGCCCTCGGGGAACTCCATCGGAGCCTTCAGATCCAGGCTGCCGACCTGCTTGAACCAGTTGGCAACGCCCTCCTGACGCTCGTTGAACTCAGGCAGGGTGTAGTAATCGGGCTCTTTCTCGACCTTTTCCAGCGTGATGGAATCCTTCACGTCACCGGCAACGGCCAGGATGGTGTTGAAGCCCTCTTCCAGAGCAACATTGAACTTGAACACGCGGTGTGCAGTCTGCTGGCCGACTTCCTTGCCGTTGACGTACAGCACAACGGTGTCCTGGTTGGAGTAGACCTTGATCTCGGTGGTCTCGCCTGCGCGCTGTGCATGGCGGCGGCCGGCGATGTGGACCATGGGCAGCTTGGACCAGTATGCCTGGTAGACAAAGTAGCTGTCCTTCTTGGTCTTGCGGTCAATGGTCATCAGGCCCTTGTTGTTGCGGCCTGCAACGCCGCCCTCGTGGCGGGCAGCACAGCCAAAGTCGAACATGTTCCAGCAGTGGGTAGCCCACACCCAGGGACGATCCTCGAACACCTGAGCCAGATGCTCGTGGTACAATGCCTGATACTCCTCGGTGTAGTCCTTGCACTGGGGATCGTTGCTGTGCCAGTTGATGATACCCTCGGTGCCGTACTCGGAGATGCCGATGCAGATGTCGGGGTGCTCGGCGTGGAACTTGTCCAGCCAGGGGCCGTTCTGCTCCATCTTGCCGCCGTACCAGCCGAAGTAGTGGTTGTAGCTCTCTACATCGGTAATGTGATGCATGGGGCCGTCAACAGGGGTGTTGGAGACGTGGGCAATGGTGGTGAGACGGGTGGGATCCAGCTCACGCACCAGCTTCTGCAGGTCGTGGTGGTTGTCCACCAGCTCCTGGCAGATGCCGCCGATCAGGATCTCGTTGGACAGGCCCCAGAACATGATGGAGGGGTGGTTGTAGTTCTGGATGATCAGTTCGGTCATCTGGTGACGGCAGTTCTGGTGAGCGGAGGGGTCCTTCTTAAAGACGCTGATGAAGGGGATCTCAGCCCAGACGGCGAAGCCCAGCTCGTCACATGCGTCGTAGAAGTCCTGGCTGTGCTGATAGTGGGCCAGACGGATGGTGTTGGCACCCAGCTCCTTGATGAGCATGGCATCCTCGTAGTGATCCTCAGCGGTCAGGGCGTTGCCCTTGTACAGACGATCCTGATGGCGAGCCACGCCGCGCAGCGGGGTGGGCACGCCGTTGATGGAGAAGCCGTCGTTCGGGGTCACAGTATAGCTGCGGACACCCACGTTGGCGTAGATCTCATCAAAGGTCTCGTTGTTCTTCTGCAGGCGGGCGGTCACGGTGTACAGGTTGGGCTCGTCCATGCTCCACAGCTGGGCATCGGGAACGTACAGGGTGACCTTGGTGCTGTCGCAGGGGCGCACGCCGGAAGCAACTTCGTTGCCGTAGCAGTCCTCGATGCTGTACATCACGGTATAGGCCTCTTCGCCGTTGGTGACCCAGCTCTCGATCTCAAAGGTGGCACCGCCGTCCTCGGTGGGCTTGGGGGTGACCTTGATGCCGGGGCCGCCGAAGTAGTCCAGGTCAAAGTGGGTGCCGGGCACGCTGATCAGGTTCACGCCGCGGTACAGGCCGCCGTAGAAGGTGAAGTCGGCGGAAGCGGGGTACATGGAGGGGGTGTCCTCGTTGGAGACCTCGATGGTCAGCTCGTTGTCGCCCTCGTGGCACAGGTCGGTGACATCGGCACGGAAGATGGAGAAGCCGCCCTCGTGGGTGGTTGCCACCTGGCCGTTGACCTTCACGGTTGCGGCCAGAGCAGCTGCCAGCACCTCAACGTAGGTGCGGCCGCCAGCCAGAGGCTGCTTGGGCTGGGTAAAGGTGCGGGTGTAGACACCGGTGGTGCGCAGATAGCTGCCGTTGCCGTCCATGCCGTCCACAGCGTTCCAGGTGTGGGGCAGGGTGACCTGCTCGGTGGGACGCTCGCCCTTGGGGAAGGACAGGGTCCAGTTTTCGTTCAAGGAAATGATCTCTCTCATCGATACTGCTCCTTCTGGTTTTCTTCTTTGTTTCGGCGGCCTGTATGGCAGAAGAAATGCCGGAAACAGGCCGGTTGTTGATTTCAGTATAGCACATCAGAGGGGGGAAGGGTTTGTACAATCTTTTGGCAAAATAGTAATATTTTGTGAAAATCCAGACGATGATTCCACGATTTTACAATCTGGCCCTTGGAAACGACAGCATAGCATGAAAAAGGTGCCCCGGAGCAGAGAGGAAAAGGAGGGTGCCCCACCCCACAGAGGGTGGCAGCGGCTTCCGCTCATCCCTGACCAGAGGGCCTCTTTGGCGCTGTGGCTCCCTCCGGCAGAAAGTGTTGACGGAACGGCGGCTTTTTGCTATAATTATAAAGCTATGAATATGGAGATGTATCGAAGTGGTCGTAACGAGAACGACTCGAAATCGTTTTGTCCTTAATCGGGCACGTGGGTTCGAATCCCACCATCTCCGCCAATAAAAGGCACCGGCTCAGGCTGGTGCCTTTTTTGCGGCAAAGATGGTGCGGATGAGAACAGGGCGGCGGCCTGCAGGCCGCAAGCAATCAGCCCTGCGGGCTGTTGTTTAGCCCGCGGGAGAATGCCCACCATCTCCGCCAGAGGCGCAGATTCAAACGGATCAGCGGCAGGGTGCGGCAGCTGGTCTTGTTCTTCATCACATCACTGACCCCTGGGCAGCCATCTGCATGAATCAAAATGGTCATGTGCGTTCCTCTATCACCCACTGAAATGCCTTTGCCGTACGCAAATCAGCGTCCTTAAAGTGTCCGCCGCTGTTCCATTCAAGGGTGCAGTCTGCGCCACGCTCTGTAAGCCGGCTGTGCAGCGTGCGGATATTATCCCCTACCGCAGCCATGATGGTGTTTTTCGTGCGCTCTTCCTTGTCGCCAAGGCTCAGATAAACGTGCTGTGCCTGCATCGGGTGCCGCTGTTCAAACTCCATCCAGCCCGGAAACCACACAGAGGGAGAAGCGGCGGCGATACCGTAGAACAAATCGGTCTGGGTGGATGCCCACAAAGCGAACAGCCCGGCCAGCGAGTAGCCGCCCAGAATGATTTTGACGTTTTCCGGGAGAGGAAACTGCTGCTCCAGTGTGGGAATGACCTGCTCCGTCAGAAAGCGCAGGGTGTCCCCAGCTTTGCCGCCGAAGCCTTGCTTTCCCCACACGGCAGGGGCTTTCCACGGAGAAAGCGCATCGTTCCAGCTTTCCACCGGGAGAGCCGCAAACAGAAAATTCCGGCTGCTTTGTGCGATCGCCGCCACTTCATAATCCATACTTTGCAGCTCATGCTCACCTGTCATTTGGAGCAGCAGGTATTCTGCATTGGCTTCGCCGTAAATGCGGCAAGGTGTGTTCCCGATTTGCATTGTCTGTGCGGTCACTGTAGCAGCCTCCCGAAAAAAATTGGTAAGCCCAGTATAGCAACTAAAAAATCGTTTTGCAATTCAAACGGTTTTCAGAGCAGGCGCAAGCGGCACAGAGGTACATTCCCCTCTGCTCTCTGGCAAATTACAGCGCGGATGTGATATAATGGAGAAAAACCACCGGGGAACGGCACAAAAGACGGGGGATGCAGGATGAAACAGAGGCAGCGAGAACAGGTTCAAAGAGGCTGTGCGGTGGGCACCGTGGTGCTGCTGGCATGGCTGTGCCGGGTGCTCCCGCTGGAGGGCCTGCCCTCCGGCCTGCAGGAAGCCTGCGGCATCCTCCGGAGCCTGCTGTATCTGAGCCTGTTCGCAGGGTGGGGAATCTCCCTGTACAACCGCACGGTGCATCCGCAGGTGCGGCGGCTGCTGCTGAACGTGGATCTGTTGATGCTGTTCTGGATCCTTGTGCGCACCCTGCGGTTCCAGCTGAACACTCCCCCGGAGATCGATCGGATGCTGGGGTACCTCTACTATGCCCCCATGCTGGGAATACCGGTGCTCTGCGTTCAGCTGGTCCTGACGGTGGACAGATCCGAGCGCTACCGCCTGTCTGCCTGGGCCAGAATGCTGTGGCTGCCCTCAGCGGTGCTGCTGGAGCTGGTGCTGACCAACGACCTGCACCAGCAGGTGTTCCGGCTGCAGCAGCCCTGGAACGAAAACTACCAGTACGGCTGGCTTTTCGGTCTGGTGGTGGGGTGGATCGTGATCTGCATCCTGCTGGCCTTTGGGATCATCGCCCACAAGAGCCGGAACCCCCGGATCCTCCGGCGGCTGCCCCTGCCTGCCATTCCGCTGGTGCTGCTGGGAATATACGCGGTGCTTTACGGCTTCCATTTTCCCCTGATCAGGCAGTTTCTGGGGGATATGACCATCGTTCACTGCCTGATGACGGCGGCTTCGCTGGAAGGGGGCCTGCGCTGCGGCCTGATCCAGTCCAACACCGGCTATGAGGAGCTGCTGCGCGTCACCTCTCTGGCGGTGCAGCTGGTGGACCGGCAGGGCAATGTGTACTGCTGCTCCGAGAATGGCCGCATGGTGGACCGCCGGGAGCTGCAGGCCGCCATGCATGGCACGGTGCAGCTGGACGAGCATACCCTGCTGCGCAGCGCACCGGTGCAGGGCGGCTATGTGATGTGGCAGACAGACATCACCGAGCTGGTGGAAAACATGGAGCGCCTGAAGGAAAACCGCACGGAGCTGGCAGAGCGCAACTATCTGGAACAGCAGAACTACGAGGCGGAGCGCAAGACCAACGCCCTGCGGGAGAAGAACCGCCTGTACGATCTGCTGCAGCGTCAGCTGGCCCCTCAGATCATCCGGATGGATCAGCTTCTGACCCGGTACCGCACGGCCCCGGAGGCAGACAGGCGGCAGCTGCTGGGGCAGGTGGCGGTGCTGGGCGCTTACCTGAAACGGGGTGCCAACCTGATGTTTCTGGCCCAGAAGCACCGGTATGTGCCCTCGGCAGAGCTGCGGTACGCGCTGGAGGAATCCATCAGCAGCCTGGAGCTGGCCGGGGTGGAGTGCGCCATGGAGGTGACCCAGGGGGTCCGGCTTCCGGCAGAGGCGGCAGCGGCCTGTTACAGCCGGTTTGAATCGGTGGTGGAGGGGGCGCTGGGGCAGCTGGATGCCCTGTTCGTGCGGGCCGTCTGGAAGGACCACCGGCTGAACCTTTATCTTTCGGTGGAGACCGGGGCGGATCTGAAAGCCGTCTGCCCTGCCGCTGTGCAGGAGGCCCCGGGCAGCTGGGTGCTGAACGATCACTTTGAAGGAGGTGCCCCGGAATGTGGAACAAACTGAAACAGTGGCTGCACCCGGACCACATCACCCGCAGCTCCATCAAGGAGGGCTTTGACGACCTGCCTGCGGCGGTGTGCTATTTTACCCCGGACGGCATCATCCGGCTGTGCAACCGGCAGATGTTCCGGGTCTACCGTGCCCTCTCCGGCCAGGATCTGCAATCGCTGGAGGAGCTGCACCAGCAGGTGCTGGCCCCCACCCATGGCCGGAGGGTGGACGGCAAAAATCCGTCCTTTGTGCTGCCGGACGGCACCTGCTGGCTCTACTCGGAGCAGACCGTGCTCGGGGAGGGGGTCCGCCCCCATGTGGAGTGCATCTTTTCGGAGGTGACAGACCTGCAGCGCCAGCGGCAGGAGCTGCTGCGGCAGAATCAGGAACTGCTGCGGATGAACCGGGAGCTGCGCCGGCTGTCGGAGAACGTGCAGGAGATGACCCGGGAAAAGGAGATCATGGCGTTCAAGACCCGGCTCCACGATGAAATGGGCTACGGCCTTACGGCGGTGCGGCAGTGCCTGCTGCAGCGGAAGGACCCGGCGGAGCTGGAAGCCTCCCTTGAACAGATGAAGAAGGCGGTGCAGCTGTTCCGGAAGGACAGTGAGGCCCCGCCGGAGGAAAACGAGTGGGACGTGTTTGTGGAGGACGCGGCCCAGCTGGGGGTCACGGTGGCCCTGCAGGGGCCCATGCCCCGGCAGCACCAGCAGCTGCTGCTGACCATTGCCCGGGAGTGCATCACCAACGCGGTGCGCTACGCCGGGGCCAACCGGCTGGAGATCACCATCACCCCGCAGGGCGGGGGCCAGCGCTGGCAGTTTGAAAACGACGGCCTGCCCCCCGCAGACCCTGCCATTACGCCGGGCGGAGGGCTTACCGCCATCCAGCGCCGGGTGATGCAGGCGGGCGGCACCATAGAAGTGCAGGCCCGGCCCCGCTACCGGCTGTGTGTGAACCTGCCAAAGGAGGAAACGATATGACCAGCGTTTTGATCGTGGAAGACCAGCGGATGCCCCGGGAGAACATGGAGCACCTTGTGGAGGACAGCGGCCGCTACCGCCGGGTGGCCTCCCTGAGCACAGCGGAAATGGCGCTGGCCCAGTGCGCCCGGCACACCGTGGAGCTGGTACTGATGGATGTGTGCACCAAGGGCAGCCGGGACGGCATTGACGTAGCGGCAGAGATCAAGGCCCGGTATCCGGAGACCAAAGTCATCATCATCACCTCCATGGTGGAGGAAAGCTACCTGAAACGGGCAAAGGCCGCCGGGGCCGAGAGCTTCTGGTATAAGGATGTGTCCCCGGAGAGCCTGCTGGAGGTGATGGACCGCACCATGGCGGGGGAAAGCCTCTACCCGGACCGCACCCCGGAGACCCGCCTGGGGCAGGTCAGCAGCACCCAGCTCACCCCACGGGAGATCGAGGTGCTGCGGCTGGTGTGCGAGGGGCTGGAATATGAGGAGATCGCCGCAGAGCTGGGCATCTCCTCCCGCACCGTGAAGCGCTTTGCCTCTTCCCTGCTGGAAAAAACCGGCTACTCCAACCGCACCCGCCTGGCCATTGCCGTCACCAAGAAAAACTTCATCCTCCCCCATCTGGAGGAGTGAGATTTTGCCGTGCAAAACCCCTCAGTCACGGCTTGCGCAAAGACGGAAGGGTTGTACAAAGGCGAAGCCTGCCCGTGAGCCCCCCTTTGCAGGGGGGCTTTTTTTATGCGCATTTTGCTCCCAAAAGTGCCAAATTGTGGAACGCGCCGAAAATGCTGGAAAAACTTTGGGCAGAACACCGAAAAATTTTCACAGTTTTGTCCCTTATGGCCCATGCGGAGCCGTGGGGCGTTGTGGTATCCTTGATACAGTAAAACGTTCTGCATCCATGCAGCGAGACACAGCCCGGAAAGGAGGCCGTGGACATGAAATGTGTCGTAGTCGATATGCGCAACAGGCTCTTCGGCGATGCGATATCGGGTTCCCTGCAGCACTTTGACTCAGGGTTCCGGGTCTACCAGACCGAAGGAACCGCTGCGGAGGATCTGTGTGTGGACACCCATGCCGATGTTCTTGTTGCAGAGGTCACGGCCTACCCGCCGTGGCGGCTGGAACAGCGGCTGGACCTGTGCCGGAGGCTGCGGCAGGGGCTGCCAGGCTGCCAGGTGGCGCTGGTGGTAGATGAGGTGTGCGAGCCTCAGCTGGCGGACCAGGTGCGGCGGGCGAAAAAGGACGGTCTGATCGACGGGTTCTTTTACAGCTCTGTCTCCTCCGACTATCTCTCTGCTATGATCGATGCCCTGTGAACCCATTGAAACAAACAGCATGATTCTGGAAAGGAGCAACTACCATGACGAACAAAAAACTGAAGATGGCGGCAATGTCCGTGGCCCTGACCGCCTGTGTGGCCGCAAGCCCTCTGGCAGCAAACGCAGATGCTCCGGAAGCAGCTCCGAAAGAACTGGAAAAGGAGCCTGTGGCGGAGGAAACCAAGAAAGAGGAAAACACCGCAGAACCTCAGGACAACAAGCAGGCTGAAAACGCGCAGGAGACCCTGAAGGATGCGGAAGTCAAATACGATAAAGAACATCCCAAGCCCAACCCTGACGGCTCCGAGACGCTGGATGGCGTGATCGTGACCAAGCCCGAGGGCAGCGGCGAGACTGACCCCAACCCCAACCCCGAGGGCGGCGAGACCAACCCCAACCCCGACAGCAGCGGTGAGACCGGCAACGAAACCGGTGGCGAAACCGGCAACGAAACCGGCTCCGGCGAGACCGGCAGCGAGACCGGCGGCGAAACTGACCCCGAGGAGAAAGCCCCCGAAGAGAAAAAGCCCGAGGAGATAAAGCCCGAAGAGAAAGAACCCGAGCAGATCGGCACCGCTGAAAAGACCGAGAAGTCCGAGACCACCGTGGAGACGAAGCCCAACCCCGGCGCAGAGCCGATTGTGGACACCACCACCCCGCCCACTGTGGAGAAGAACCCGGACGGCTCCACCACCATCACCCAGCCCACCGTGACCCCCGGCAAGGAGACCACCACCACCACCGGCACCGGCGAGGCCAAGGGTGATCTGCACGAGAAAGAGGAAGAGGTTCCGAAAAAGGACATCGACCTGAAGAAGGAGCTGGGCGAGAAGCCGGACATCAGCTGGCAGATCCAGCCGGGTGATGAGGCAGTTGCGGGCAAGGGCTACAAGGTAGAGAAAGTGACCAACTCTGAGGATGGCAATCGGCAGACCCTCAAGCTGAAGAAAGAGGAAGAGACCACCGCCGAGATGACCGCCGAAGACATCGCCAAGCTGGTGGATGCCGAAAAGCCCACGGTGAACCCCGACGGTACCTATACCCTCACCCGGACCGAGACCATTCTGGACGCAGAGGGCAACCCCCAGACCCGCACCACCTACATCACCATTCGGGACAACAAGGTCACCACCAAAACCACCACCGAGCTGACCATCACCCGGGAAAAGGAAAAGCAGGAAGGCAATGAGCGGGTTGATTTTGAGGTGAAATACCCCGAGATCACTGTTACCAATCAAGAGAAGCCCGAGGAGAAGCAGACCATCTCCCGTGAGCTTCTGGATACCATCCTCAGCCAGAACCCGAAGGAAGACGGCAGCTATGAGTATACAGGTAGTGACGGCCGGAAGTATGAGGTCAGGGTCGATGAAACTGCCAAGAAACTGAACAACGCAGAGATCGTTGCAAGACTGAAGCAGGACGGCCACACAGAGTATACTCTGGGTGCGGACGGCGAGATCTACTACACCACCCCGCACAACGAGACCGTCAAGCTGGACGTAACGCAGAACCAGCTTCTCCGCCGGAGCCTCACTTATACCGTGACCCTGAAGACCACGGAGAAGGGCAGCGTAGAAAACGAGAGCAAGAAGCCCGAAGAAGAGAGCAAGGCTAAGATGAACGCCATCCGGGATGCCCTGAACAACGCAGTGGGTGAGATGGGCGTTGAAGATCCTGTCAAGGCAAAGCTGACGAGTGCCATTGCAAACGCAACGCTTGACCCGAACGGCGGCACCTTTACGGCAGAGATTGACGGCAAGACCTACACCCTGACCTACACCGGTGCGGACGTGAGGATTGAAACTAAGGATGCTACGAATCCCGATGTTTCCGGCAAGGATCCCGAGAATATCACCGATGTGAAGGACAACACCGTTACCGGCACGGCGTATGTGACAGGCTCCACGATCACCTATCAGGATGGTGCAGAGTATAAAACCACCGGTGCAGGCACACTGGGGATTGGTGCTGATTTCAAAGCGGCTCCGGCGGGTGCAACTGAAGTTGAAACGGATGAATCTGGCCGGATCACCAGCTATAAGGATGCACAGGGCAATACCCATAGCTTTGAGTACACCAGTGTTGACCTGAACGCCTTGACTCCCGAAGAAAGGGCGAAACTGGAAGCGGCCGCAAAGAAGGATGGCTGGAATACGGAAAACCTGACCGCATCCCTGACCCAGGTGAAGTGGAAGGTCGAATCCCCCAGAACCGAGACCCAGCAGACCACCCCCATTGAGAATGGTACGCCGGTTGACCTGTCAAAGAAAGAGTGGAGCAGCCAGGACGGTAACAATGGAACGGTTGACTTTACACACAGCGGCACGACCTATGCAGGGATGAAGCTGGAAAGCACGGCTGCAGATGGAACCAAAACCTACAAAAAGACCGATGACAAGGGCACTGTGACCATCATCACCGTTACCACCCGGCAGTTGACCGAGGAAGAGATCAAGGCTCGGGAGGAAGAGATCAAGGCTCAGTTTGATGCACAATTTGGAAGCGACCTTATTGACTTGAACTTTAAAGATCAGACCGTTACCTACAAGAAGGATGGCAAGACCTACAAGGCAAAGTATCAAGATAAGGTGGAAGAACTGACTGTGGAAGTCCAGAAGCCGCAAGAAGTTGCAGCCACCGGCAGCACGGAGGCAGAAGCTAAGGCGGCATTCCTCAAGCAGCTGGAAGAAGCCCGTCAGAAAGCTGAGAATGCCGGTGAGACCCTTGTCATCGAGTACAAGGAAAACGGCGAGATCAAGTACCTGACCGTTACCGAAAAAACGACATGGGAAGAAATTTCCAAGGTAGTGGGAAAGGTGGTCAACTACAATGCCATGACCGATGCCGAGCTGGTCGAGTACCTGAAGAAGCTGGAAACCACCGCTAAGAACGACGGCAAATACTACGATGGTTCCACCAAGGGAGATACGCCTTACTACAGAGATGCCGATGGTAAGATGCAGCGTGTTCCGCAGGGCGTTAATGTCCAAACAGGGTGGAAAACAGATTGGCTCGGCATTCCCCACAAATACTCCTATGTAAAGATCGACGGTAAAGAGCACGAGGTTCGCTATGGCAACAACGACATCGACCACCTTGATCTGGCAACGGATTCCAAGCTGACCCTGTCGGAGAAGGAGAAAGACGGAACAGCGAAGACCGATGACTGCGTTCTGCTGAATCCCAAGCTGACATGGAGCGAGAATGCTGGCCAGCTTGTGGCCGGAAAAGGCGAACAGGCGAAGTTGTCGAATCGCATCACCTACGACAATGAGGGCGACAACGATCCCAACACCGGCCACCATGAGTATCCCCGTGCCAGCTGGGATAACCCGTTTGCAAAAGACAACGCCCCCACAAAGAGCGTTTTCTACAAGGTCGAGGGTCAGGTGGCTTACGGCAAACTTGGCAATGACTATATTAGCGAAAAAAGAGCAAGGGCGGATCTGCAAGCATATAAGGATGCACACCCGGATCTGGATCTGAGTAAGGCGCAGGTCGTTAAAGTCTACAAGAATCAGACATCTTACAGCTCATACTACTACCAGATCTATCTGTACCAGTCGGACCTGGCGGCCTACGGCTATATGTCCGATGACAACAACACCTGCGGCAATGCACTTTTCAATGCGGACGGACAGCGCTATTACGTTGGCGGTTACGACCTGACCCTTGGAAACCTGACCCAGACCGATAAGAACCATGTGGTGGCCATGGGCAAGAACACGACCGCCCTCTCCGCAACCTTTAAGCGCAGGAAGCTGGAGACCCTGACCAACAGAGAACTGCGCTACACCCCCAACTCCGTAACGGAAACCATCATCCATGAGAGCGAAGTAACTGGGCAGGGCACTGACCTTTCCGGCAGCTATCGTGCCGACTACACCAAAACGGCAGATTACACGGACGAACAGCAGAAGGGCATTGAAGGCACCGGCACCGGCTCCTACAAGAGCTTTACCAACCTGATCCGGAACATCTTTACCGGTGAGGATACCGGCACCGTGGAAGGCGGCTTTATCAAGTACGAGTACCGCACCGAGAAGGACGAGGACGGCAGCCCTGTGCAGTTTGAGGCAGACCGGATGGTAGTGACCACCAAGCAGGATGCGGAAGTGCACTACACCTTTACCTCTCAGGAGAGCCGGGATGTGTGGATCAAGGGCTACACCCAGACTGTGGTGCCGCCCGTGAACCCGGGCCCCGATACCCCCGAGCTGCCGCCGGTGGAGGACGCAAAGCCCGCCCCCGCCCCGGCTCCCGCCCCCGAGGCTCCGGTGCTGCCCGTGGTGTAGGATGCAAGATGTGAAGAGCGTCGTGTAGGGAAAGAGTGTAGATC
>OGDX01000483.1_pt1 | contig 30111 bp, 22 predicted proteins | sample 1570461 | NCBI WGS metagenome assembly OGDX01 (sample SAMEA2582172, study PRJEB24529) | metagenome
TGCCGAAGTTCAACTCTATCTCTATCTCCGGTTATCATATGCAGGAGGCTGGTGCTACGGCTGATATCGAGATGGCTTATACGTTGTGCGACGGTATGGAATATCTTCGTGCCGGTATCAACGCCGGTATCGATGTGGATGCGTTCGCTCCCCGTTTGTCATTCTTCTGGGCTATCGGTGTAAATCACTTCATGGAGATCGCCAAGATGCGTGCGGCTCGTATGTTGTGGGCGAAGATCGTGAAGAGCTTCGGCGCTAAGAACCCGAAATCATTGGCATTGCGTACACATAGCCAGACTTCCGGTTGGTCATTGACCGAGCAAGATCCGTTCAATAACGTAGGACGTACTTGTATCGAGGCTATGGCCGCTACATTAGGACATACACAATCTTTGCATACGAACGCATTGGATGAGGCGATCGCTTTGCCGACCGATTTCTCCGCTCGTATCGCTCGTAATACACAGATTTACATTCAGGAAGAGACTAAGATCTGTAAGGAAATCGACCCGTGGGCTGGTTCTTACTATGTAGAGTCTTTGACGAATGAATTGGTACATAAAGGTTGGGCGTTGATCCAAGAGATCGAGAGCATGGGTGGTATGGCGAAAGCCATCGAGACAGGTCTTCCTAAGATGCGTATCGAGGAAGCGGCCGCTCGTACACAGGCTCGTATCGACTCAGGTGTTCAGACCATCGTTGGTGTTAACAAATATCGTTTGCCGAAGGAAGATCCGATCGATATCCTTGAGATTGATAATACAGCCGTACGTAACGAGCAGATCGCCGCTTTGAAGGAGTTGCGTGCTAACCGTGACGAAGCCGCTGTTCAAAAAGCTTTGGCTGATATCACGGAGTGCGTGAAGACGAAGAAGGGCAATTTATTAGAGTTGGCTGTTAAGGCTGCCGGCTTGCGTGCGTCATTGGGAGAGATCTCCGATGCTTGCGAGGTGGTTGTAGGTCGTTATAAAGCAATCATTAGAACTATTTCAGGCGTGTATTCATCAGAAACTAAGAAAGACGCAGACTTCCAGAAAGCTTGCGAGCTTTGCGAGCAATTCGCTAAGAAAGAGGGCCGTCAGCCTCGTATCATGATCGCTAAGATGGGTCAGGACGGACATGACCGTGGCGCTAAGGTTGTTGCTACCGGTTATGCTGACTGTGGGTTCGACGTAGATATGGGACCGTTGTTCCAGACTCCGGCCGAGGCTGCCCGTCAAGCTGTAGAGAACGATGTTCACGTAATGGGCGTTTCTTCTTTGGCCGCTGGTCATAAGACGTTGGTTCCGCAGGTTATCGAGGAGTTGAAGAAATTAGGTCGTGAGGATATCATCGTTATCGCTGGTGGTGTAATCCCGGCTCAAGACTATGACTTCTTGTATAAGGCTGGCGTTGCCGCTATCTTTGGCCCGGGTACTTCCGTATCGAAGGCAGCTTGCCAGATCCTAGAGATCTTGTTAGGCGAATAAATAGCGTTTAAACCTTGCGGTTTTTTAATAAAGAGAGGCTGGACAATTGATTTTGTCCGGCCTTTTTTAGTATTGTATACGGGTTTATGTACTTTTGTAGCGATTATTCAATTAAAAAGGGAAAGAATCATGGGAATCGTTATAGGTATAGACGTGGGAGGTAGCACGACCAAGATCGTCGGTGTGGAGGATAAGAAGATCAAGAACCCGATGTTCGTGAAAGCTACCGATCCGGTAACCTCTTTATTCGGGGCCTTCGGTAAATATATTTATGATAATAACATCTCACTCTCGAATATAGAGAAAGTGATCTTGACGGGTGTAGGTAGCGCCTATATCGATCAACCTTTATATGGCTTACCAACCGCGAAGACGGATGAGTTCCTCGCAAATGGGCTAGGGGCGCAGTATAATACGGGACTGGATAGCCTGTTGGTGGTCAGCATGGGAACGGGTACCTCTTTTGTCAAGGTACAAGGCTCCACGGTCGAGCATATCGGGGGATTGGGTATCGGTGGCGGAACCATCCTCGGCTTGTCTAAGCTATTATTGAAAACGCATGACTTTCACCAAATAGCGTCTTTGGCTGAGCATGGTTCCCTGAATGATATCGACTTGCATATCCGGGATATTACGCCGCATCCGCTACCCGGCCTGCCGCTAGACGTGACAGCCTCTATTTTTGGAAAAGCGGATGCGAACGCTAAGGTTGAGGATATCGCTCTCGGTATCGTTCATATGGTCTTGCAGACTATCGGGCAAGGAGCTGTTTTCGCCTCGTTAAATGGCGATATCAAGAATATCGTGTTGATCGGTAACCTGACTCGCTTGCCGCAATGCCCGGATATTTTCCCCCGTCTGGAGGAGATGTGCGATGTCCATTTCAAGATACCGGAGTATGCCGAGTATCGCACGGCTATCGGGGCGGCTTTATGTTATATCAGGAACCGGGAATATAGGGATATTTTTTGTGGAAAGTGTTAGGCTACATCAAAACTTTATGTATCTTTGCTACATGCTTTGTTCCCTTTCGGCAATCGCCGGATAGGGATTAAAAGGGAATCGGGTGAGAATCCCGGACAGTCCCGCTGCTGTAAGCTTCATAAACGGGTTGAGCAATACTGTTGCCACTGTTCATTCAAGTGAATGGGAAGGCGCTTAAGACCGGAAGTAAGTCAGAAGACCTGCAAGGCGTGTATATTTTCGACGGCTTCGAGGAAAGGCCGGAAGAGAACGCAAGAACCGTATCCGGTTTTTACTATTCTTTATCCAAGGTTTTCTTATCAAGTCGTCTCATGGTTTCGGATAATTATTTTGCCATAATAATTAGGGAAAGAAGCATGAATCTGACCGACGGGATGAGCTCCGTATGTAAGATGCATGCTTTCTTTGAGTTTAAAGGACTGGGGTATTCCGTGAACACTCTATAGAGAATATTTGTTTATTATTAGAAAAGTGCGTTTATTTGCAACGAGTAATTAACAAAAGAAGTATGAATATGAAGAAAATCGTGGGATTTCTTATGGTTGCCTTGTTAGCGTTGATGGCGCTTCCGGCGAACGCTCAGCTTAAATTCGGTATCAAGGGAGGTGTGAATATATCGTCTGTCCATTTCAACTCGGACGTGTTGAAAGCGGATAACGTAACCGGCTTCCAAGTGGGGCCGATGATCGAGACGACTTTGCCGTTGGTGGGTGTCGGGATCGATGCGGCCGTGTTGTATTCGCAAAAAGGTTTGGAGACGACTTCGGTTGGCGGGGTTAAGACTTCGATGAAGACGGATTATATCGATGTTCCGGTCAACTTGAAATGGAAATTCGGCTTACCGATCGTCAAAGCGTATCTGGCAGCCGGTCCGTATATCGGTTTCCGTGTAGGCGGTGATAAATTTTGGGATATCCCGGGTTCCGTAGCGGATCAGGTGAAGGCGAAGAATTTCAGCGCAGGCCTTAACTTCGGTGCCGGCGTGGAGTTGATCAGCCACTTGCAGGTGGGTTTCAATTATGGTCTGGGACTGACTGATAACTATAGCATTGAGAAGGTGAACCTCTCCGACGGTGCCGGAAAGAATCGTGGATGGTCTATCACGGCAGCGATCTTGTTCTAAATAGGTGAAAATAAAATGAGAGAGGCTGGGCTTTAGAAGTCCGGCCTTTTTTGTTATTTTTGGGCTCGTAATGAAACACCTGTTTGAATGAAATATGCGGACGTCATACTTCCCCTTCCTTTGGAGAATAGCTATACCTATCGGATACCCGAAGATCTGGAAAGAGCCGTGACTCCCGGTTGCCGGGTGATCGTGCATTTCGGGAAGAAACGATATTATACGGCCATCGTCATGGAGGTACACGACCGGGAACCGGTATCCGATTTTGAGACGAAGGAGATCTACGCTTTGCTGGATGCCACTCCGGTGCTCCGCCGTCCGCAACTCCGTTTCTGGAAATGGATATCTTCTTATTATATATGTAAGCTGGGCGACGTGTATAAGGCGGCCTTGCCTTCCGGCTTAAAGTTGGAAAGCGAGACGGCGGTTACTTATAATGAGGATTTCGAGGCTACCGCCCCCTTGCGCCCGAACGAGCAAGCGGTACTGGATGCCTTTAGCGGGGTTTTGAAATTGACGATCTCGGAGTTGGAGAAGAAGACCGGTCTCCGAAATGTTGTCCCGATCGTCTCTTCCTTGATGGTGAAAGGGGCGGTCGAGGTGAGCGAGGAGCTAAAGCGAGGATTCGTTCCCAAGACACAGGCGTTTATCCGTTTGGCCGAAGCTTACTGGGATGAGACGAAATTGCAGGCGGTGTTCGAAGAATTGAAAAGGGCGAAGAAGCAAGAGCTTCTGTTGGTCAGCTTCTTGGATTTAAGCCATACCTTGAATCCCGCTTTATCGAAGGAGCTTTCCAAGAAAGAGCTATTGGAACGCAGTGGTTATACCTCTGCGGTATTGGAGGGTCTGCTGAAACGGGGTATCTTGGAGAGTTACGAGAAAGAGGTGGGTCGTTTACAAGTATCCGTCTGCCGCTTGCAAGAGCCGAATCCGCTCAGTCCGGCGCAAGAGAAAGCCTACGGAGAGATCCATGAGGCTTTCAAGACGAAGGAGGTTTGCTTGCTTCATGGCGTGACTTCCAGTGGTAAGACCGAGATATACGTCCGTTTGATCCATGAGGTCTTGCGGCTGGGGCGGCAGGTTTTATATATGTTGCCGGAGATCGCTATCACGACCCAGATCACGGAACGGCTGGCGAAATTATTCGGGGATAAGCTATTGGTCTACCACTCTAAGTTCTCGGACAACGAGCGGGTGGAGGTCTGGAACAAGCTGCTGCATAGCGACGAGCCTATGCTGGTATTGGGGGTCCGTTCTTCCCTCTTCCTTCCGTTTAAGGACTTGGGCTTGATTATCGTGGACGAGGAGCATGAGAATACGTATAAGCAGCAAGACCCGGCACCCCGTTACCATGCCCGTAACGCTGCCATCGTCTTGGCGGGTATGCACGGCGGTAAGACCTTATTGGGTTCCGCCACCCCTTCCATCGACTCTTATTTCAACGCTACGGCGGGGAAATACGGTCTGGTCGAGCTATCCACCCGCTACGGTGATTGCTTGATGCCGGAGATTATTACGGTGGACGTGAAGGAGCTAAAGCGCAAGAAGATTATGAAAGATACCCTTTTCTCCCCCCTGTTGGTGGAGAAGGTGCGGGAGGCTTTATCCCGGGGTGAGCAAGCGATCTTGTTCCAGAACCGCCGGGGATTCGCCCCGATGATCGAGTGTCGGGGGTGCGGGTGGGTGCCTCATTGCGTGAATTGCGACGTTAGCCTTACCTACCACAAGGCGCATAATCAGCTGGTTTGCCATTATTGCGGTTATACCTACCGCTTGCCGCAGGTATGTCCAGAGTGTAAGGGGACGGAGTTCAAGATGCAAGGCTTCGGTACGGAGAAGGTAGAGGAGGAGATCGCTGGGCAATTCCCAGCGGCGAAGGTGGAGCGGCTGGATTTCGATACGGCCCGTACCCGCACAGCTTACGAGCGGATCATCTCGGATTTCGAGAAGGGGAAGACACAAATCTTGATTGGTACCCAGATGTTGTCGAAGGGATTGGATTTCGGGAATGTCAGCGTGGTCGGAATCTTGAGCGCCGATAGCCTGATGAATTTCCCAGACTTCCGGGCGCACGAGCGGGCTTATCAATTGATGGTACAGGTTAGCGGACGTGCCGGACGACGGGATAAGCGGGGTACGGTGATCTTGCAGACTACTCAGCCGGAGCATCCTTTGATCCGTATGGTGCAGCATTTTGCTTATAAGGAAATGGTGAGCTTGCAATTGAGCGAGCGTAGTATGTTCCGTTACCCGCCTTACTACCGTTTGATCGTCTTGATCCTTCGGAGTCGGAATGAGGAGGCTTTGCAGGAAATGTCTGCTTTATACGCCGAGAAACTTCGTGCTCGTTTGGGTGAGCGGGTGTTGGGGCCGGTTACGCCGCCTATCACCCGGGTACAGACGCTTCATATCAAGAAGATCGTCTTGAAGATCGAGATATCCGCCGGGATCGCTCCGCTTCGTGAGATATTGGAGGGTATTCATACTGAGATGCAAGGATATGTACCGTTTAAGCAGTTGCTGGTTCATTATGATGTGGACCCGGCTTGAGAATTGAAAATGGAGAATTGAAAATTGAAAATTAATGGAAAGGAGCTTAGTGATGAAGGAGGAGAAGGTACGGTTGTTGTTTGTGTGCTTGGGGAATATATGTCGCTCTCCGTCGGCGGAGGCAGTAATGAAGAGGTTGGTGAAGGATGCGGGATTGGGAGATCGGATTGAGATCGATTCCGCCGGGATCACCGGGTATCATGAAGGAGACCGGGCGGATTCACGGATGCGGGCGCATGCGGCCCGTAGGGGATATGTGTTGGATTCGATCTCCCGTCCGGTACGTCAGTGGGACTTCCATGACTTCGATTTGATTATCGGCATGGACGACCAAAATATAACGGACTTGAAACGGATGGCTCCCGATCTGGAATCCGTCGCTAAGATACATCGGATGACTGAGTTCTCCCGGAATAAGTTGTACGATCACGTCCCGGATCCTTATTATAGCGGTGCCGAGGGTTTCGAGCTGGTCTTGGATCTATTGGAAGACGCTTGCGCCGGGTTGTTGGAATATTGTAAAGACCATTTGTCTTAAGTTCGGGGCGAAGCCGGATCAGTAAAGAGGTTGTTACGGCTATCGTTCAACTTCTTTTACTAACCATTTGATTTCGTTATCGGTAATACTTTCACGCTCTTCCTTATCATAAATATAAATGAGGTTGATAATCCCTTCGGTATCATTAACGGTATAGGTATAGGTGATGACTCGTGCGCCATGACTTTTTCCTTTGTTTTTACTGCCTATAGCCATACGGATCTTACGGATGCCACAGCCTAAATCAATTCCTGCGGAAGGGTTGCTGCTTAGCTCATTTTGTAACGCTTGAAGGTCTTGTTTTAGCGAATGATATTTCTTTGCCAATCGCTTCAGCTCTTTCAGAAAGTGCTTTTGCGGTATGATTCTATAATTCATCTATGACCTCCTGCAATGTTTTTTGATATGTGCCGTTTTTACGAGACTCTTTTACGTCGATTAAGCCTTGCCGGATTCCGGCAAGTACCTCTTCCTTACTAATATATTCAGTCTCTTCAGTCTGTGCTTCCTTTTGCTGCGCAAGACGGCGGATGGCTTCTACGGCTTTACGCATCAAGGTCTCATCTTCGGCGATGATACTGAGTTGGCGGAATAATTCTGCGTTGAGTTCTAATGCTGTCATATCTTTATCCTTCTTTTGTCTCTGGTTTTCAATGGCAAATATACGAAATAGAATCAGTTAGACAATGCTTCGGTAGTTTATTCTTGTGACTGTCTTTATTCTATTCCCGTCCCGGATCCTTATTATAGCGGCGCCGAAGGCTTCGAGCTGGTCTTGGACTTATCTATCGTAAGGTTGCTAGAATGCCCATTGTAAGATGCTTATAACTGCGATTACAAAGAACCTGACAATGGGCATTCTAGCAACCTCTTTTTGTGAGAGCGGCTGTCATCGCCGCTCTCACTCGTGAAACCTTGCCTATCGGATTATCACTTTCTTCGTTATCTCATTGGATAGGCGGACGATATAGATACCGCTAGCCAAGCCATCTACACGACTGTCTCCGGCGGGAAGCCGTACCGTGCGGACTACGTTTCCGGTGAGGGCGATCACCTGCGCTGTCACGGAGACCGGCGTACGGATCAGCAAGGCACCGCTCTCGGCACGGATCAAGGTAGCGTTTTCCACTAGCTCGATACCGGTCGTGGTATTTCTCACGATACCGGTGATCGCCACGGTCAGGTTGGCGGAAATATCGGTGATCGTGTACTTGCCGTTTGCGTCGGGAATGAGGGCGTTACCGTTCACGGTCACTACAGGGACGGACTGGTCGTAGTCTGCGTCCAAGATGAGGGTGAAGGAGAAACCGTCGCCTTCGGTAACCGTATGCGCTCCGGCTGCCGGGGTGGTGGAGGCTCCTACCAAGGCGGGGAGGGTTACGGTATAGGTAGCGGGCTGTGGCGTAGGAGGCGTTACGGGAGGAACGTAAGACGTTACGGTAGCCGGGGGCGTGGCGAGCGTTGTGGTCGTGGTCGTGCCGCCGTCTCCGGTTACGGTGGCGGTAACTAGGCAACGATACTGGCCTACGGTTCTCGTCCTGTAGGTATTCGAGGCGTTGCGCAGCTGCGAGTCATCCGGGGCGGTAGACCATGTGCCGGCCTGTGCGTTGAAAATCTGCCATAGATACGTCAAATTCATTTGGGTGCCTTCGGGGGCGGTTATGCCGGCCTCAAGCTCCGCGTAGCCGTCAGTGGATGGTATCGGGGTGCTTGCCGCCGGGTCTACCCGTTCGAGGGTGATGTTGCCGGGGAGTGTCACGGTGGGCACTCGTGCGGTAAGATCCGTGAAATGGCCCTTGTTGGTGACCGCGGTGTTGACAAGGTCGCCGGCATTCTCGCCGGGGGTGAGCGTCAATTCGTTGCCGGGCTCGATCGTGACCGCACCCAGACTGTTCGTGCCGCTCAAGGTGAGGTTGGTCTTCCCGGTACCGTTGATGAGGGTGGCCGCGGAGGTTACCTCGTTGAGCTTTATTGTCATATCGGTATCGGCGGGAGGGGTGAGGGTGAGTTTGTTTATGGTCTTGCCCTTCTCTCCGTTGATCTCTCCGTTGAAGTAGTTGTCGGTACCATCATCTTGTTGGAACTTGTTCTCGTCCGTTATCGTGATCTCGCCGTTGTCTTCCGGTATGATAGGGGAGGCTTCGAGGTAGACCTGCGTGGTGCCGTTCATCACGTACCCATTGCCTTTCACGCCATCAGGCAGCGGTGTGGCTGTCCAGATGAAGGGGTTCTTCTTGCCGGGCGTGAGGTCGAGGGTAGCGCCGTCTTTCAGTTTCCACGAGATCGGGCTATCTATCACGTCGCCTCTGTCGGTGGTGAAGGTGAGCTTGGGCCATGTGGCGGCAAGATCGGCCAGTATCTCATCGGCGGTCATGATGGTGGTGATGATCTGGGTCTCGGTCGGCTGTCCTACCGCCTCTGCCAGCTCGCTCTCTTTCCATTGGGCGGTGAGGGAGAGATCGCCGGTGGAGCCTTTCGCCACGGTCGCTACCGTATTCCCGTCGGCGTCTTTCCAGCCCTCGAAGGAGAGGTAGGTATTGGCGTGTGTGGGCTTAGGGAGGGTGAGATCGTCCGATACTATGGTATATTGGGTGGGGCTGCCCTGCGGGAGGGTACCGCCGGCCGGATCGTAGGCGATCGTGTAGCGGATAAGCTCGGCCTCGGCGGTAACCGTCACCGGCTGGGCGGGCATCGTGAAGCTACGCTGTGCGGTGTAGCCCTTGTCGTTCGGTGCTAGGGTCTCCGCGGTCGTAGCGTTGCCGTTGTAGGTGATGGAGCCTTCCGTCAGTCGGTAGCCTTCCTGCGGGGCGAAGAAGAGGTCTACCTTGGTCCCGTTGTAGACGGTCTGTCCGGAGGATACGGCGGTGTACGTGCCGGCAGCGTTCATGATCATTACGTCCAGCGTCGCTCCCTCGGCGGGTTGCTGGATGGTGAGGAGGTATGGGAAGACTGGGTCGGAAGGTTGCGCCTTCGTGCTCGTCTCCGGGGCTTGCGCCATCGCCGGCTGCGCCAGCAGGACGAGCGTAGCGGCTAGCAAGGATAGGATATATCTGAATGTTCTCATATTTGTATCTGTTTTAGTGTATATAATATAATGTATGCTCTACAGGACGACCTTGATCGTTGTACCGCCTTGGCGGACGAGATAGATGCCGGAAGGAAGGGCGATCGTCGTCTCGCCGCGCAAGAGCGGCAGGTAGCACTTCAAGGTCCCGCTGACGTGGTATACGGCAACTTTCTCGGCATGGTCGGCGCTGAGGTGCAAACGTCCGTCGGCGGTCCATGCGCGGAAGCTGTTGTCCGCCGGGGTCTCGGCCAGCTCCGTACCCGTGACGATACCGTCCAGGCGGAGGCTCTTCAGCAGGGCTTGGGTGGCGGCATTGGCCACGACATAGCTCTCAAAGGGTCGCAGGGTAACCCGGTCCTTCAGCTCGAAGCGGCTGCCGTCGTCGCTGAGGACGTATATGTTTCGCATCTCCACATTGTACGAGGCCCGATTGCCCTTGAAGAGGAACACGCCCGTGTTGAGCGGCTCGGCGGGGCTGTCCTTGAAGAGGTAGGTATTGCCGTAATTGAGGCGCAGCGTGTCTGTCTCCGGGCCTTCGCCGGCGATCAGCACGGGGTCACCCGCGGCGAACTGCATATACAGGTTGTCGGGATCCGCCAGCTGCCAAGTCTGGTCGGTGGCGTCGGGATATCCGGTACGCACGTAGCAGGGGGTTCCCGCATCGCCGGCTAATTTGTCGGCATTATCGGCCGCTAGCGTGGTAGCCCGCCATTGGTTGCGGTTGGGGAAGAGGTGGGTGAAGCGGGCCGCTACGAGTCCTAGCACGCCGTCATCGGCGAACCGGATCTGCCCGCCGTCCTGCAGCTCGAGATCATTCACCAGTGGAAATACTCCATTTTCTCCTATCTTCCCTACCGTAAGGACACCCTTCTCGGTGACGCGCAGCCATTGGCCCGGCATGCTCGCGTCGAAGGCCGTCTCCTTGTCGATCACGATCCATGCGGGCGTGATTTCGCGCAATCCCGTGTAGCTTGTCAGCCCGTCGGGATGGGTGGCGGGGAAGGTGCTGAGGTAGGTTTGCTCCGGGTCGTCGGAGCGGTAGCCTTCCTGTTTCAAGCCCGTCGACTGATTCTCTAGGTAGAAGGAGAGCGGGTAGTTCGTGGCTATGCTCTTCATGCCTGTAATATTGAAGGTCAGACCATTCGGATTCTCCGCCGGTTCCGCCGGTTTGAGGTAGATGTAGCCAGACGGAGATTCCGGCCATGTGAGTTGGACAAGGCCCTTCACGGTGCCGCCGCCTTCGGGGTGGATGGCCTGCTCGGCGGCTGTCAGCGCCAAGGTGTTATCTGGGTCGGCGGGCGGCGAGATGAGGCAGGTGGCTCCCGTCTCTACCCGGAGCGCGTGGGTTCCGGACAGGAGGGCGTTGTAGGTGTTGTTTTGGAGCGTCACCGTCCCGCTCGCTACCGTGAGGGCCGTGCCCGTCGGGAGCTGGAAATTTACCTTGTCCAGCGTAAGCGTAGCCTCGCCCTCGGCATGGATGGTGGCGGGGATGTTGATGTAGGATGAGCTGCCGTTTGTCGTCACCGTCCCGTCGAACATCTTCTCGTCGCAGTACCATCCGTCCGCGGGGTCGAAGAAGAGGTCGATGCCGGTGCGGGTGCTGCCGTAGCCGTAGTCCTTGGAAAGGTCGAGCGGCTGCGGGGTGGGGCGGGTGGCGGTGGCGCCGGAGTATCGGCAGTATGCCCCGTCTGTCCGGAAGAAGGGGTAGTCTCCGTCTTTATAGGAAGACCCGCTGTAACGCCTGCCGGCATATAGCCGCTCGCCGTCGAAGGAGGCGGTATACCGCGTATCGGCCGCGGCGAGGAAGGCGTAACCCCAGCAGGTCCCGTCGGTCGCGAAGGTGGCCGCCGGCTCGTCGTCGCCTGCCGGGGTGACGGACAGCGTCCGGCCATCGGTCGGGGCGGTATCGAAATCCAGTTCGATAAAGCCGCTTACATAGGTGCAGAGCGCGTTCGCTTGCAGGTGGATCCGTGCGTTATCTCCGAACGTGATCGCGTCCGGCGAGGTATTGTCGTTTTTAAAGGCTGAGCCACCTGTTTTACTGATGACATGTATCTCTCCGTCCAGATGCATCCGGGCATTCTGGAAGTTGGAGATGGCGCCGATGCTGAGCGGCGCTTGGGCATAGACCGTGAGCGTACCCGTGCCTGCGGGAGATCCGTTTAGGATACCTTGGCTTATCTCCTGCGCATCGGCTACGGTCAGGGTGAGCGTGCCTAAGTTATAGATGAGGTCGCTCATGATCTCGATCCGGTTCTCCCCCTCGATCCGGAGGGTCGGTTCCGCGCCGGCCTTGATATAGAAGAGCTGGTTGAAACTTGAGGTTATGACGGCGTCTTTCAGCGTCAGCGCCGGTGGGTTGCCGCTGTCGGGATCGGCGGAGGTGAGTACGCTGTCGGAATCGGTGGAGGGGTGTATGACGAACTGCCGGCCTACCTCGGGCATCGTGCCGGTGATGGTACCGTTGAAGGGGGTGCCGGTGGTCGGGGCCTGCGTGTCGGATGCCCCTACTTTGTACACCCACGTGCCGTTTAGGTACGCGAGGTTGATGTACCAGTTATTGTTCAGGGTGCCCGGCAGGGTGGCAAGGTCGAGTGCCCCGGGAGGTTCCGCTTGCGCGCGGGCCGCTGTCGGGAGGGTGGCGATCAGTGTCGCGACACTGATCAGCAAGGCGAATATTCGCCTTGCCGGTAGGTGGATGTCATGTAATGATGTTCTCATGTTCTATGTGTATAATAGGGTTTATAAATCGGTTGTTTTTTCCGGCAGGTCCGGTAGCCCCTGTCCGGCAGGCTTGGCAGCCGTTGTCCTCGATGCTTGGCAGCCGTTGTCCGGACATGCCGGACAACGTTGTCCTCAGATCTCGTCCGGACTCTCGCTGTCGCCCCCACCGCCTTCTCCTACGATAAGGATGATGGGGAAGGTGTAGGTGCGGGGCTCTTTTACGTTACGGCTTCCGCTGTATTGCGTGGTGAGGCCCACGCCGTCCACCACGCTCTTGCCCTCGGCGATGGCCTGCACCTTGTGGCTGTCGGCCATGTCGAGGATGTTGAGGATCGTGCCGTGTTGGTACTCGGTACGCGCGGCCACGATGCGTGCGGCGATGTCCGTGTTATACAATGTCCCGGTGATGCGCGGCTTGGCGGTGTAGTCGCCCTTGCGCTCGGTGAGCAGGTTATCGTACAAGTCTGTGTTGAGAATGATTTGTTCTGCCATGGTATTCCTTTATTAAGTGATTACTGCCGGCAAAGAACGGGGTTCGGGGTAAGAATGAGAGGACAAATCCGGGAAAAAAGAGGACAGATCTCGGAAAAATGCTCATTGTTGCGCCTGCCGCCGGTATTGGGCGGGGGTGACTCCCAGTATTTTCTGGAAGATACGCGAGAAGGTGCGGGAGCTGGTGAAGCCCGCGCTGACAGCGATCTCTTCCATGCTCCGGCTGTCGCCCGGCATCAACAGCTCGGTACGGGCGTGGTTCACCCGGTAGCGGTCGATGTATTCCTTGAGCGTGATGTTCAGCTTGTCCTTGATGGAGGTGGAGAGATACTTCTCGTTGGTACCGAGGGCACGTACTAGGTCTTGCCGGCTGAAATTCGGGTTGAGGAAGGGTGAGGAGCTGGCCATATAGTTTTGCGCTTGCTGGAACAACTCGTCCTCCTCGATTTCCAGCAACCCGCCGATAAGATCCTCTAGGTCCATCCGGTTGGGATCGGTATCGGCGTCGGCTTGCGGGGCGAGGTTGAGCCGTAGGTATAGTTGGTCGTACGTGTAATGGTAGTTGGCGTAGTGGATCGATACCGAGGCGTAGAAGAGGGCGAACACGAAGTTGACCGCCGTGTTATAGTAATTATTCGGGAAGAAACAGAGGCTCACGGCGGCGATGCCGATACCCAGCGCCCATAGGAAGGCACGGGTTACCCAGCGCAATTCCAGTCGCTCGGGTGATTGGGGTATCTGTTTCAGGTTACCTAGATAGATCGCCCGCTCCCGGAAGAAAAAATGCGTATAGCCCCCTAGCTGGACAAGGTATACGAGGCACGTGAGCGTACGTATCAGCAGGGGCGGGTTGCCAAGATTATCCCACCATACGTCGAAACGATACGTATGGACATCCTCCCGGAAGAGACAAGCGATCGTGTAGGCTACGGTAAGCGCGATCGTAGGCATGGCGTGGAGGAGGATATTCCTCCGGGTCACGTTCTTTCCCCTGAATAAGAGGGTGAGCAGGAACGTGAACAGCAATGCTTGCGAGGCACTGATCAGCAGGATGGGGAAGTAGAACAACTCCATGATGGTTCGCTCGTCCGTGCCGGAGGACAAGATGAAGATATGCCCTATGCCTACCAATGCTGAGGCCAAGGCGAGATACTTGCAGGCCGTCCGGTACTTGGGGATCGTGCTTTCCCGCAAGGTCTTCAGCGACAACAGCAGTCCGCTGACCAGAAGGCAGGTAAAGGCTACGATCCCTGTCGAGGCTAAGTAGAGTAGGTGGTCGTTCATGCTGGTTCGCTATTGTTTTTTCAAGTCCGGATAGCTGATTCGGGTATGGAACATGGTTTTCAGTTTGTCTACGAATACGCTCTTTATGGTCTCCACGTCCTTGAAGGTCAGCGGAGCGCTCTTTAGCAAGCCGTCGGCGATCTGCCCGTCGATGATCTTGTTCACCAAGGCGCTGATACTCTCTTCGGTATGTTCCTTCAAGCTGCGGGAGGCGGCTTCCACGGAATCGGCCATCATCAGTACGGCGGTCTCCTTCGAGAAGGGATTCGGGCCGGGGTAGGTGAATAGCTCGTCATTAATCGGCTTGTCCGGGTATTGGTTCTTGAAAGAGTTGTAAAAATACTTCGCCTTGCCACGCCCGTGGTGCGTACGGATGAAGCTGATAACCGCCTTGGGTAACAGGGCCTTCTCGGCGATCTTCACGCCCTCGGTGACGTGGCTGATGATGATCTGCGCGCTTTGGTCGAACGATAACTGGTTATGCGGGTTCACGCTCGATTGGTTCTCGGTGAAGAAGACGGGGTTGCTCATCTTCCCGATGTCGTGATAAAGGGCGCCGGTACGTACCAGTTGGGCGTTGGCGCCGATCTTGGCGGCCGCCTCGGAAGCGAGGATGGATACCTGCAAGGAGTGCTGGAACGTGCCCGGGCAAGTCTCGCTAAGCTTCTTCAAGATCGGGTTGTTGATGTTGGACAGTTCCACCAAGGTGATGTCCGATACGTAGCCGAACGTCTTCTCCAGCATATATACCAATACGTAGGTGAACATGACGAGGATGAAGTTGATGCCGAAATAGAGCATCATCATCCAGTTGATCTTATTCAGGTTCGCCTCTTGGAACAACGTGAGGCTCATGTAGCAGATGGCGTACGAGAGGAAGATGAAGAATGCGCACCGGATCAGTTGCGAACGTTCGCTCAGGTTTCTCAGGCTGAACGTCACGACCATGCCCGCTATGGTTTGTAGCAACAGGAACTCATGCGGGAAAGGTACCATCAACGAGCAGATCAGCACGATGATAAGGTGCGTGAAAAGCGCCGTCCGGGAGTCGAAGAAGGTACGTACCACGATCGGTACGATGGCGAACGGCAATATATATACGTTGAATAACGCGTAGGTAACACATAGTTCCGTAAGGATGCAGCTCACGAATATGCAGAGGATCAAGAATAGTACGTTCTTCCGGTTATGGAATATCTTCAAGCGGAAAGACCATAGGTAGAGCCAGAAACAGAACATCAGTCCGAAGACGAGCACGAATTGCCCGGCCAGTATGATGCCTTGTGTCTGCGTGCCCCCCGTCTTGGCCTCGTGTATGGCCTTTAGGGAACGGAGCACGTTGTAGGTATGGTTGTCGATGATCTCGCCCCGGTCTACGATACGCTCTCCGGCTTGTACCATACCGTTAGCGATAGATACGCTCTGTAGCATATCCTCCTTGATCTTGTCGGACATGTCGGCGGCATAGGATATGTTCTCGGTGAGGTAGTTATTGATGTCACACGATTGCAGGATCGATTTGTCCAGCCGCGGCGGGCAGTTGTTGATAATGAACTCGTAGGCGGTGCGCACGGTGAAGAAGTCGCTCACGTAGCGAGGCTGCGCGACGGCGTTCTCCAAGAGGTTGACACGGGAGTATTCCTCTTTCCGTAGCTCGTCCAGATCCTGCGACGAGATGATACCGTTCTTGTATAAGTTGATCAGGCTGCTCTCTATATACTGCATGTAAGCGGGGGATACTTTGCTTCGCAAGTTATTGCCGTTATTGTAGTTGGCACGCAGTTTCTCGACCTCTTGCTTCTGGATGTCGGGGTTCATGCGGTAATAAGGCTCGAACTTACGGAGTACGCTGTCTTTCTCCGCTTTTACCTCGTCGTCGGTCTTGTAGATCGGGAAATCGCTCGGGGCGGTGAGTAATCCATATCTCCAAGGCTTGCCCTCATAGAACTGATAACGGAATTTTCCCTCCCGAGGGAAGAAGTAGGCGATAAGTAACGCGGTCACCACGAAGTAGACCACGGTCGGTATATTGTAATTCTTCTGTTTCATATAGATTCCTTTTTGCGTCCGAAATATACGTAAAAAACTTCACTAAGCGGAAAAAAAGGCGTACTTTTGCCGCATTATTATAGAATGTAAGTATTATGACTCAAAGAAAAGTAAGAGTACGCTTCGCACCTAGTCCTACGGGGGCGCTGCATATCGGAGGTGTCCGCACGGCTTTATACAACTATTTATTCGCTAAACAGAATGGCGGTGATATGATTCTCCGTATCGAGGATACGGATTCCCAACGCTTCGTTCCCGGGGCAGAAGACTATATCATCGAGGCCTTGACTTGGCTAGGTATCAAGTTCGACGAGGGCGTGAGCTTCGGCGGCAACTACGGTCCGTATCGCCAGAGCGAGCGTCGTGAGATCTACAAGAAGTATGTCGATCAATTGCTGAACGATGGCCATGCTTATATAGCGTTCGATACGCCTGCCGAGTTGGAGGAGAAACGGAAGGAGATCGCCAATTTCCAATACGACGCCTCTACCCGTTCGCAAATGCGCAACTCGTTGACGCTTTCTCAGGAAGAGGTTCAGAGCCTGATCGAGTCAGGTCATCAGTACGTAGTTCGTGCCAAGATCGAGCCGAATGAGGATATCCACGTGAACGACTTGATCCGTGGCGAGGTCGTTATCAACTCCTCTATCTTGGATGATAAGGTATTATATAAATCGGCCGACCAATTGCCTACTTACCACTTGGCGAATATCGTTGACGACCATTTGATGGAGGTTACCCATGTGATCCGTGGTGAGGAGTGGTTGCCGAGCGCACCGCTTCACGTATTATTATATCGTTTCTTCGGTTGGGAAGATACGATGCCTAGTTTCGCCCATCTGTCGTTGCTGTTGAAACCGGAAGGTAACGGTAAGTTGAGCAAGCGTGACGGCGATCGTCTGGGCTTCCCTGTATTCCCCTTGGAATGGCACGATCCGAAGACGGGTGATGTTTCATCGGGCTATCGTGAGAGTGGCTACTTCCCCGAGGCTGTCGTAAACTTCCTCGCTTTGCTGGGCTGGAACCCGGGTAACGATCAGGAGGTGATGAGCATGGATGATTTGATCCGTTTGTTCGACCTGTCTCGTTGCAGCAAGAGCGGCGCTAAGTTTGATTATGAGAAAGGCAGATGGTTTAACCACCACTATTTGCTGGAGAAGAGTAATACGGAGATCGCTGACCTATTCTTGCCGATCGTGGAAAGCCACGGTATCCAGACTACCCATGCTTATGTAGAGAAAGTAGTCGGCATGATGAAAGGCCGTGTCAATTTCGTGAGTGAGTTATGGGATCTTTGCTCTTTCTTCTTTATCGCCCCGACGGAGTACGATGAGAAGACTCGCAAGAAACGCTGGAAGGAAGATTCGGCTGTTCAATTGGGGGAGTTTATCGAGCAACTGCGTGCCCGTGAGCCGTTCGACGTAGAAGGTACCGAGAACGAGTGCAAGGCTTGGATCGAGAGCAAGGGATATCATTTGGGGAATATCATGAACGCCGCCCGTCTGGCCTTGGTTGGCGAGGGCAAGGGCCCCGGCATCTTTGATATTACCGAGGCTTTAGGTAAAGAGGAGTCTATCCGCCGTATCCAACGGGCTATCGAGATATTAAAATAATTATGTACAGTTTAGCCATACATCTCTACGCTTTTGTAGTCGCTTTGATCTCGCCTTTCCATAAAAAGGCGAGACTGATGCGATTCGGGCAGTGGAAAACAAATTCCATACTTCGTGAGAAGATCGACCGGAACGCTAAATACATCTGGTTCCATGCCTCCTCGCTGGGCGAGTTCGAGCAAGGGCGCCCTATGATCGAGAAGATCAAGGCGGAACATCCGGAGTATAAGGTGTTGCTGACTTTCTTTTCTCCCTCTGGCTATGAGGTACGGAAGAATTACAAGGGAGCGGACGTGATCTGCTACCTTCCTTTCGATACGCCTTTCCGGGTGAAGAAGTTTCTGAATTTGGCGAACCCGGCGATCGCCATATTTATCAAGTACGAGTTTTGGGGGAACTATTTGCGTGAGTTGCGGAAGCGGGGAATACCGGTTTATATCATTTCCGCTATATTTCGCCCCGACCAGCTATTTTTCCAATGGTTCGGAAAGCCGTACCGGAAGATGCTATCTTATTTTAATCATCTTTTTGTTCAGGACGAGCGTTCGATGAAACTCTTGAATGAGTTCGGCATCACGAATGTGACGGTGACCGGCGATACCCGTTTTGATCGGGTGTTGGATGTCCGGAAGCAAGCTCGTGAGCTTCCGTTTATCGAACGTTTCTTGGAAAGCAAGGAAGGTAAGAGGCCGATCGTGATGGTGGCCGGCAGTTCATGGCCTCAAGACGAGGCGATCTTTATCCCTTATTTCCATGAGCATCCGGAGATGAAGTTGATTATCGCCCCGCATGAGATTCACCGGGAACATCTCCTTTCTATCGAGGCGATGCTAAAACGTCCGTCCGTCCGTCTATCGGAGGCGCATGAGGATGATCTGGCCGATAAGGATTGCTTGATCATCGACAGTTTCGGACTCTTATCTTCCATTTATCGCTATGGACAGATCGCTTATATCGGTGGTGGTTTCGGAGCGGGTATCCACAACACGTTGGAAGCCGCCGTTTATGGGATGCCGGTCTTATTCGGCCCGAGATACCATAAGTTTAAGGAGGCGAAGGATCTGATCGCCGTAGGTGGTGGTTTCTCCATCACAGACGATTCCTCTTTCCGAACGAAGATGGACGAGTTATTGATCGACCCGACAGCCTTGGAAACCTCCGGGCAAGCTGCCGGTGATTTTGTGAAAAACAGTGTAGGAGCGACGGATCAAATCTTGCGACAAATCCATATCCGTTAATAGATAAAGCCGGGTTTGCTATTCGAGTGATTGTATGCCCAGACTCTTTTGATATAGCAATGGAATACGGATGAGATAGATGTACGGATTGGTAATTGAACAATTCGCGTTGTCTATCTCATCCGTGTTTTATTTTAATCCTCTTCAGCGAACATCGGGTCCCAAGCGGGAAGGCGAGTCGGTGTTTGTTTCAAGATCTCTTTTACTTGATCCGTGATGTACTTCTTGTTGACTACCAGACGGAACATATACTCATTAAACCATTGGTCTGTCATGATGAGGTGGCCGGCGTTCGCTCCGGGGCCCCAACTATTCTCAACCATCCATTTCTTCGGCTTTCCATTCGCATCGAGATCAACAGCCATCAAGGTCATGGCGTGTGAGGAACCGCTGGCGAATGTCTGGATACGTTGTTTCTTATCCATGCCGAAAGTCGTACCCATCAGTGAACCGTAATCGTAGAAGTTTACATCCAGAATGCCTCTGTCACGATCGAAGAACTTGCCCACGTCGCAAGAGAAATACATCATGGTACTGTCCTTGATGGAAGCGATAGCCATTTGTTTGATATCCTCGATCGGAAGGTTTACGTAAGTCCAGTTCTTTCCATCGTAAGCGTGGCGGTCGTAATCGATCTCATACAACTTATAATAATCGCGGCTCGGATCGTTCATCAACATGACATAGTTGTTTTTCAAATCGTCCCCGATATATTCTTGGAAGAAGGACTGAGGCGTATATTCCTTCGTCTCTACCGGATTCCCTTTAGCGTCTTTGCGAGTCCACGTGAATTTCGTAGGCGGCTCTCCCAAGTTCAATACGAGCATACGGTAAATCGTACCTAGCATCTCGGTCTTCTTTTTCTCCAGATCCGCTACGGTCGTGCCTTTGGTCGTAGACAGGTCACGAAGTTGCAAGCCGTATTCTTTCAGCTTTAATCCGATCAGGTTGCTCATGCGTCCGGTACTGTTGCTACTGTTGGTCTCTACCATGACCTCGGCGGGAACCACGCCATACTTGGTCAAGATATCGGAGACACCCGTGAACTGCCCTCCGTCTCCGATCGGGTTCTTGAACAGCCATTCCACCATCTTGTCGTCCATCGGTTTCAGACGAGTATCGATGATGCCCTGTAAGAAAAGGTTCGCTTTCTCCAATTGATCCCAGAAGAAAGAATAATTCTGGGAGAATTGAAAGTCTCCCATGTCATATTTGGCGATGGCCTGCGCACGGAACACGTTCAATCCCGTGAAAAGCCAGCAACGGCCCGAGGAACGTTGGTTGGAGATCCCTTTGCTCTCTACCTTATTGGAGAAGTAAGTATCCAAATTGTTCTTGCTCTCCCCATTAACGGCAAGCTTGTTGATGTCGTTATTGGTGATCGCGTTACGGATCGCCTTATCGGTCGGCGTTCCTTGATAAGACTGTTTGATTTGCTGCAACATCGTGGGTGAGATGCCTCCACCACTTTGTTGTCCGTGAGCCGATAGCGTGATGCCTAAAGCCAAGGCCGCTATCCATAAATTCTTTTGCTTCATGATATTTTAGTTGATTAATAAATTGTGTTATTTCTTTTTAGGCCATACCAGACCGTCTTGCCGGATATTCCATACCGTACCGTCTGGTGCGGGTAGTGATATCTCATACATGGAAGGTGTCGTATGTATTTCCAGTTGATTGGCGATCTCTTGCGGGCATAGCTCGTTTGCCTTCAAGTCGTTGATGTTATCGGCATAATGTCCGAAGGTCGCGGCGAACTCATTCTGACGGTAATATAAATTACGCAAGATCCATTTCGTCTCCTCCGAAGGATGTTTTACGAAAGGAGTCTCACCTTCTCCCGCAATCTTATCCGATATTTGAACATAACCCCAGTATTCGGGCATATGGATATTGATTACCCCGGTAGGCGCCCATACCCAGTTGTACTCGCGAATCTTATCCTCTCCTTGGATAGGGACTTTCACGTATTTACCGTCTTTCACGTCCGTTGTCCATTCCACACGAGAGAAGTTCACACGGATCTGCTCGCCGATTTCCGGCTTTTCTTTTCCTCTGTCCATTTGGAATACGGAAGTCCAAGGAATGAATACCTCTACGCTCCATGATTTATCCGTGTCTTTCGGGTTATTCAGCGTACCGTCCACATAAACAGCGGATTTCATTCCGGTAAACTCCCAGTTATTCAATACTTGCGGATTATCCCGATAGGGGCGGGTTAAGAACAAGTCCCATTCCGTACCCAAGGCGTTCACCTCGTACTCCAGATAATTATGGGTGTCGTTCGTAGGATTCAGGAAGATCTCGAAGTCGTTGTCGTGGAAGATCACGGCGTCGTGTTCCGTGATGGTCGCCCATACGTGCGGCTCCTCCATAAGGACGGCGAAGTACATTCCGTTATCATCGTAAGTCATCTTGGCCCGGGTCTGGAAGTGAGGGGCCGGGCGTTTGTCTCCTTCGATATCCACGAAGTCGCTGGTCCAAGGTATTGCGTCCCATTCCCCGGGAGAAAGCTTTCCGTCGATCTTGATAGGAGCGGGGGCCTTGTAGCAAACATACGTCGGCGGATTGAACGGTGGTTGCGGCATATACGTGATGTCTGGCTTTTGCGTACTGGGTTTCTGTGCGCAAGAAAGCAATAGGAGTGCCGCCAATGGCGCTGTCGTTAAAATCGTTTTTCTCATGTGCGTTTATTTTTAGATCGTTTGATAAATAGATTCTTATTGAAGTAAGTCCATCGCCGCGTCCAACCATGTATTTATATCGTCCGGATAATGTTGGTCGGCGGTATAAGTATCGCTGCGTTTGTGCCCGAGTCTTACGATCACGGCGTTCTTTTCCGGGAGCGTGAAGACGTATTGCCCCAAGATTCCTCTCATATAAGGGATCTTCATCCCTTTGTAATCGAGAATCCAGTATTGGAATCCGTAACAATGGTTGGGTTTGCCGAGATCCTTATAGACAAGACGGGTATCGGGGCTTGTCGCTTCCGCCAAATAAGCGGGAGAGATCAATTGCCGGTCATCCCATTGGCCGTTGTTGAGTAATAATTGTCCGAAGCGGGCGAAATCACGGGCGTTACTGTTGAAACAGCAATAGGCTTTTTCCATGCCGTCCTTCCGGTCGAGGCTCCAAAGGGCGCTTTCCTCGGCGTGCATCGGAGTCCATAGTTTGCGGGATACATAATCGCTGAGTTTCTCGCCGGTAGCCTTCTCCACGATAAAGCCCAGCAGTTGTGTCACGCCGCTTTGGTAGATAAAGTTTACGCCGGGCTCGTCGATCTCTTTCATCCCGAAGGCAATTTCCTGTAGGTCATCGCCATAATACAACTGGGTGGTAGGAGAGAAAGGAGAGCTGTAAGCCTCGTCGAAATCCACGCCGGCGCTCATGGTCAGCAAATGGCGAAGCGTTAGGGCCTTTCCGTCGTATCCCTTGAATTCCGGGAAAAAGTCGCTTACCGGTTGATCGACATCGCGGATAAATCCATCGTCGATAGCGCAGCCGATCGCTAACGAGACGATGCTTTTCGCCATCGAGAAGGAGTTGCTATGCGATTCCGGCGAGTAATCTTCCCAATATTGCTCGAATAGCAATCGATTGTCTTGGATGATTACATAGGCAACCGTACCCAGCTCCTCAAACCGGGGAAGATAACGCTCTGGAATACTTTTCGTATTGTAAGCTTCCGATAGTTCCCAAGGGCGGGGCGAACCTGCTTTTACGACCCGGTTCTCGAAAATCGGATATTGATCGATCTTGGGTAACAAATGGATAAGGGCCCTACGTAGATAATAATTGGAGGGTAACGCCAGATATCCGCCTATTCCCAGCATAAAAATAAACACTATCCATCCCACTCTTCGGGACAAATAGTGTTTATTGGCTGGAACCCTATTATTTGAATCATTTTTCATGTAACCCTTTGGTTGTTACTTTACAGATACAAATATATGGTTTATAATTCAAATAATCAAATACATGCTATTATTCTTTATACCAAGAAGAATACATATGATAGTTCTTGGCTATCTTTTGGTTGATCTCCTTCGCTTGCTCGGGATCTACCTTCTTGACGAACTTAGCGGGAACTCCGGCGTAGATGCTGCCCGGCTCGACGATCGTCTTGCTTAATACTACGGAACCTGCGGCGATGATCGCTCCCTCGCCTACTACGGCGTGATCCAATACCACGGAGCCCATTCCGATCAAGGCGCCATTGCAAATCTTCGCCCCGTGGATCGTTACGTTATGGCCGATGGATACATCATCGCCGATCTCGATCGTCGATTTCTCATATAGGGTGTGAAGGACGGAACCATCCTGTACGTTTACGCCGTTGCCGATGCGAATCGAGTTCACGTCGCCGCGAAGCACGGTGCCAAACCAGATACTGCAACCTTCACCGATCTCTACGTCACCTATAATCGTGGCGTTGTCTGCTAAAAAAGTGTCTTTACCGATCTTCGGGGTAAAGCCACGAACGGATTTAATTAATGCCATTTTTAGTTGTTTAAATTTCTGTTGTTTTCTCTTTCAGCCAAGCTTTCTCCTCCTCGTCCAAGAACGGGCTGATCTTGTCGTAGACCATTTGATGGTACTTGTTCAGCCAAGCGTGCTCGCGGACAGAGAGCATGGGGATGATAATCAGGCTCGTGTCGATGAAACAAAGCGTCAGCGTATCGAATCCTAGGAATTTCCCGAATTCCGTCTCGCTGTCCTCACGTACCAAGATCATGTTCTCCGTACGGATACCGTATTCGCCGGTACGATACATGGCCGGCTCGTCGCTGATCACCATTCCGGGCTTCAAGGTCACCGGGTTCTCCTCCATGCGGATGCTTTGGGGGCCTTCGTGTACGTTCAGGCAATGGCCGATACCGTGACCGGTTCCGTGCAAATAATTAATGCCGGAATCCCATAGCGCCTTACGGGCAAGGATATCGATCTGAGAGCCTCGTGTTCCGGCGGGAAACTTGCTTTTCGCCAAGCTGATCGTACCTTTCAATACACGGGTGAAATCCTTTTTCATCTGCTCCGTCGGCTCTCCAAGGGCGATCGTGCGGGTGATATCCGTCGTACCGTCCAGATATTGCGCGCCGGAATCGATTAAAAGCAATCCCTCCGGTTTCAAGGTCGCGTCCGTCTCCGGCGTAGCGGAGTAATGAACGATCGCTCCATGCTCGGCGTAGCCGCAGATCGTGCCGAAGCTATCCATGATGTATTGCGGTTGTTCCGCACGTAAGGCTGTCAGCTTCTCGGCGGCGCTGATCTCTGTAACTTGGGCTCCTTCCGCCATTTGTTTCTCCAGCCAGATATAGAATTTTGTCAAGGCGACACCATCTTTTACCACGGCGTTTTGGAAGCCCTTGATCTCGGTCTCGTTCTTGATGCTCTTCAAGTGGTTGGCGGGGGAGATCCCTTCCACGATCGTACAGTTTCCCGGGATCGCGTCGTATAAGGAGACGTTCGTCTTGTTCATATCCACGAATACCCGGCTGTTTTCCGGTAGGCGGGACAGATACCTCTGGATCATGGAGTATTCGGCCAGCGTAACCCCTTCTTTCTTCAAATGCTCGGTGATCTCGGCGGTCAGCTTCTCCGGCTTGATGAAAAGCACGCTCTCATCCTCCGATACGAAGGCGTAGCTGACTACGACTGGGTTATAGGTCACGTCCGTACCCCGGATATTGAATGTCCATGCGATCTCGTCCAAGGCGGCGAGGATCAAGCAGTCGGCGCCCTCGCTCCGCAACTGGTTATTGATTAGGTCTAGTTTCTCGTGCACGGAGGCTCCGCTTAATGCTTCCGGCATCTCGAATATCGGGTTTCCGGGAACGGCGGGACGGTCCTTCCTGATACCCTCGATCAGGTCGGCCGAGGTATCCAGCTTGATTTCTTTACGGCTTAGTTTATTTGCCAAGGCACTCGCTTCGGCGGCGCTATAGGTTTGCCCGTCCAGTCCTACGGCCTGTCCGGCGTGTAACTCATGCAAGAGGAATTCCGTGATAGACGGTGTCTCCGGAAGCGCCAACTTATAGAGTTCGATACCGGAACCTTCCAGTTGGCTGGCCGCTTGCAGGAAATACCGGGAATCGGTCCATAAGCCCGCCTTGTCCGCGGTGACCACGATCGTTCCCGCCGAGCCGGTGAAGCCGGATATCCATTCTCTCGATTTCCAGCGATCGGCCGGATACTCGCTTAGATGCGGGTCGGAACTGGGTATGATATAAGCGTCAACCTTCTGTTGTCTCATAGCCTCCCGTAGGGCGGCGATACGTTCAGGAATGTTTGTTTTCATCGCATTTTATTTTAGTCAACATTAATACTCGCAAAGTTAATGAATTATTTTGGATTTGTCTCGCCGGAAACCGGCTCTTCTACCTTATAATATAGATGGGAAGTACCTAGTTTTTCCCACCGCAGTTTCCCTTCCTCTACCAGCCGCCGCAAGTCGAGGGAAGCCTTACTTCTGGAGCATCCGCAGAGCGACATATACTTCTTCTGGTGGATAAAAGGGTTCGTCTCCAGATAACGGAATACCTCTTGCTCGCATTCCTTGGCGGAGGGATATGCGGGATCGCTAACCGTGTACTCGTCACGAAACACCGGCATGGTCTTCAGCCGGTCTCTTAGTTCCTTGGACGATCTGAACTTCACGTCCTTAAAATGGATGGATTCCGCCCGGACCTCATTCTTTTCCATGACGGGCCGGCTTTTCAGTGAGACGCTGAAAGTACCGATCCCCTCTAGCTCCACGTTATAACCGAACATGAGAAAGTCCACCATCATGTCTTGGAAGAGCTGCAAGATCCCTTTCATATCCGCGGGCGAGAAAGAAGACCGTGACTTCGCTCTATTGATGAACTCATCCGTATGTATCGTCCCGCAAGAGACCAAACGAGGATGTAGGGGTAATGACTTCCCGGATTCCTCTGGATTCGGGTTGGGATTTCTGACTAGCTTGTAATTTGCTGACATCTGTGCTGTGTTTAAATGGTTATAGATCTTTTATCCGATTCTTCTAGATCGCTTACTCGTTTCTATAGGCGAGCTTAGCGGTTTCTTCAAGAAGAATTCATCTTCCAACAGCCGTTGCATGATCATGCACCAACTGTTGGAAGATCATCCACCATTCGTTAGATGATCGTCTAACAGATGGTGGATAATGAATACTTCAGCTTCAAAGGTACAACATATAAAGGAGAAAAGGGTTAGGATTTCAGATAAAAGAGCTAAAGGTTATGATAAACGTGTATGGGCTCACAGCCTTGTGGTCCACAACCTTGTGAACCGATCCCTTTAAATCAAGTTAAAGATAAGGCACCCAATAGATATCAAGGAATAATTTGCTAGCTTTGTAGAAACAAATAAGAAGTGCCATGAGGAATCTGCTTTATCTTTTTGTCTTTGCGGCTCTGCTTCTCGGCTTGAGCGCATGTTCTTCTTATTATTATTCGATGTTGAACTCGAATGACCCCGTCGGGGAGAAGAATGAGAGAGGTGATTTTGTGCAGGAAAACGATACGGTACGTATCTCTTATCGTTTCTGGGGAGAGAACGCCCCGGTTACTATTACCATTTATAATAAACTGGATGAACCCTTGTATGTGGATTGGGGGCGGTCGGCGCTGATTATCGATGACGTGGCTACCACCTACGATCCGAAAGTGGCCTCGGTGAGAGGCGAGAGCTCTAGCGTGGCATCCGGTAGCTCCTTTCATTGGAGCGATAGGAGCAGCAGCGGGTGGAGCTACTCGGAAGGTTCCTTCTCCGGTGATGTGAGTTTGCCGAAGGGCGTTGAGTTTATCCCTCCGCATTCCAAATTAGTCAATACGCCTTTGCAATTAGCCAACTTCCCGTTTAACGAGATCCCGAAGGAAGAGTATGTAAAGGAGCAAATGACAACGAAAGCAAACACCACCGTAAATATCCGTGTAAAGGATTTTACGGAGGAAGATTCTCCGCTGAGATTCCGTAGCTACCTGACGTTGTTCGCCGGAGGGACCAATGGGAAGCCCTTGAAGCATTCCTCTTTTGAGCGGAACTTCTATCTGGCGAAATTGATCAAGGTCGGCGACGTGGCTCCCCAGTATTTCGATGAGGGACAGCAGCAATCCGGCGATTTCTTTTACGTGAAAGAGACTCATGGAGCTACGGCAGGCCTTGTCGTAGGAGCGATAGCGGTTACCGCCGCAGGGGTGGCGATAGAAGCTACGCTGGGTCCCGTGAACTATTAATATATTCATATCGAATGATACAAACTCTATCTGATTTAAAGACTGTGCGTTTCAACGAGCAAGCGGACGGTGTGATCATTTTGGACCAAACTCTGCTGCCGGGTAAGGAGGCGTATCTGACCCTTACCACTGCCGAGGAGATATGGGATGCCATCTATAAATTAAAGGTACGTGGAGCACCTGCTATCGGGGTAGCGGCCGCTTATGGTATCTATGTCTGCGCCCGTCGGATCGATACGGCGGAGAAATCCGTTTTCGTGAATGAGTTTCGGAAGATCAAGGAGTATCTGGCCGGTTCCCGTCCGACAGCGGTGAATCTGGTGGCGGCGCTGAACCGGATGGAGCGGGTATTGGTCGCTCATCCAACCTTGTCTGTCCCGGAATGGAAAGAGCTATTATATAAGGAAGCGATCGCGATCCGGGAGGAAGACGCCGCCGCTTGCCGGCAGATCGGCGAGAACTGTCTGGAGCTACTCCGTCCCGGGATGGGAATCCTTACGCATTGTAACGCCGGACATCTGGCGGTCTCGGAGTATGGCACCGCTTTGGCGCCGATTTATCTGGGGCAGGAGAGAGGTTATGGTTTCAAGGTCTTCGCCGACGAGACCCGTCCTTTGTTGCAAGGCGCCCGGCTCACGGCCTATGAGCTAAGCAGGGCCGGCGTGGACGTGACGCTGATTTGCGATAATATGGCCTCCGTCGTCATGCGGAAAGGCTGGGTGCATGCCGTGGTCGTAGGTTGCGACCGTGTAGCCGCCAATGGCGACGTGGCGAATAAGATCGGCACGTCTGGAGTGGCTATCTTGGCCCGGCATTACAAGATCCCCTTCTATGTATTAGGCCCGACATCCACCATCGATGGCTCGTGCCCGGACGGCGATTCCATTGTAATAGAGGAACGTAACCCCGATGAGGTCACCGAGATGTGGTATTCAAGGCGTATGGCCCCGAAAGACGTGAAAGTCTACAACCCCGCCTTCGACATTACTCCCCACGAGCTAATCACGGCTATAATTACGGAGAAAGGCATCTTTTATAAAAATAATCGCTGAAAGTTTTGCTAATCCCGAAACAATCAGTAATTTTGCCGCTCAATTTGAGGATATAAATAATTAAACAATATAACAATTTAAATTATGATCGTAGTTCCATTAAAAGAAGGCGAAAACATCGAGAAGGCGCTTAAGAAATTCAAGAGAAAGTTCGAGAAAACAGGTGTAGTCAAGGAATTGAGAGGCCGTCAGGCTTTCGAGAAACCGTCTGTTACGAAGAGAAAGCAGACTATGCGTGCTATCTACGTACAGCATTTGCAACAAGTAGAAGAATAATTATAGCTTCCGGGCTTGTTTTATTGAATTCTTATTCCTATTTTCGTTGCATGAATGTTGATGCAACGAGAATATGCTGATCGATGACTTTCTAAACTATCTCCGGTATGAGCGGAACTATTCCAATTATACGATTGGTGCCTATTCGAAAGATTTGGACCAATTCCAGAGGTATGTAAGAGAGCATCGAGAAGGTGTATTCAACCCCGGGGAAATCGACTCGGATTTCGTGAGAAGCTGGATCGTCAGTTTGATGGACGAGAAGCTCTCTCCCGTATCGGTAAACCGGAAATTAAGTTCTTTGAAATCTTTTTTTAAGTTTCTCATGAAACGGGGCATTGTCTCCGCGAATCCGTTGAGATTGGTGAGCGGTCCGAAAACGAAGAAACCCTTGCCTTATTTTATTAAGGATAGCGAGTTGGAGGCGTTGTTGGACGGGGACGGATTTGATGAGGATTTTGAAGGTGTGAGGAATCGGTTGGTCATTGAGATGCTATACGATACCGGGATGCGCCGCTCAGAGTTAATCGGCATACGAAACGTGGATGTGGATTATGAGGCGATGCAGGTCAAGGTAACCGGAAAGCGGAACAAGCAGCGGTTGATTCCTTTTGCGGAGGGTTTAAAAAACTTAATGCTTGCATACACGGAAGTCCGTGATCGTGAGGTTGAGGCAGCCGGTGAATGGTTTTTCGTTCGAAAGAACGGGAACCAGTTGTCGACGGGGATTGTTTATAATATAGTAAAAAAGCAATTGTCGGAGATACCCATGCTGGCGAAACGAAGTCCACACGTGTTACGACATTCATTTGCAACGAGTATGTTAAACAACGGAGCCGAGCTGAACGCTGTGAAAGATTTATTAGGTCATAGCAGTTTAGCGTCTACCAGTGTTTACACGCATACAACCTTTGAGGAATTAAAAAAAGTGTATCATGCTCATCCAAGAGCAAAAAAAGAAGGAGGTTATTATGGACGTTAGAATTCAAGCAATTCATTTCGACGCAACTGCACAGTTGGAGGCGTTTATTCAGAAGAAAGTTTCTAAATTGGAGCAATACTTCGATGGTATTATATTGGCAGAGGTTACATTGAAGGTGGTTAAGCCTGAGACGGTGAAGAACAAGCAGGCCAGTATAATGTTGTCCGTGAAGAACGGGGAATGTTTCGCTGATAAAATAAACGATACTTTCGAAGGGGCGATAGACGATTGTGTTGAGGCTTTGGAGAAGCAACTGGTTAAATTCAAAGAAAAAATCAGAGCCAAATAAAAAAAACGGTAGATAAATTTGGTATGTAAGAAATAATATCTAAATTTGCAGCCGTTTCGCCGTGGTGACGAAACGGCTGCTTTTAGAAGTATCGCCTCTTTAGCTCAGTTGGCCAGAGCACGTGATTTGTAATCTCGGGGTCGT
>OGDX01000526.1_pt1 | contig 28014 bp, 24 predicted proteins | sample 1570461 | NCBI WGS metagenome assembly OGDX01 (sample SAMEA2582172, study PRJEB24529) | metagenome
GATTACATTCTCCGATAGGCCTTGCAATAGGTGGACAGACACCGGAGGAAATTGCGCTTTCGGTGATAAGTGAGATAGTAAAGTGCAAAAATGAGCGTACCAGCTGCACACAAGTGGATAACGAAGTGCTTGATGCACTTATTGAGGCAGCTAAGCAGCGTGTATCGGAAGTACGGAAGAAAGAAGCGCAGAAGACAGAAACACAGCAAGCAGGTGTGCAGGAAACAGATACACAGGCATCAGATGAGAAGTATATACTGTGTACCATCATAAAAAAGAATGGAAGTGCACCGCGCGGAGTCGGAACACAGATGCTCGTGAGCTCAGACAATCGGATCATCGGAACTATAGGCGGCGGTTGTGCGGAGGCAGAGGTTATAAGCCATTGCAGGAGACTGTTTCGCAAGCAGGAGTTCAAATGCGGTTTGATGGATGTGAGCATGAACACTGACGATGCCGAGAAAGAGGGCATGGTGTGCGGAGGCAGTATTTCGGTGCTGCTGGAGCAGATTGGATGATGAAATTATCATATATTAATAAATCAAGATAAGCTGAATATGAACATTAATCACATGTATATTGTCTAAATAAAAAGAAAGGTTAAAAGTATGAGCTTAAGAATAGCGACAGGCACTGACGGATCAGTAAAGGAGCGCAAGGACTTAAAGAGAAAATTTGCAGCATATGCAGGACTTGCGTTTGGACTTATCCTTATAGCAGGACTTTTTGCAGGCTGTGGAAAAAAGGATACAGCAGATGCAGATGTCGATTTATCAATTTTTGCGGCAAAGAGCTTAAACGGTGTTATGGATGAAATTTGTGCAGCCTACACCAAGGCGCATCCAAATGTAAACTTCCAGAACAACTATGACAGCTCCGGAACTCTGATGGCACAGATTAAAGAGGGTGCGAAGTGCAACATCTTTTTCTCAGCAGGAGTGGCACAGATGGATGAGCTTCAGAATGGCTACGACGGAGGAAGCGTGGTGGACGGTACTCGTGTTGACCTATTAAATAATCAGGTGTGCCTTGTTACATATAAGAATAGTGGCACGGCAGTTACCGGGTTTGCAGACATCTCAAAGGCTAAAAATATGGCGCTTGCTGACGGAACAGTTCCTGTAGGACAGTACACCAGAGCAGCGTTAGTAAATTCAAAAATGGTTGAAGGTGATGCTTCAAATCCACAGGCTATTTCGGATTCTGATATCTCAAAGGCACTTGACGGTCTGGAAATAAACAGCTGTGCCAATGTAGGTGCGGTTGCATCTGCCGTAGCTGAGGGCGCAAATGAGATAGGAACAGTTTATTACTCAGATACATTCGGATACGAGAACCAGCTTGATATTATAGAAAAGCTTCCAAACAGCTTAACAGGCGATGTCATCTATCCGATAGCTGCCTTAAAGGGAGACAGCACTACATCAGATGAGCTTGAAGCAGCAAAGGAATTCATCGCATACCTTCAGACAGATGAGGCAATGTCAGTATTTGAGAAATATCATTTTTCGGTAAAGGAATAATGGGACAGATTGATTTTTCACCGCTTTGGGTGACATTAAAAACAGGAATAGTAGCGTCAGTTTTTTCTTTTTTTATAGGAATAGCTTTTGCTGAGCTTGTCATAAACACAAAGGGCAGAGTGAGGGCATTCTGGGATGGACTGCTGACACTTCCTATGGTACTGCCGCCTACCGTGGCTGGATACATTCTTTTAAGGATTTTCAGCACAAGGCGTCCTTTTGGAAGCTTTTTAAGCCATAGCATGGGGATACAGGTAGTACACACGTGGCTTGGCTGTGTGGTGGCAGCAACAATCATTGCACTCCCTCTCATGTACAGAAATGCGAGAGCGGCATTTGAGCAGATAGATGAAAATGTCATATATGCGGCGCGCACTCTCGGCATAAGTGAATGGAAGATTTTCTGGAAGATACGTCTGCCGATGGCAAAGCCCGGCATCATTTCGGGTGTCACACTGGCTTTTGCCAGAGCTATCGGTGAGTATGGTGCCACATCAATGCTTGCCGGAAATATAGCAGGAAAAACCTCGACCATATCACAGCAGATAGCAATGGTCGTCCAAAGCGGTGATTATGCCACAGCGGGCTTCTGGTGCATAGTAATCATAGCGATTTCGTTTGCATGCCTTGTATCGATAAATATGATATGCGGCAAAAGCAAGGGCATAAAGAGAAAGAGAAAAAATAATGTCGCTCATAGTAAAAATAAAAAAACAGTTGGATAATTTCATGCTCTCGGTTGACATGGAGCTTACGGACGAGGTTGTGTCCGTAATCGGTATGTCGGGCTCAGGAAAGAGTATGACATTAAAGTGCATAGCAGGGATAGAGACACCGGACTCAGGCTTTATATCATTAAACGGCCGTGTGCTGTATGATTCGAAAAAGCGTATAAATCTGCACCCGGGTAAGCGCAGGGTAGGCTATCTGTTTCAGGACTATGCATTATTTCCGACAATGACTGTGATGGAAAATATATGCATAGCAATGGGGCAGCGTAGCGAGGATAAAGTGAAGGGATGGCTCAAGAGGTATGGGCTTGAGGGCATGGCATACACATATCCCAATCATCTCTCAGGTGGTCAGAGGCAGCGCGTGGCAATGCTTCGCATGCTTGCGGCTAAGCCTGAGTGCATACTGCTCGATGAGCCTTTTTCGGCACTGGATGAGCATGTGAAAAGAAGCATGGAATCAGAGCTTATGGAGATGCTCACCGATTTTCACAATCCTGTTATTTTTGTGTCACACAATCGCGATGAGGTGTATCGCCTTGCCGAGCGTATCGGAAGCATGGAGAGCGGTGTGCTGAGTACAGTCCGCGACAAAAAAGATTTCTTCATGCGGCCTATGTCTGTGGAGCAGGCACTGCTTGTGGGCTGTAACAATATATCAGAGGTGAAATGGCAGGATAAGCATCATGTGCTTGCCGTGGAATGGGATAGCGTATTTGAGGTCACGGATGAGCAGCTTGAACAGACTGCAATGGATATGGACGACATATCACACATAGGTGTTTTCCCTCAGGATATAATAATATCTGCAAGTAAAGCAAAATCGGTACTTGCATATAACAATAAAAATATAATCAGGATTAAAGATTATAAAATGATTGAAGAACTGAAAAATTGGGAAGTGTCGTGCAAATTAAATAACGATTCAATAATTTACGCAAGCCTTCCGAGGCATACAGAAGCAAATATGCTTAGCAAAAATATAAATGATGAGCTTTATATAAAGAATTTTTATCTGCTTGGATGAGAAGTAAATGAGGACATACTATGATTTACCTGGACAATGCTGCCACAACAATTAAAAAGCCGGATGCGGTATATGATGCAGTACTTGATGCAATGAAGCACTGCGGCAATTCCGGGCGCGGGGCATCGGATGCATCGCTTGATGCGTCGAGGAAAATATATGCGGCCAGAATGTGCCTTGCAGAATTTTTCGGCGGAGATGATGCGGCCAGACTCGTTTTTACGGCAAATGCCACTGAGGCACTAAACATTGCAATCCACGGACTGTTTGAGCCGGGGGAGCATGTGATTACAACACAGCTCGAGCATAATTCTGTGCTCAGACCTCTTTATATGCAAAGGGAGCGGGGCGTGGGTGTGGATATTGTACCATGCAGTGATGCAGGCATAAAAAGGGGGATAATTTCCCCATCGGACATAGAGGCTTTAATCCGTCCGGATACAAAAGCCATCGTATGCACACATGCTTCAAATCTCACAGGCAACGTGGTGGATATTAAGTCGATAGGGCAAATCGCACGAAAGCATAACCTTTTATTTATAGTCGATGCATCGCAGACAGCCGGTGTGATTCCGATAAATGTAAAAGACATGAATATTGATGTGCTCTGCTTCACAGGCCATAAGGGGCTGATGGGACCGCAGGGCACCGGAGGACTTTATGTGGGAGAGAGAGCAGATATAAAGCCGTTTAAGAGCGGTGGCACAGGCGTGCTAAGCTTTCTTGAGAACCAGCCTATGGAGCTTCCGACAAGACTTGAGGCCGGTACCTTAAACGGTCCGGGAATCGCAGGGCTTTTAACCGGTGTCATGGAGCTTGAGAAAATCGGCCTCGACAATATATACGCTAAAGAGCATGAGCTGATGCAGACATTTATGGGAAAAATAAAGACAATCCCCGGAATCAGGATATATGGAGATTTCGATATGCTGCCCGACAAGGGTCTGCACTGTGCGATTGTTTCAGTAAATATAGCTGATATGGACTCGGCGGAGGTGTCAGACATACTTATGAATGAGTATGGCATAGCAACAAGGAGCGGCATACATTGCGCACCGCTGATGCATAAATTCTTTGGAACACAAAATCAGGGTATGGTGAGATTCTCATTTTCATATTATAATACAGTTGATGAGATAAATGAGGCCGCTGAAGCGCTTATGCAGATTGCGGCATTGCGATAAATAGTATTAAACAATTGAAAGGAGCAAAAATGCCACAGGAAATAGTGTTTTGCAAGGGCGGTGGCTGTACTGCAAAGCTTGGTCCGGATTTGTTAAGTCATGTTTTAGCAAAGCTGCCAAGGGGGGAAAAAGACAGTAATCTGCTCATCGGATATGATAGCTGTGATGATGCGGCAGTGTACAAAATTTCAGATGATACGGCGGTAGTCCAGACGCTTGATTTTTTTCCGCCGATGGTTGATGATCCGTATACGTTTGGACAGATAGCGGCTGCAAATGCGCTCAGTGATATCTATGCGATGGGCGGCACAGTAAAGACCGCGTTGAACATTGTCTGTTTCCCTGAGAAAATGGACCTGAATATACTCGGCAAAATAATGCAGGGCGGTGCCGATAAGGTGATAGAGGCAGGCGGCACACTTGCGGGCGGCCATTCTATAGCAGACAGTGATGTAAAATACGGACTTTCAGTCATGGGTACGGTCCACCCGGAGCATATTTACAGCAACAACACAGGGCAGCCGTCAGATGTGCTTATACTTACAAAGAAACTCGGAGTGGGGCTTGTATGTAACGCAAACCGCGTAGGGGAGGCTCCGTTAGGTGCAATTGAGGATGCGGTAAGCTCTATGACCACACTGAATAAGGCAGCATCCGAAATCAGTCATGCTTTCGATATACATGCATGCACAGATGTCACAGGATTTAGCTTTTTAGGACATCTGAGTGAGATGTTAAATGATGATATAACAGCACTTATCGACTCGATTTCCATACCGGTCATTACCGGAGCACTGCGATGCGCAGATGAGTTTTTCCTCACGGCAGCGGCCCAGCGCAACAGGAACCATGTAGGTGATAAGGTGTGCTTTGCAAAAAATATACCTTTCTCAATGGAGGAGGTACTTTTCGATCCGCAGACCTCCGGAGGATTGCTGTTTGCAGTAAAAGCCTCTGAGGCAGATGCATTTTTGCATGAGCTTAAAGCCGCAGGGCTTCCGGCTGCAAAGGTGGGACGATTTGTTAAGCGGCGAGATGTGCCGATATATGTGAGTTGATTTAAGCTGCCATAGCTTATGCAAATTTGCTGACAGGCTGCATGCCCTTCATTTTGAGGGCTGACGAGTTAAAATAACATAGGGAGGATTATAAATATGATAACAGTAAATGCAATAGGGGATACATGTCCAATCCCGGTAGTAAAGACAAAGAAAGCAATCGAGGCTCTCACACAGCCGGATACGGTGGAGACACTTGTGGACAATGAAGTTGCAGTGGAAAATTTAAAAAAGATGGCTGCACAGAAGGGCTATAGCTGTGATAGCAGTAAGCTCGATGACGGAAGCTATAGCGTAAAGCTGACAATTGAAGCTGTAAATGCCGATGAGCTTTCGGATACAGACGAGGCTTCACAGTATACATGCAGGCCGGCTGCAGATAACAGAGTTGTTGTAATCCGCTCTTCATATATGGGAGAGGGCAGTGAGGAGCTTGGCAGTGTACTTATAAAGGGCTTCATCTACGCACTTTCGCAGCAGGACAACCCGCCTGAAACCATGCTTTTCTACAATGGAGGAGCAAAGCTGACCTGTGAGGGCTCAGAGTCACTTGAGGATTTAAAGGAGCTTAAGAGCCGTGGGGTGAAAATTCTTACCTGCGGAACATGCCTGAACTACTATGAGCTGTCAGATAAGCTTGCAGTCGGAGAGGTAACCAACATGTATGATATCGCAGAAAAGATGGCTGGGGCATCTCTTATTGTAAGTCCTTAGAGTTATACAAGGTGTGAGGTAATGGATAAAAATTTGGCAAGAGAAAAGAAAAAACGGCTAATCATCACCTTCGAGACTACCACAGCACCGTTGAAGCTTGATATCAAGGGCAAGGCATGTGGTATTCCGGGACGCACGATTCCTCTTCCGTCTGTCATATCAGCGGGCTGCGGGCTGGCATGGAGAGCAGAGCTTTCTGACAGAGAGTGCCTCATAGCCTTTATGAAGGAACATGACATCAGGTGGGAAGCGATGTATGAAATCGAAATGAGGTAACTGATAGTTACCTATATAACAGGATAACAGGAGAAAAATATGTTTTATTACAATCAGTATGTGAGGGCGCAAAGCCTTGATGAAGCCTATGAGCTTTATCAGAAAAAACCGAATTTTGTGCTGGGCGGCATGCTCTGGCTCAAAATGAAAAATAAGACGCTTGGCACGGCAATTGACCTGTGCGACCTCGGGCTTGACCAAATTGATGAGGATGAGAACGAGTTTAGAATCGGTGCATATGCAACACTCAGGCAGATAGAGACTCATGAAGCACTGAATGCATATACACACGGTGCAATCGCAGAGTCGGTCAGACATATCGTCGGAGTGCAATTTAGAAATGTGGCAACTGTTGGAGGAAGCATCTGGGGCAGATTCGGATTTTCAGATGTCATGACGATTTTCAGGGCACTGGGAGCAAAGGTGCAGCTTCACAAGGCGGGAATTATGGATTTGGACGAGTTTGCGGCACTTCCAAGAACCACGCGCGATGTGCTTGTGTCAGTAATAGTACCGAAAAATGCAAAGGGCGTAGTATACTTAAGCCAGAGAAATCAGTCAACAGACTTTCCGGTGCTCACATGTGCAGTGGCAAATAGAAACGGCAGGTATGTGGCGGTCATCGGAGCATCACCATATATGGCAGAGCCGGTGTGGGATGAGGACGGCATACTTGATGGTATAGTAGAAGTAAACACAGACGGTAATGCAGCTTTGACAGATAACTCCGAAAACAATGCAAAAATAGATAAATTTGCCGAATATGTTGCAGAACATATCCGTTTTGGAAGCAATATAAGGGCAGGGGCCGAGTACAGAGAGATAATCTGCAGGGTGCTTACACGCCGCGCTGTCACACAGTCGCTTGATATCTGCGATGATATAATGTAATTGTCACCAGTCACATGTAAGGTAAACAGTAAGAACGAGTATTAAGCACGAGCATTAAGTAGGAAGGAATTCATATATATGGATGTTAAAATAAAATTAAATGGTAAGTTAATAACCGACTCGGTAGACCAGGATATGGTCCTTTTAGACTTTTGCCGCAAGCACAATTGCTTTTCGGTGAAGAGAGGCTGTGAGTCAGGCAACTGCGGTCTTTGTACAGTGCTTCTGGATGGAAAGCCTGTGCTGTCATGCAGCACGCCGATAGGCAGGGCAGACGGCAGAGCGGTGGACACCCTCGAGGGACTTGAGGAGGAAGCTAAGCAGTTTACAGGATTTTTTGCTGCACAGGGAGCGGATCAGTGCGGCTTCTGTAATCCGGGGTATATTGTAAATATTGTGGCGCTTCTGAGAGAAAATCCTGACCCGACTGACGAGGAAATTCTTGAATATCTTTCAGGAAATCTGTGCCGTTGTACAGGATATCAGAGTCAGCTGCGCTCAATCAGAAATTTCTTAAACAGTAAGAAGGAGGGCGCACCTCTTAATCTTGAGGCAGGCGTCTATGGAGAGGATATCGGAAAGGAGTGGCAGGATGAGCACAAATCAAACTAACGAAAACAGCTTCAACCGCGCCAGAAGGGATTACCACGCAGTTGGAAAATGTATACCTAAAAAGGATTCGAGCCAGCTTTTACTCGGAAAGCCGGTATTTACTGATGATATCACACCGCGTGATGCGCTTGTCATAAAGCTTCTGAGAAGCCCGTATGCAAATGCAATTGTCGAGGATGTAAAGACAGATATCGCTCTTAAGGTGCCGGGCATGGTCGCAGTATACACCTGGGAGGATGTTCCGAAAAAGCGTTTTTCTATCGCAGGCCAGACTTTTCCGGAGCCGTCACCATATGACAGATTAATCCTTGACCGTCATGTGAGAAGCGTAGGTGACGCCGTCGCTATAGTGGTCGGAGAATCTGAAAAGGCGGTGGACAAGGCTCTTAACATGATAAAAGTAAAGTACACGGTGCTTGAGCCGGTGCTTGACTTCAGAAAGTCGCTGGACAACAAGGTGCTCGTGCATCCTGAGGATGACTGGTCATCCAGCATAGATACAGGCGATGTAAAGCGCAATCTCATTCACCACGAGGAGGATGAGCATGGAAACGTGGAGAAAATTCTGTCAGAGTGTGATGAGATAATTGAGCACACATATCGCATAAAGGCAGCGCAGCAGGCATATATGGAGACCTGCAGGGCATACTGTGAGATAGACAGATACGGCAGACTTCACTGTATCAGCTCGACACAGATAGTTTTCCACCTGCGCCGAATACTGGCAAATGCACTCGATATTCCAAAGTCTATGGTGCGCGCTGAAAAGCCGCGTATCGGAGGAGGCTTTGGTGCCAAGCAGACAGCGGTCTGTGAGGTGTATCCGGCATTTGTTACCTGGAAGACAAAGCGTCCGAGCAAGATAATCTACAGCAGAAAAGAGTGTCAGACTATCGCGTCACCGCGTCATGAGATGGAAGTCACCGTGCGTCTCGGAGCGATGAAAGATGGTCATATAAGGGCGATAGATCTTTATACGCTGTCAAATGGTGGAGCATACGGAGAGCATAGTACTACAACAGTAGGACTCTCAGGTCATAAATCACTTCCTCTTTATACAGGAGGCTGCGAGGCAACCAGATTTTCATGTGATGTTGTGTATACAAACGTGCAGGCGGCAGGAGCATATAGAGGCTATGGAGCCACACAGGGTATATTTGCACTTGAATCAACGGTCAATGAGCTCGCAGAAAAGCTGCATATAGACCCGGTTGAACTTCGTTTGAAAAATATTGTACGCGAGGGCATGTTTATGCCGGCATATTTTGGCGAGACAGCCAATGCATGTGCACTCGACAGATGCATAATGCACTGTGCGGACAATTTCCACTGGGCAGAAAAGTATCCTGTCCGCGACATGGGAAATGGCAAGGTTCGTGCGGCAGGCATGGCACTTGCAATGCAGGGCTCCTGCATATCCAATGTAGATGTCGGCTCGTGTACATTAAAGCTTTCAGACTGTGGTACCTATAATATGATGATAGGTGCGGCAGACATGGGAACAGGCTGTGATACAATACTTGCGCAGATGGCGGCTGAGGTACTTGACTGCGAGCCGGATGATATAACAGTGTTTGGAGCGGATACAGATGCTTCTCCTTATGACTCGGGTTCATATGCCTCATCAACCACCTACATCACAGGAATGGCCACACAGAATGCAGCACTTGAGCTTCGTGAAAATATAAAGAAAATCGGTGCACAGCTGTTGGGCTGTGCTGCATCAGAGGTGGATTTCGACGGTAAAGAGGTGTATATCATAAATCCGGACGGTGCAGACAATGGGGCAGTTTCCGTAAGTCTTTCCGATATAGCAACAAAAGCACAGGTCAACAACACGATACCTGTAGATGTCACCGCCACATATTCATCACCTGTTTCACCGCCACCATACATGGTAGGAATGGTCGAGATAGAGCTTGATAAGGAGACAGGAGCAGTTAAAATACTTGATTATCAGGCTGTCGTGGACTGTGGAATCCCGGTCAATCCAAACCTTGCGCGTGTACAGACAGAGGGTGGCATAGGTCAGGGAATCGGCATGGCACTTTATGAGAATGTCACCTACAATGCCGGTGGTAAAATCGCAGAAAATGATTTCATGCAGTACAAGATACCGACACGACAGGATGTGGGACATATCAACGTCGAATTTGAGACAAGCTATGAGCCTTCAGGCCCATTTGGAGTCAAGTCAATCGGCGAGATAGTTATCAATACACCGGCTCCTGCACTGGCACATGCTATTTATCGCGCAACAGGCGTATGGCACAGGACAGTTCCGTTTACCCCTGAGAAAATACTTATGGGAATGGCAGACCCTGACTGGCACGAAAAGGACCTTAGAGTGAAATGATTCATATCATATACATGGCGGCTGGAAACAGCCGCCGTTTTGGAAGTAACAAGCTGTTTTATGAGCTGGATGGAAAGCCTATGTACAGGCATCTGCTTGAACGTTTGATAGAAATTAAAGATAGATATAATAAATTAAAAAATACCGGAACTAATAAGCCTTTAGACAGTGATGAAATGGATGCTGATACTGTTATTGATACTTATATTGGCACAGACACCGGTTTATCAAAAAAGCCTGGAAAAAAGACAAAAAATGCAGAATCGAATAACCCGGTCATAGATATAACCGTTGTTACACGTTATCGGGAAATACTGGACTACTGCGCATGTATCCCGGATTGCCATGCAGTCTTAAGTCCGGACAGCGAAAAAGGCATATCCTACACCATAAAAGCAGGAATTATGGCGGTGCAGGAGCAGAAAAAGACTGGTATGCAGGACTACTACATGTTTGCAGTAGCTGACCAGCCATATTTAAAAAGTCAAAGCGTGATTAAATTAATAGATAAAGTGCTTGAAAATAAAGGAAATATGAAATCAGTTTTTTCACTTCGCTGTGGAGATACCGTAGGTAATCCGTGTGTATTTCATTCATCGCTTATCCCGCAGCTTTTATCACTGGAGGGTGATAAGGGTGGCAGAAGTGTGGCAAAGAAGTATGACTGTGTATATGTGGATATCGCAGATGAGCGTGAGCTGACGGATATAGATACCTTATCAAATTCAAAACATACCGTGACATTATAAAAGCTATTATGAAAGAGCACTGTATCAGTGCATATCGAATGTATATTTTATTCAAATTCCCATATACTACCTCCAAAGCATGAATGCAAATGCAAAAAAGTAACCGGAGGACAATAAAGTGAAAATCACAGGATTGACCAGAAGAGTAGATTCCCTCGGCAGAATAGTTATACCAAAGGAGCTTCGCAGGATGCTGCATATAAAAGAGGGAAGCCCACTGGAAATATATATGGATGCGGACGAGACGATAGTGCTAAAGAAGTATTCGCAGGTGGGAAGCCTGAAGAATATATCACAGGCATATGCCCAGAGCCTGTCAAAGGTAACAGGAGCCATGGTATGTGTGGCGGATAGGGATGAGATAATAGCGGCAGCCGGCAAAAACCACAAAAATTATATAGGCAAGGCTTTGTCAAAAGAGCTCGAGAATATTATGGATAAGAGAAAAAGTGCATTGTACAGTAAAAAAGACGATACCCTGATACCTGTGGTAAAGGACGATAAAGTTGACTGTGAAGCGCAGGCAATAGCAGTAATAGTGCATGATGGTGATAGCGCGGGAGCCGTTATACTGTGTGTTTACGATGAAAAAGCCGATAAGTCTGAGATTGCCGAAAAGCTGGCGGGTGCAGCAGCAGAATTTCTGGCTGACCAGCTTGGCTAGAGATAGCAAAATGCATTGTAAAAAACTATTTACTTGACTACAACAGTAATAAAGATGTAAAATAGCTTGATAAAGGGAGCAATTAGCTTCCTTTTGTGCTATAAAGGTATAATAGAAAATTAAGCAATTATTAATTATCTGATGTAGAGGCATTGTAGTATAATAGACAGTACATATTGGATATAGTTGTCAATTATCTATAAAGTATGCCGATATACAATGGTATACCGATAGTTTGGAGGTAACGTTTAGAAATGGCAAAACAGAAAAAGAAAAAGAAGAAAAAGCAGCATCGCGTTTTCTGGTTTTTCATAAAGCTTCAGATTTTTCTGATGGTACTGATACTTGGTGGATTATGCTTTTATTACTTTGGAGGCTATGCAGACAAGGTGGCGAAGCTTCACTCAGAGGCAGTAGAGCTCGTGCAGAAATCTGACAAAAACACATTTTTACCGGCGCGCACGAGTACACTCTACGATACAAACGGTGATGAGATATCAGAGACGGCCACTACCAAAAAGGCTGACTATGTGAAGTATGAGGATATACCGCAGAACTTCGTAAACTGCATGGTCAGTATCGAGGACAAGAAGTTCTACAAGCACAATGGTGTGGACCTAAAGGCAATAGTGCGTGCCGCAAAGTCCATCATAAAGAACAAGAGAATTACCCAGGGTGGCAGTACCATCACGATGCAGCTCGCCCGAAATATTTATCTGGATACGAACAAGAACTGGCAGCGAAAAGTCAAGGAAATGTTCATAGCGATGGAGCTTGAAAGGAAATATTCAAAGAACGATATTATGGAGTTCTACCTGAATAATGTCTATTTCATGAACGGATATTATGGTATTCAGGCAGCGTGCCATGGCTATTTTAACTGTGAGCTTTCGGATCTTGATTTGTCGCAGACTGCCTTTTTGTGTGCGATTCCGAACAGCCCGACATACTATGACCCGATAAACAACAAGGATCATACATTGACACGTCGCAATCTCATATTGAAAAATCTAAGGGAAGATGGCAAAATCACACAGCAGGAATATGAGGCCGCTATAAACGAGGAGATAACCCTCAATATGCCTGAGAAGGATGACACGGTCAAGTACAATTATGTGGATACCTATGCATATTACTGCGCTACGAGGGCGCTCATGGAGAATGAGGGCTTCAAGTTCAAGTATTACTTTGACTCAGACGATGAAGAAAAGGAGTATGATGCTTCATATGATGAGATGTATTCATATTGTCAGAAAAAGCTCTACTCAGACGGTTACAAGATTTATACATCAATTGATCTGACTATGCAGCAGCAGCTTCAGGATTCAATTGACCTTACGCTTTTGGACTTTACAGACACGACCGATGATGGCACATTTAAGCTGCAGAGTGCTGCAACCTGTATAGACAACGACACAGGCGAGGTGGTTGCAATAGTTGGTGGACGAAGCCAGGATGCGGTCAGTCATACGCTAAACCGTGCTTTCCAAAGCCATCGTCAGCCGGGAAGCTCAATCAAGCCGCTCATTGTGTATACACCATCATTTGAGCGTGGTAAGACACCGGATACCATCGTAAATGACCACAAGTTTGATGGAGGACCGTCTAACTCGGGTGATTCATATTACGGTGATGTGACTATCAGGTTTGCCGTTCAAAAGTCACTGAATACTGTAGCATGGCAGCTATATGATGAGCTTACGCCAAAGGTAGGCTTACAGTATCTCAAGGATATGAATTTTACCAATATTGTAAAGGATGACTATGTCACAGCAACAGCACTTGGAGGTTTTACAACAGGTGTATCCACACTGGAGATGGCATCTGCATATTCAACACTTGAGAACGATGGAATGTACAGGAATCCGACATGTATTAAGTCGATTGTAGATTCTGACAACAATATCATATATACATCATCGCAGAAGGATACCGTCATATATACAGAGACAGCATCACGTATGATGACAGATGTCATGACAGATGTTATGAAATCAGGAACCGGACGTAGCGCTAATCTGGACAATGGCATGCCTTGCGCCGGCAAAACCGGAACCACAAACGATAAGAAGGATGGCTGGTTCTGTGGCTTTACCAGATACTACACCACATGTGTATGGGTAGGCTGCGATATGCCTGAGACAGTCAAAAAACTGACAGGAAGCTCTTACCCGGCAGAAATATGGAAGAACTACATGGATCAGATACATGCTGACCTTACACCAATAGATTTCCTGCCATATGCCCAAATATCGGATGATTATCAGGACAGCCAGGATACACCTGCCGATGACCAGACGCAGAATAATCCTACAGATCAGATTGTGACCACACCTGATGCAGGAACCACCACACCGGATAAGACAACAACAGACACGAATAAGACAGATGCTGCTGGTGGAAATCATGAAAAAACACCTACTACACCATCAGAAAATCCATCAGGTGGAGCCGGAGACAGTGGTTCAGCCGGAGGCACAGGTGGAGCTGGAGACAGTGGTTCAGCCGGAGACACAGGTGGAGCCGGAGACAGTGGTTCAACCGGAGGTGCAGGTGGAGCTGGAGGCAGTGGTTCAACCGGAGGTGCAGGTGGAGCCGGAGGCAGCGGTTCAACCGGAGGCACAGGTGGAGCTACCGGTGGTACCACCGGAGGCGAAGCAGCCCAGTAGATTTTTCTTTGCAGTGCTGTCGGGAGTTGTGTTCTTTGCAGCATACGCATCTGTCACGATAGGAAACAAGACGATAGATGCGCTCATATATTCAGTGACCTACAACGGCTCATACCTTGCAGTAGAGGAAATTATCACAATCATAGTGATATCAATCCCACCGGTTAAGAAGGCGCTCGACTATGTGAAGCAGATGGCGAACAGCCGGTAGATAATCTATATTTAAATAATTAAAATATGTAAAAAAGAGCAGAATAGGTAGAAATACTTGTCCTGCTCTTTTTAGTATTCGAAAAAAGTAAAATAAAACACTCGAAAAATATAAAATAAAACATTAGAAAAATACAAAACAAAACACTCGAAAAACATAAAATAACCTTGTATAATCTGTGAATTAAATGGTATAATAACCATGAAGGGAGCAGATATTTATGGAATATATAAGCAGAATTGTTGATGATGTGATAGATAGAAAAACAGAGGCATTTAATGCAGTGAGCATCACAGGACCAAAAGGATGTGGAAAGACAAGAACAGCAAGAGAACGATGTAAAACTGTTATTGAATTTCAGGATGAAGACAAGAGAGAGGGGTATCTTGCAGTAGCAGAAACTGCACCTAAGCTCTTTTTAAAGAATCCTAAGCCAATACTGTTTGACGAGTGGCAGGATGCCCCAAAGATATGGGGAACAATAAGAAAAGCGTGCGATGACAATCCGGAGAGTGTAGGAGAGTTTTATCTGACAGGCTCATCAAGTAAGAAGATTAATACACCCCATACAGGTACAGGACGAATAACAGAGGTTACGATGTACCCTATGACTTTGTTTGAGACAGGAGAATCAAACGGAAGCATATCGTTGTTTAAATTATTAGAAGATGAAGCATATGATATTGATGGACTTACCACAGATATAAAGCTTGAGGATTTGTTTTTTGCGGTCTGTAGAGGTGGATGGCCGAGATGCATGGCACTTTCAAAGGACAGTGCAAAGCTTGAAATAGCTAAGGATTATTATAGGCAGATTTATCAGAAGGACATATCAGCGATTGATGGAGTAAACAGAAATCCGGAATGGGCAAGGACACTGCTTTGGTCGTATGCCAGAAATATGGCTACTACAGCAAAACGCAAGAATATATTTTCAGATGTAAAAGCCACACAGAATGTTACAGATGTAACGCTTTCTTCATATATAGATGCTCTGGAGCTATTATATGTTGTAAAGGATATAGATGCCTGGACACCGCATTTGCGTTCGAAAACAGCTATCAGAGCTGCCAAAAAGCATATATTTGTTGATCCCTCTATAGGATTGGCTGCGCTTGGTGTTAATCCGGACTATTTTATCAACGATTTGGATCTATTTGGGCATGTATTTGAAAATATGGTGCTTAGAGATTTACTTGTATTTGCTGAAAAGCACAATGCCAGAGTGATGCATTATACAGATGATATGGGCGTAGAAGCAGATGCAGTCTATCAGTTGGAGGACGGCCGTTATGCGCTTATTGAAATAAAAACCGGAGTGAACAAGATTCCGGAAGCGGAAAAATCCTTGCTGCGATTCAAGGATATTATCTTAAAATATAATGAGAAAGCATTGGAAAAAGAAAAACATCCACGTGATGTATATAAAGAACCATCGGCACTGATTGTGATTTGCGCAAATGCAACCATGGCATATACCACGGAGTCAGGAGTTCGGGTTGTGCCGGTTGGGTGTTTGAGAGATTAATATAGAGCAGACTGTAAAATTGAGCTGACCACTCATAATTACAGTCTGTTTTTTATTGTATATTATTGTCACAGTGTAAGGGAGCAGGCGGGCAGAAAATTGCCCATCCAATGAGTTTGTACGAAGCTGCTTAGAGGCTGTTGGAATTGTAATAGGTACACAGCAGCGCACGTGCATGGAAGCACGGGCGAGGCGTTACCGCGCCAAGGACGGCGCGTAAAAGCCGGCTGCATCGGGCATAGAAAACCTGACTTACAATTCTTACAGCCTCTTGGCTGCTGGTAGGAAACGTTTTGGATGGGCAATTTTCTGCCCGCCTGCTCCCGTACCATATAAAAAATGAAAAATAAAAATACTTTGACTTGACAACTATTTTAAATGTGATATACTTTCACTGTCAAATGATTTGATAAGGAAAATATTTGACACGCAAACTAGTGCAAATATACCAGCACACAAAACCGAAAATAAACACAGAAAAAGGAGAACAGAAATATGTTGGAGAAAATCAAGGAAATCGTAGCAGATCAGTTAGGAATTGACGAGGATGATATCAAATTAGAGTCAAACTTCAAGGAGGATCTTGAGGCAGATTCATTAGATCTTTTCGAGCTTGTAATGGCACTCGAGGAGGAGTACGGAGTAGAAATCCCTTCAGAGGATTTAGAGAAAATCGCAACAGTAAACGACATCATTGAGTATCTTAAGAACAAAGGTGTAGAGGCTTAAAAGACATGGAAACAAGAATAACAAAGCTTCTTGGAATCAAATATCCGGTCATTCAGGGTGGCATGGCATGGGTAGCAACCCATGAGCTTGCCAGTGCTGTGTCCAATGCAGGCGGACTTGGCATTATCGGAGCAGGCGGAGCCCTGGCTTCATGGGTAAAGGAGCAGATAGTCGCTGCAAAGAAGGAGACCGATAAGCCGTTCGGAGTCAACCTCATGCTTATGAATCCGGAGGCAGATGAGATAGCAAAAATCATCGCCGAGGAAAAGGTAAAGGTAGTCACCACCGGCGCAGGAAACCCTGCAAAGTACATGGACATGTGGAAAGAAGCAGGCGTCATCGTAATCCCTGTAGTTGCAAGCGTAGCACTCGCAAAGCTCATGGAGAGAGGCGGGGCAAGTGCAGTAATCGCCGAGGGAATGGAGTCAGGCGGACATATCGGAGCACAGACTACCATGACACTTGTGCCACAGGTTGTTGATGCAGTGAGCATCCCTGTTATCGCAGCAGGCGGAATTGCAGACAACAGAGGCTTTAATGCAGCATTTGCACTCGGTGCAGAGGCAGTCCAGATGGGCACACGCTTTGTCACCGCAAAAGAATCGATAGTACATGAAAACTATAAGCAGAAGGTCATTAAGGCCAAGGATATAGATTCCGAGGTTACAGGAATGAGCACAGGCCATCCGATCAGAGTGCTCAGAAACAAGATGACCAGACAATATCTCAAGCTGGAAAAGGAAGGAGCTCCATTTGAAGAGCTCGAAAAAATGACACTTGGCGCACTCAGAAAAGCCGTTGTAGACGGAGATACCGTATATGGCAGCGTCATGGCAGGTCAGAGCGCAGGCCTTGTAAAGAAAGAGGAAACCTGCAAAGAAATCATTGAGGATGTAGTGGGACTAAACAAATAGACAGTATTCACTTTTACAAGCAAATTTAAGGATACCGGGCCGCCTGGAAAGAGTGGCTTACGGTATCCTGTCAGAAATAAGGAGAAACCGAAAATGGGTAAGAGAGTATTTATGTTTCCCGGACAGGGCTCACAGTATATAGGAATGGGTAAGGAGTTTTACGATACAATGCCAAATGCAAAGGCAGTAATCGACCTTGCCAGTGAACAGACAGGCTTGGATATTCCGGCACTTTGCTTTGAGGAAAATGACAAGCTGAATATTACAGAGTACACACAGATATGTATGCTTGCAGTTGAGGCAGCTATATATCAGGCAATCATTGACAAAGGTATCACACCTGGTGTCACAGCAGGATTAAGCCTTGGGGAATATGGTGCTCTCATCGCATCAGGAGCCATGACTATGGCAGATGCATTCGCAGTTGTCAGAAAAAGAGGAATCTACATGCAGGAGGCAGTTCCTACAGGTGGAGCCATGACAGCGGTTTTAGGACTTGATCCGCAGGTTATTGAGGATATCTGCAAAAAGACAGCAGATGAGACAAATTCGGTGGTATCGGTAGCCAACTATAACTGCCCGGGACAGATTGTTATTACAGGAGAAAAGGCAGCAGTAGATGTCGCCGCAGCAGCATGCAGCGAGGCAGGAGCCAAGAGATGCGTACCGCTCAAGGTCAGCGGACCTTTCCACTCAGCAATGCTTAAGGGCGCAGGAGAAAAGCTCGCAGATGCACTTGAGAGTGTAGAAATCCACGATATCAAGGTGCCATATATCACAAATGTCACAGCAGACTATGTGAAGTCACCGGCAGATGTCAAGGATTATCTGAAAAAGCAGGTTTCATCGTCAGTGCGCTGGCAGCAGACCATCGAGCGTCTTATCGCAGACGGTGCAGATGAGTTCGTGGAAATCGGACCGGGACGATCACTCAGCGGATTTATGAGAAAGATAAATAGAGACGTAAAAGTCGTAAACATAGACAAACTGGAGGATTTTGAAAAGTATGTTAACAGGTAAAAATGCCCTGGTTACAGGTGCAAGCCGCGGAATTGGAAGACAGATAGCTCTTACACTTGCCGCAGCACACGCCTTTGTAATAGTAAATTATAATGGTTCAAAGGAAAAGGCAGATGCCGTTGTTGCAGAGATAAAGGCAGCAGGCGGTGATGCAGTTTCTTATCAGTGCAATGTATCTGATTTTGACGAGTGCCAGAATATGATAACAGCGCTCATCAAGGAGTACAAGCACATAGATATCCTCGTAAACAATGCAGGAATCACAAGAGACGGTCTCATCATGAAGATGAGCGAGGCAGACTATGACGCAGTGCTCGACACAAACCTTAAGGGTGCGTTCAACACAATCCGTCACATGTCACGCTATTTCTTGAAGCAGAAATCAGGAAGAATTATCAATATTTCATCAGTTTCCGGCATACTCGGAAATGCAGGACAGGCCAACTACAGCGCCAGCAAGGCAGGAGTTATAGGACTCACAAAGGCTGTAGCCAGAGAGCTTGCCAGCCGGGGAATCACAGCAAACGCAGTGGCACCGGGCTTTGTAGAGACAGAGATGACAGATGTGCTTGCCGATGCGGCAAAGGAGAATCTTTTATCACAGATTCCGCTTGGCAGACCGGGAAACACAAAGGATATCGCAAACGCAGTATTATTTTTAGCATCAGATGCAGCAGGCTACATCACAGGCCAGGTGCTGTCTGTTGACGGAGGAATGGCAATATGAGTAGAAGAGTAGTTGTAACAGGACTTGGAGCAGTAACACCAATCGGAAATAGTGTGGACGATTTCTGGGCATCGGTAAAGGCCGGAAAAATCGGATTTGACCGCATCACAAAATTTGACACAACAGATTATAAATGTCACATTGCTGCAGAGCTTAAGGATTTTAATCCACAGGATTTCATGGATAGAAAGGCTGCAAAGAGAATGGAGCCATTCTCGCAGTACGCAGTAGCTGCAGCAAAGCAGGCAATTGATGACAGTGGACTTGATATCGAAAAGGAAGATCCATACATGGTTGGATGCGCCATCGGTTCAGGTGTCGGAAGTCTTCAGGCTATGGAGCGCGAGACACAAAAGCTTTATGAAAAGGGACCAAACAGAGTCAATCCTCTGCTTGTTCCGCTTATGATCTGTAACATGGCAGCAGGAAATGTTTCTATCCAGTTTGGTCTCAAGGGAAAGAGTATCAATGATGTAACAGCCTGCGCTACAGGAACAAACACAATCGGTGAGGCATACAGAAGCATCCAGTACGGTGAGGCTGACGTGATGGTAGCCGGTGGTACAGAGGGCAGTGTATGTCCTATCGGAATCGCAGGATTTACAGCGCTCACAGCGCTTTCTACAGTAGATGATCCGGCAAAGTGCTCACTTCCGTTTGACAAGAACAGAAGCGGCTTTGTAATGGGCGAGGGCGCAGGAGTAGTTATCCTTGAGGAGCTTGAGCACGCAAAGGCAAGAGGTGCAAAGATTTATGCAGAGGTAGTCGGATACGGCTGCTCATCGGATGCATACCATATCACATCTCCGCAGGAGGATGGCGCAGGCGCAGCAAGAGCCATGACCAATGCCATGAGCGATGCAGGTGTCACACCGGCAGATGTAAAATACATCAATGCACACGGAACAGGCACACATCACAATGACCTTTTTGAGACAAGAGCAATCAAGCTTGCGTTTGGTGATGATGCGGCAAATCTTAAAATCAATTCAACAAAGTCAATGATAGGACATCTGCTCGGAGCAGCAGGAGCTGTTGAGTTTATCACATGTGTGAAGGAAATCCAGGATGGATTTATACATAAGACTGTTGGCTATGAGACTCCTGATGAGGAGATTGATCTCAATTACTGCAAGGACAGCTATGAGGAGCCTGTTGAGTATGCACTTAGCAATTCACTGGGATTCGGTGGACATAATGCAAGTATTCTCCTCAAGGCTTATAAATAAATTGTTTCTGCTTTTTAGGGGCTTCGCGCATTCAGGTTGTGAGGTCCGGTGGAGCACACAGTATATTCCTCGTGAAAAATATGAAGTCAGTCACGGCATTTTGCACGGACAGGCTGTGATATGGTGTTAGCGCTTCATGCTATTGGAGCGAATGGAACGCCGTGACAGTTCATATTTTTCATTCAGAACACACTGTGCGCTTCCCGGCTCCACGTTGCGGAGCGCGAAGCATGTAGATAGTTTAGAGTAAATTGAGAAAGGATAGATGTATATGTCAATTATGAATACGCAGCAGATCATGGATGTTCTGCCGCACCGCAGTCCGTTTCTTCTCATTGATACGGTTGAGGAGCTGCAGCCGGGTGTAAAGTGTGTGGCCAAGAAGAATGTGACTATGAATGAGCCACATTTTATGGGACATTTTCCGGGAAATCCGGTGATGCCGGGAGTGCTTATTATTGAGGCTTTGGCGCAGACAGGTGCAGTTGCCATTCTTTGTCAGGATGAGTGGAAGGGCAAGACTGCATATTTTGCAGGCATCAATAATGCCAAGTTCAAGCAAAAGGTGGTTCCGGGAGATACTCTGGAACTGACAACTGAGATTATAAAGGTTAAGGGTCCTATCGGTGTGGGCAAGGCTGTTGCCAGGGTAAACGGCAAGGTTGCCTGTATGGCGGAGCTTACATTTGCAATAGGTTAATTGCATAAGGAGACATGATGAAGTTATTCAAGAAGAAAGATAAAAATATAGAGGCTGAAGAGATTTTAGCAAAGAACGCTGAGAGCGCAAAAACAGCCGCAGATGGCAAAAATGTCGGTGCAGCACAGGAAACCAAAGAGGATGTACCTGAGACAATCGTTTGTCCCAAGTGTGGCAAGACTGTGCTCAAATCAGTTGTAAAACAGCACAAATACGTCTGCTATGAGTGTAATTATTACTTCCGTGTGCGCGCTAAAAACAGAATCAGAATGGTTTCTGACAAGGAAGCATTTGAGCCATGGTTTACAGAGCTTACAACAGGAAATCCTCTTAATTTCCCTGAGTATGAGGAGAAAATTGCAAAGACTCAGGAGAAAACAGGACTTTCTGAGGGCATTGTCATTGGTAAGACAAAAATTTACGGTGAGGAGACAGTGCTTGGTGTAATAGATTCAAGATTTATGATGGGAAGCATGGGCCATGTGGTTGGTGAGAAAATCACAAGCGCATTTGAGCGTGCCACAGAGGAAAGACTTCCGGTTATATTATTCTGCTGTTCAGGTGGAGCCAGAATGCAGGAGGGTATCATTTCGCTGATGCAGATGGCTAAGACTTCAGCCGCAGCAAAGCGCCATTCAGAGGCAGGACTTTTATATGTGCCTGTACTCACAGATCCTACAACAGGTGGTGTGACAGCCAGCTTTGCAATGCTTGGAGACATCATTCTTGCAGAGCCAAAGGCACTTATCGGCTTTGCAGGTCCTCGTGTTATCGAGCAGACCATCGGACAGAAGCTCCCTGAGGGCTTCCAGAGAGCAGAGTTCCAGCTTGAGCATGGCTTTGTGGATATGATAGTTGAGCGTGAGGATTTAAAGAAGACTCTTTACAAGATTTTACGTGCTCACAGACCTACAACAGGCTATGCCAATTTTGACCCGCTTCACTCAGACGACAATTACGAGCCTACAGAGCTTATGAAGGAGCGCGAGGTCAAGGCTAAGCCATTTAAGGTATGGGATAAGGTCAGTGCCGCAAGACAGATTAAGAGACTTGCATCGGTTGACTATATGGACTATATCTTTGATGAGTTTATGGAGCTGCACGGAGACAGATATTTCCGCGATGACCCGGCTATAGTAGGCGGAATTGCATATTTAGACGGCCAGCCTGTCACAGTTATCGGTGTCCACAAGGGAAAAGACCTTGAGGACTGCGCAAAGAGAAACTATGGTATGCCATCACCTGAGGGCTACCGCAAGGCACTGCGCCTCATGAAACAGGCAGAGAAATTCAACCGTCCGATCATAACCTTTGTCAATACATCAGGTGCTTATCCCGGAATGGAAGCAGAGGAAAACGGACAGGGTGAGGCAATCGCAAGAAACCTTTATGAGATGAGCAACATCAAGGTGCCAATCCTTTGTCTCATGATAGGAGAAGGCGGAAGTGGCGGAGCTTTAGCTCTTTCTGTAGGAAATGAAGTGTGGATGATGGAAAATGCCACATACTCAATCCTCTCGCCAGAAGGCTTTGCATCTATCCTCTGGAAGGACGGAAAGCGTGCAAAGGAAGCCGCAGAGGTAATGAAGATTACAGCACACGACTTAAAGGAGCTTGATGTCGTGGATGATATAATACCTGAGTTTGGCGGAGCCGACGAGGATGCCCTTTCATCAATCGGAAACTACATGAAGGGCAATATGAAGAAATTCTTGGAAAAAGAAAGCAAATTGACAAAGGACCAGCTCTTGGAGGAAAGATACAAGCGTTTCCGCAAGTTCTAGTCCCGGAAAGGAAATTCTATGAAGATAGTTGGAACAGGAAGCTGCCTGCCACAGAGAGTGGTCTCAAACGATGACCTGGCAGCCATAATGGACACATCTGACGAGTGGATCAGCTCGCGTACAGGAATAAGAAACAGACACATTGCAACTACTGAGACAACCACCTCGCTGGCATGTTGTGCAGTAAAAAGCGCACTGCAGGATGCGGGTATTGATGGAAGCGAGATAGATCTGATAATAGCGGCAAGCGTATCCACGGACAAAATAGTTCCATCACTCGCATGTCAGATTCAGGCTGAGATAGGTGCGGGCAGAGCAGTGGCATTTGATATAAATGCCGCATGCTCAGGTTTTTTATTCGGGCTTGCTACGGCAGATGCGTATTTTAAGACCGGCAGATTTCACAAGGCAGTTGTAGTGGGGGCAGAGGTTCTTTCAAAAATAATGGACTGGAATGACAGAAGCACCTGTGTGCTCTTCGGAGACGGAGCAGGAGCAGCGGTTGTGACAGACGAGCGCGATGCCATAAAGGGCTTTGTACAGGGCTCGGACGGAAAAGGCGGTGAGGCGCTTGACGGAGACAACCGTCCAGTAGTCAATCCGTTTACCGACAATGGAAAGCAGTCTGCACTCGGTGGATATGTCACCATGGATGGTCCTGCTGTATACAAGTTTGCGGTAAAGACAGTGCCAAAGGCTATAAATGAGCTGCTTGATGAAACCGGCTGGAGCGCAGATGATGTGGATGTCTATGTGCTGCATCAGGCCAATATCCGTATTATTGAGTCGGTTGCCAAGAGGCTTAAGCAACCTATGGACAAATTTCCGACCAATTTACAGCAGTGTGGAAATATTTCTGCGGCAAGTGTGCCGATTTTGCTTGATAAAGTCCGCAAAGATGGTATGATAAAGCATGAGGAAAAAATAATTTTATCAGGCTTTGGAGCAGGACTTACATGGGGAGCCTGCGCCATAGAGTGGCAATAGAAAGAGGTATTTATGACGGCAGATGAAACTTTAAATGAATTATTGGTGTGTCTGTTCAAGGATTTGACAGAGATAGAGGGCAGATGTCTGATAACAGACGAATTTTCTGATATTTCTATCAACGATATGCATATAATAGAGGCAATAGGAGTCGATGAGCCAAAGCGCTCCGGCACCGTAGCCAAGCTTATGTCTATCACACTGGGCACGCTGACAAAGGCAATAGATGGTCTCACCCGCAAGGGATACGTGAACCGTATCCGCAGTGAGGAGGATAAGCGTGTGGTAAAGCTCTCACTCACCGACAAGGGAAAGAGTGCATACTATCATCATGAGCAGTTTCACCGTCATATGATAGAGCATATAAAGGACGGTCTTTCGGATGCCGAAATGAAAGTTCTTATAACTTCACTTGCAAAACTCTCGGATTATTTCAAGGTGGTATATTCCGATGATGAGGAGAATCAGTACCAAAATTGGGATAATATAAATGAAGATAATAAATAAAATGAATTTTTTTTATATAAAACCTTCAAAAATTACTTGATTATAGCAATAGATTTATATAAAATAAACTTGTTGATGTGAAAAATAATTTTGTAAAGGAGATATAAAAATGAGCTATGTTGACGAAGTACTCGCAGTAGTACAGAAGAAAAACGCTGAACAGCCTGAATTCTTACAGGCAGTAACAGAGGTACTTGATTCTTTAAGACCTGTAATCGAGGCAAATGAGGAGCTTTACAGAAAGAACGCTATCCTCGAGAGAATCACAGAGCCGGATCGTCAGATCATGTTCAGAGTACCATGGGTAGATGACAATGGTCAGGTACAGGTAAACAGAGGTTTCCGTGTACAGTTCAATAACGCAATCGGACCTTACAAGGGAGGTCTCAGACTTCACCCTTCAGTAAACCTTGGAATCATCAAATTCTTAGGATTTGAGCAGATCTTCAAGAACTCTCTTACAACACTTCCAATCGGTGGTGGTAAAGGTGGTTCTGATTTTGATCCTAAGGGCAAATCAGACAGAGAGATTATGGCATTCTGCCAGAGCTTCATGACAGAGCTTTCTAAATATATCGGAGCAGATGTTGATGTTCCTGCCGGTGATATCGGAACAGGCGCAAGAGAGATCGGCTTCATGTTCGGTCAGTACAAGAGAATCCGTGGTTCATTCGAGGGTGTTCTCACAGGTAAGGGACTTACATATGGTGGATCACTTGCCCGTACACAGGCTACAGGATATGGTCTGTTATACCTTACAAACGCATTATGGAAGGACAACGGTCTTGACTTAAACGGAAAGACAGCAGCAGTTTCAGGTTCAGGAAATGTTGCTATCTACGCTATCGAGAAGGCACAGCAGCTTGGTGTCAAGGTTGTTACATGCTCTGATTCTACAGGCTGGATTTATGATCCGGAGGGAATCGATGTTGCACTTCTTAAAGAGGTTAAAGAGGTTAAGCGTGCACGTCTTACAGAGTACGCTGCAGCTAAGTCAAGCGCTGAGTACCATGCAAAAGAGAATGGTGAGCACGGCGTATGGCAGTACAAGGTAGACCTTGCTCTTCCATGTGCTACACAGAACGAGTTAGATCTTGATGATGCAAAGATGCTCGTAGCAAACGGTGTTACATCTGTTACAGAGGGTGCTAACATGCCTACAACTCTTGAGGCTACAAAATACCTTCAGGAGAACGGAGTACTCTTCGTAGGTGGTAAAGCTGCCAATGCAGGTGGTGTTGCTACATCAGCACTTGAGATGAGCCAGAACTCTGAGAGACTTTCATGGACATTCGAAGAGGTTGACGGAAAGCTCAAGGGCATCATGGAGACAATCTACGCTAACATCAGTGATGCTGCTAAGAGATACAATGCAACAGTTGGTGGAAAGACTGACTATGTTGCAGGTGCAAATATCGCAGGCTTTGAGAAAGTAGTTGACGCTATGCTTGCACAGGGTGTTTGCTAATCTGTAGGCATTTATTGAATAATGACTATAAAAACCCCTCCCACAGATAGAAGTCTGTGAGAGGGGTTTTGTAATTAATATTTCAAAGAGAAAACTAATTTATTTTTTTATTAGCAAATGCTTTAATACCGCCTGCTATAAAAAGTATAGAGGCGATAATAACACCGGACACAAGTACAATAGTGTAAACATTGGCATTCACGCAGATATTAGAAGTCCAGTCAGAAAAATTCACAGACTTTATAGTGATTTGTCTGGTGCCAAAAATTAAAAACTCGCATACGTCATCGGCAAAAGCTGTCCAAACCGAAGCTATCAAAACTATAATTGCGGATTTTATAAATCCGTTTGCGTTTAAATATCGTGCATCAAAGAATATGAGCCAGGCTGCAAGTACAAAGACAAATGCTATAATACAGCCTGCCTTCATTCCGGCAACATCGTTTGTATGACCACACACCTCAATGATTGTGAGGAAAAGCCATAAGGTATCCCACAGCATAGTGATAAGAGCTTTTTTGTCTGATAAAACAGGTGGAAGATCAATTCCTCTGATGACAAACGGAAAAAGAACAATTGATAATCCAAATATAGTTGGAACAGACCAAAGCATAAATTCATTTGAACTATACATTCTGTCAACAAAAAAGAATATCAAAAGCAGAGCAAAAACACCGCAGATTATGCATTTGGTCAGTTTTTTCTGCTGTGCCATAAGTGGAACGACTGTTATTGCAGCTACAAGAAGCATAGATGCTGTTACCACCGCAAAGGTATTTAAACCACCGCCATTTGACAGACACACTATGAAAGTGATGAGTATTGGGATAAGCAGTAGTCCGGCTATTATGAATCCGGCCTTATAGGCAGCATTTTTTTCCTTTTTCTCATGCTGCTTTAATACATTGTCAGCCTCTTTTTTTATCATTGAATCAATAGAATCGTTTTTTAGCTCATTGTATGTATTTTGACATTTTTCACAAGTCTTAAGGTGTTTTTCAACAAGCCTTTTGCTTGAGGGACTGCATACATCGTCATAGTATAGTGGGAGTAAATCCTGAACTATATTGCAGGTTTCATCGGTTGATTGTGTAATTGGATTATTCATTTTTATCCATCCTTTCTTTGATTTTCAGTCTGGCTCTATGGTAAGTTACCCGTGCCCAGTTCTCTGTTTTTCCAAATATCATGCCTATTTGGGAGAATGGCAATTCACCAAATATTCTAAGCTGAAAGACCTCCTTGTAGGGCTCATCAAGCTCGTGCAGTATAAGATGAATCTGAAGAGCGGTATCTTTATTTTCCAGGCTTTTTACCATATTATCGGGTTGTTCGAGCTGCTCTTCGTCAAGCTCTGTAAATTTTGTATTTTTTCGGCATTCGTCCATTGCCAGATTTCTTGCTATGCTGCAAAGCCAGGTAAGCTCGCTTGATTTGCCGGCATATGCCTTCTTTGCGGTCATGGCCTTATAAAAAGTATTCTGGGTAATTTCCTCAGCCTGATGTTGATTTTTTACAATTGTCATTACATATGAGTATACTTGCAAGTAATAGGAATTGTACAATTTCTCATAATCCAGAACTGTCACCTCCTAGTATAATAATGGTGTAGTCAATCAAGACTACTTGGTTAATAAGTTTCTGTAAATCAGATAACAAAAGAAGGGATTCTTCCTTCATCAGATGTTATCCATAATAATTATCATGTCTGACGGTTCCTGATAGACACCAGATAAAACATAAGGTATTATCTCTT
>OGDX01000531.1_pt1 | contig 27797 bp, 19 predicted proteins | sample 1570461 | NCBI WGS metagenome assembly OGDX01 (sample SAMEA2582172, study PRJEB24529) | metagenome
GGGGTTCCATCTGCATATTTTGGAACCAGTGATAACAGACCGTAGGACATATCTGTAACCGCACTTAACATCTGTCCGCTGTAAAGGTCTGCGACCACGCGGTAAAGCTTGTCGTCCTCAAGTTCGATCCTGCCGCCATTTCCGTCATCTAAGTATACATCTGTGACTTTGTTTAAAATCATGCGGTTTGGATTGTATGTAAAATTAAGTCCGCTGCTATAAAGTCTTGCTGTTGTCATAAAATCAGAAACGGATGCATCGATCTCTGCTGCTGTCTTTAACTCTTTTCCCGTCAGATACACACTGATGAGCGGATATCCAGGCACTCCGTCTGCCCCGATTCCGAGGGAAAACGAATTAAATACCTGCTCCACGGTAATATCGCCTTTTGCATAGGTGTCACGGACAGTGCCACTTGGAACAACTGCCACATCCACCGGGACACCGTCAAAATCTGCTGCATTTTCCACCGCATACACATAGGCATCTGACATGATATCACCAAGATTGTGTTCTTCATGGATATTTTCCAGATCCTTCTGTGTGGAGAAATCCACGTCATTTTCCGTTAACACCTGATCTTTGGTATAGCCAAACTGTGCCAGATAGTCGGTGTCCACAGTATCCATAAACTGATCAATGGCGTTCTGTGTCTCTGCATCCTGATCAATGTCTGTTGTGACCGGCACAATTTCGTAAGAAGTCATCTCCCAGCGTCCATCTGCTTTCTGTGTCATGGAAAGTTCGCCGAGATTCTTACCATATTCACCGCAGGATACCACATAGGTATCTCCATGGACAATTGGCTCTTCCAGTGTTGTATGTGTATGGCCGCTTAAAATCAGATCGAGATCCGGCACTGCTTTTGCCAGATTTTCATCCTCTGATTTACTCTCGTCCTCCCAGGTTCCGCTGTGGGAAACGCAGACGATCATATCAACATCCTCGTTCTCCCTGATCTCTTCGACCGTTTCTTTTACCGCCTCGATTGGATCTTTGAATAAAAGTTCACAGGTCGGCGCACAGGCAAGTGCATCTTTACCAAAAACGCCTACGACAGCTATGTCTGTATCCCCTTTTTCCAATACAACATAGTCACTGACCCCGTACTCATCAAATGCGTCTCTGATCAGCTGTTGTCCCTCACTTAAGCCTGCTGCCTCCATGGATTCCCAGTCCACATTGCAGACAACCATTGCCGGAAGATCATCCCCGGACTCCGCCGCACTGTTCAACATATTTGCAAGTCCTTTGGAGCGGTAATCAAATTCGTGGTTTCCGAGTGTGGTCACATCGCATCCCATATAGCCTAACATGCGGATTTCTGCCGCCTGCGTCTCAAAAACAGTCTGGATCAGTGTTCCCATGGAAAAATCACCGCCATCAATCACCAGCGTGTCAGGATTTTTCGCTTTCTGCTCCTGGATCAAGGTGTTGATTCTCGCAAATCCTCCCACTTCTTTTTCCGCTTCGTCTACAATGGTCGTAAATGTGTTGAGGTGGGAATGTGTATCATGTGTGAATACAATATCCACCTGTTTTGCGGAATCTGCTGTCTCTGCCGAAACAGTCTGTGTTCCTGCAAAAGTTGTCAGGCATAACATGCCTGTGAGTGCCAATGCTGCCCAGTTTTTTCTCATATTTTTCTCTCCTTTGCTATTCCCCGAAAAATACACTGTCTCCCATCGCCTCATATTTTCCAGTAAAAATAAAGAGCAAAACCACTTCAAATATGATCGCAGTTCTGCTCTTTTTGTATTTACTATTTTACATAAATTTTACATTGATGTAAAGAAGTCCTGTCACTTTTACATCTGTTTTTTCTGTGCTTTTTTCTCAGCTTTTGCCTGAAGCTTTGCAAGTTTTTTCTTTGTCGGTCTGAACAACCGGAAAATCCTGTAAACTTCCAGAACGATCAGCAGACCAAAGATAATATCAATTGCCAGTTTGATTTTGTCTGAAATTCTCATTCCGTCTTTGATCTGGGAACCCGGCATTGCGCCATTCATGCTCTTGCTGTTTGCGATCGTGTAAAGTACACGGTGCATTGCCTGTCTTGCATAGTAGTAAGTTGCAGAATCACTCTTGTCAAAATTGTATCTTGCAGATGCCGGAAGGCTTGTCAGTTTCACATCTGCCCCCGCCTCCGTCATCTGGTAGCCATCCATAAATACACCGGTATTGGCATTGTCTGTCATAACGATTCCATCAAATGCCCACTCGTTACGAAGGATTCCTGTGATCAGTCCATAGTCACCGCCTGCCCAGGTTGCACCGGCTCTGTTGAAGGAAGTCATAACACCCTGTGAAGCACGGATTGATTTTGATGCGTTCGCATAGCTTCCATCTTCCTGTTTCTCGACATAATTTAAGGTAACGTCGCCGACTTTCATGCACATCTCAAATGGTACAAGATAAATCTCTCTTGCAGACTGCTCATTAAACCAGGTGGCAACACTGAATTGTCCGTCACGGTCACCACGATGGTTTTCCTGATCGTTGAATGCAAAATGCTTGATGTAAGTATACATACCTTTGGAAGCAGCTCCGTAAACTTCTCTGGAGGCAACGGCTCCTGAGAGGAATGCATCTTCGGAATAGTACTCTCCGTTACGACCGGAATATGGTGTTCTGTGGATATTCATGGATGGTGCATACCAGCCATCAGCTCCTCCGAGCAATCCTTCATTTCCGATCATTGTTCCATATTCACTGGCAAGGTCTAAGTTCCATGTCTGTGCAAGCGTCATTGCGTTTGGGAACATTGCTCCTGTACCACCATAAAGCAATCCTGCTGCGGTGTCCGCATCAATATTAAAAGGTTTTTCTACAGAATCAATGTATTCAATACCATAACCGGACACGCCGACCGTATTATAAATTTCATCTGCAGTCAGTTCATCTAAAAGGTCATCCCAGAGCGGATCATCAAAATCAAGTCCCCTCATGTTAATCAATGTTAATCCATTATCTGCACCATAGACAATCTGTGTGTCTGCAAGTGTCTCCGGCGCGACATCTGTACCGCTTGAAAAGCTGTCAAGCTCTGCGATCAGACCATCGGACGCTGTTTTCACATATGTATAGGAAACTCCATCTTCACCATTGATCTCATTTCCCCAGGTACTGATCTGAGTTCCTGCCTCTCCGTCATGTGTCGGGAAAGTTCCCTCCCAATCTGATCTTGTCAGATAAGTTACGTCTGCCTTGCAATCCTGTAACTGGTTTGTGATTGTCACACCCGAGTAAGAATCTGTTGCGTAGGTTGTCACATCGGTGTCTGTGTTATCTGGTGTGTATACAGATACAAATTCTGCTTTTTGAGCTGGCTTCTCAGATTTCGCCGCAAGAATATTGTTAATTGCTGCATGTGCGTTAGCAGCTGCTGTGATGTAATAATCACCTGCGTCAAAAATATATGTCTCTGCTCCGTTTTCATCATAAGCTTTTAACTGCTCTTTGGAGAATGTACAGGTTACCGTCTCTTTCTCGCCCGGTGCAAGTTCGCTTGTCTTGCCGTAGGCTACAAGCTGTACGGAAGCTTTCTCTACTCCGTTTGCTTTGTCGTACTCGGTATATGGGGACTGTGCGTAGATTTCTACGACATCTTTTCCTGCCATATCTCCGGTGTTTTCCACATCAACAGTCACGGTGCACTCGTCACCAGACCATGTTGTCTGCATATTCGACCAGTCAAAGGTTGTGTAGGAAAGACCATAACCAAATGGATAGACCACTTCCTCTGTGTAATCATAATCTCCTGCATTTCCCTGATTTAAAACGGCATCCTCATAACGTGTCTCATAATATTTGTAACCTACATAAATTCCCTCTTCGTAAGTCACATAGTTATATTTTGTCAGTTCTCCGTTCTCATCCACATACTGATAATCGCCAAAATTCTGTGCAGCCGGAGATTTGGATGCATCTGCTGCAAACGTATCTACCGTTCTTCCGGATGGGTTTACCTGTCCGGTCAGAATGTATGGAATGGACTCGATTGCGGTGCAGGAAAGCACTGCTTTGACATTCTCGTAATCTTTTACCCAACCAAGCTCTAATGCAGCGTTGGAATTGGTTACAAGAATCACATTATCAAAGTTGTCATTTAAATAAGAAATAATTTCCAGCTCTGTGGAATCAGGCTCCAGATAACTTTTTGCCTTATCTTCCTTACTCTCCGCATGATTGTACATGGAACGCGGCATGTCACGGCCTTCGCCTGCCACTCTCTTTAAGAAATAAACCGGCACGGTATTCTTTACCGAATCCATGACCTCTGTGTTCTCCTGTAATACGGATAACGGAACTTCATGGATTGCAAAATCTTCTGCGTCACCAAAACTGATCGAACCGGAGCTGAGTCCGTATTCTTTCGACTGCTCTGAATAAAAATCCATTAAAGTTGTATTGATTTTTGCTCCTGCGTCCTCGAAAATCTGTGTCAGATTTCTTCCTCCCAGCATAGAATCACTGGCGGAAACAGTTGCTGAATTTACACTGAAAAAGCTGAACTCCGTATCCTGTGCCATTGGCAGGATTCCCTCATTACTCAAAAGCACCGTCCCCTCATCTGCGATCTGCTGATGAAGCGCTGCCTCTGCTTCTTTGATACTGTCCGTCGTATAATCTGCTTTGTTATACGTAAGATCAAGACCTGTTGTATCTACGTCGGAATTATCAATCTGTGTGTTGATCCCCCCGATCATACTGTCCATCATTCTCGCATAATTCGGAAGGATGGTGTTTACGACTGTGATGATCACTGCAAATAAAATGATCAGCACAGAACGTATTGTTGTTCCTATTATTTTTCTGGCTTTACTCATAGTTTCCTCCTCTTAAAAAATTCACTTCCGGCAGCAAAACTCAAGACTATGAAAGGTTTTGCTGCTTCTATTTACCATAAAAATAACACGAAAGAAAAGAAAAATGCAGGTTTGGACGTAACCTGCATTTTGAGAGACATATTCCGTTGTTTTTTGCAAAATCCGATATTGTACGGGTTCCCATATGTTTTTATCGTCCATGCGGATTTTGGAAAATCATGCGGAGCAGATATTTGTTCTGTTCGGTCTTTATGACCATCTGACCGCCGTAATGCTCGACAATGTTCTTCATGCTTTTTGTTCCAAATCCGTGACTTCCTGTATCCTGCTTGGACGTAACCGGCATATGGTTACTGTCATAGACCAGACTTCCCTCATAAGGATTCACAATCTCCACCAGAAGGATTCCTTTTTTGTTCTGTATCTGCACAGATATCCAGCGTTCATGTACGTTTGAAATTTTCCGGTTTGCCTCGATCGCATTATCAAGGGCATTGCCGAATAAAGTATATAGGTCAAGCTCATCCATAAACGCAAGCTGGCTCCCATCTGCAATACAACTCATGGAAATCTGATTACTCTGACAGGTCAGTTTTTTCTCGGTTAAAACGGTATCCAGATATTCATTTCCGGTTCGGACCACCGCATCATAAGCAGCAATTTTACTCTCCATATCCTGTAACTTTGCCTTGCGCTTATCCTCATCACTCATCGTCGATAAAATCATGAGCTGATGTTTCATGTCATGATAATGCTGGTTTACAACTGCGATACTCTCCTTTGACATCTCGTAACGCAGCTTTGTCTTTTCCCAGAGCTGTTCTTTCTGTGAAAATTCGATGCGCTCTGTCTCCCTTTTCATCTGTTCCCGCTGATTCGTCAGAATAAACAGACAACACAGGATTGCATAAATGCTATGTATATGCGCATACCCCAGATAGTCCATCACAATGCTAAGTCCCCACACAATTCCCATTAAAACAACGGATGTTGTAGTCGCGGAAATCGCCCCGATCGGGTATTTTCCCTCATACACGGTTCCTTTTGCAAACCAGAAATACGCCAGAAGAAAAGAGCCTGCAAGACACGGAATGTATACAAGCGGATGTTTGTTTCCTATGATTCCACCTGTAAAATGTTCCACGAGAACCCGAATACAGTAAAAAATATGTTCCACACCATAACTTAAGGCAAAAATGTACATCGCCTCATAGATACTGCTTTCCGTACAGAAATAGATTGAAAAAATCAGTATCGCCCATATCAAAACAAACCACACAAACATAAGAATGACGGATTCCACCCACAAAATCCCCTGCTGCATTTCCGTCCCGTAGTATTTTATGTAAAAAATGGGTAAGACACCAAGCAGACAGGTACCCACAATTATGATTGCCATCGCTTTTCCCATGCCATGTTTTCTTTTTTTCAATGGTATACAAAGTCCGATCGCCGGAAGCAGCATTTCTAACATGTATAGGAAATTAAAACTTGTCACTTCCATCTCAAATCTCCATTCCGACGTAATCGGCAAATGCCTCTAAGAACTCTTTTTTCCTGCTCCGGCTTAAAAATATCTGCGTTCCGCCCACATAAACAGTATCTTTCTTCACCTCATCCACATGCCGCAGATTCACAAGCTGTGACTGCCCGCTTTTGACAAAATAATATTCCGCCAGTTCATCTGCCATTGTTTTTAAAGGGATTCCGTGTTTTGAATACACCTTATCTTTTGTGTGGAAGAACATATCATGTCCCACAACCTCAATATATAAAATATCCTCGGTAGATATCTTGCATTTTCGTTCCCCTTCTGCAACCAGAAGCTGTTTTTCCTTGTGGTACTTTGACGTTACTGCCAGCACTTTGTCCATGGTCATCGCAAGCTGCTCATAAACAACCGGTTTTAAAATAAAATCCAGCGCATTTACCTTGTAGCCCTCTATTGCATACTGCGCCAGCGCCGTGATGAACACGATCTGTGCGTCCGCATCCACTTCGCGAATTCTCTTTGCGGTTGTCATTCCATCCTGATATTTCATATGGATATCCAGAAAAATCAGGTCATAGTCCGCAGAATAGTCATCCAGAATATCTATGCCGTCATTAAAAATTCTTACGATAAATGCTTCGTTTTTGTCTTTTTCATATTTTCTCAGATGCTCGATAAGTGCCTCCTGACACTCACGTTCATCCTCTACGATTGCTATTTTTAACATAACCTTCTCCCAGATGAGAAGAGTGCGAAGCCATAGTTTTGGCTCCACACCCTGATAAATTTTTCACAATCTACAATGTAATATCTTCGACGGATATACCAAGTGAAGATAACTTTGCAAGTGTGACCTTAATCTGATAATCAAGTTCTTTGTTCTCCACACCGCCATTGGATTTTTTAATGCGCTGCAGATCCGTATATTTGTCAATTGTCAAACTGATAAGTTCTTCTCTTGTCATTCCATTATCCTCCATGCTATCACCGCCTTTCGTTGGTGATATTATAACATAATGTAAAGTTCCTATTCAATTGAAAAAGGTGCAAAGCCCTTTTTCTATCACGACTTTACACCTTCTTTTTTATATTGTTTTCTGTTAATCTTCCAAACTTGTCTGAATATCCTGTATTTCCTTCAAATACTCTTTTTCAAGCTTTTCATACTCTTCGTTCCGAAGCAGTTCAAGCTTTCTTTCCAGTTCTGTTAAGTGTTTTCTTAATTCATACTTGAATTGTACATCTGTTGGCATATATTCCTCATTCACTTTCCATCACCGCCTTTCGCTGGTGATATTATAGCATAATGTAAAGTTCCTATTCAATTGTCAATGTACAATTAGGAGGGAAACCATTCATATTGAAAACTTTAAAGAATTTTTGAATCCATATAGAAGATACGCCACACATATCTCAATGAATTGTAAATTTACAATATCATAAAAAAGACTATGAAACAAATAAATTTTTTATTAATTTTGCTGCTGACACAGCAAAAACAACACCCACAATCAAAAATAAAATCTACATAAAAAGAGCTGCGTACCAATTTCTCAGTACAGCAGCTCCATAAATCTTAAGCTTCCGCTTTTTTTGCTTCCCCTTCCGGGAAAATGATCTTATTAACAAAGAAGAATACCACCATGGATACACCACCATTTAATACGGTTGTTCCGATGTTGTAGAGCCAGTCCGGTACAAACATTCCTGCAACAGCAACCCAGATACAGTTGATGGAGTTTACGATACAGGTTACGATACAGAATGCGATCAGATACCACATTCCCTGATACCAGATGTTACCTTTACTGCGAAATACGAAGCTTCTCTGGATTGGGAAGTTGATACACTCACCAACTACCATTGCAATCATGTATGCACAGAAGTAAGGCAGTCCTCCATGTGCAGCGTCATAGCCGATAATGTTCCATTTGAAAGTCTCTCCAAATAAAGTAATATCGATTCCCGGGAATCCGAAATCAACTTTTGGAAGCCCTGCAAATGCAAGTGGTAAAAACAGTAACATAAAATATTTCAGTACTGTGATAAGGTTACTTACAATAACAAATAAACCACCTTCACGAATCCATTTTGATGCGCCCGGATGCTTTTCTGCAAATCCAAGCCATAAGCCTTTGATTTTCTCCATAATATTAATCCCTTTCTCTCTGGACTGCGAAACTCTACTTTACAGTTTCGGAATAACTTTCTGCATTTATGTTCCGCTTTACTTGTCTTAATCCTAACATAAGAATTCCTTTATGGAGAAAAATTGCATAATCTGTGCTTTTTTTAGCATAAATGGTAAGGATTTTACAAAAATGGGATCATATATACCGGCAGATAATGGATGCCATTCTCCCATTTATAATCTTTCGTATGAACTACATATTTATCTCTGATACGGCTGCTATACTTATCGCAAAACACATCTAACGACTTATGCCCTCTGTAATTTCCAGACTTTACTTCAATCGGATTAATTTATCTCCTTTTGGATTATTGTGTTCTAAATATGCTTCTACAGCCTGTGGCATTCCGCCAATCAGCATATACAACCGAAACATACGCATCAGATTCCTGTGCATTGCATTTCCGGCAGATTTTTTGCTTTTTAAAAGCAGCTTAATGGTATCCGCCGTGATTTCATCACCAACTGCCCACAAAAATTCTTCAAAATCCATCGGATACATGGATATCTTATGTTCTTCACTCGGAATCAATATATCCTTCGTATTCTTCTTTATCGATAAAAGTGACCCTGTTTCAATGTATTTATATCTTCCATCTGCCACAAGATACTTGATTGCCTGTCTTGCCTTCGGCAATAGTTGAACCTCATCAAATATAATCACGGATTCCTTTTCATACAGTCTGACTCCGGTCAACTGTTGTAATTGGAGGAAGAAAAAATCCAAATTATATCGCAAATCCCCGTTCGTGTAAATGCGTATCCTACGCAAATCCCCGTTCATCATCTTGCATTTGATACGCAAATCCCCACTCATTATCTTACATTTAATTCGCAGATCCGCATAATCCTAATTAGCATATGCGATTCGTCTACACACTATTCTTTTCATACCTTAAGATTTTTTATTTGTATTCATGCAAAGGACAAAGTTTTCCTTTAAGCTCTGTAGCTAACTGTATATCCATCATTCCTTCTACAATTTTTCTAATATTTTAAGACCAAGTTCAAAGGCCAGTAGCATGATTTTACTCTTATCATCCAATCTTGCACTGCCTGATAAACTTCTTGGCTCCTAGGGTGAATGGTCAAGGATATCTCCTGCATAAAAGAACTGGAAAAATTCTGTTCCCCTGAAATCACAGAGTGCCTGCATTCCAGCACACTCCATCTCGACACAGACCGCACCCATTTCTTTTCTCTTATTCACCTTATCCCTTGTTTCTCTATAGCAGGCGTCTGTTGTCCATGTGATTCCTTCCACATAAGGATATCCAAACTCTTTCAGAACTTTCTTAAACTCATCCCTGTAATTATGATTCACATCAATTGTGTCACATGGTTTCGCATAGTGGTAACTCGTTCCCTCATCCCTGACAGCCTTAATCGGAATAATAATTCCACAATCTTCAATCCGTTTATCTAATACCCCACAATTTCCAAGCAAAATCAGTCTTTTACTTCCTATTGCAATTATTTCTTCGTACTGTCCCACGCATAAAGGTTCCCCGACCATTGATTTGAACATTGCAAATCTTTTTCCTTTATATGTAACTTCATAAATAGGATTCAAGCCACTTGCAGAATGAACACTCGCTATTTCTTTTGCACGAAAAAATTCCAGTACCTCATTGAAAAGTTCTTCTGAAAAACAGGAAATCGTAACTTCCGGAAAATTTTCAATCTTCTCCACACACATATCCGGGTTGATGATTGCAGTTTTATTTGCGTCAAATTCTTCTAATAACATTTTCTATCTATCTTACCTTCCTGTTTTTTTGAATCCATGTCATAGTTGTATGTTGTACCAATAAGATGATCCTGCTGTATTATATCCCTGGATGCTGGATTATGACAATCTAACAGCCTTCTTCCAATAAATTTATCGCCACCTCGCTTCGTATAGCTGGCAACAGCTGTCGAATCCATGTAAATAATTTCATGCTGAAAGTGCTTGTATTATTTCATTATTAAATTATTGTTAGTCAGACAAACTTGAATGGAATTTATAAAACGCATTTATTTTACATAGGCACAGTATATCACAGTTCCTGTGTCTATGTGATATCATTTACTGTTTCTTCCGATAAGAACTCATCCTTCCGATGTGCATAAGCGTCAGATTTGACGCTTACTTTACAAATAAAGTGACATCTCTATTTAAGGTAGCCTTTTCTCTTTCAGTAATAAAATTATTTGTATTTTATTAGAAATTGAGAAATTAATTCTATACAACCTTCCACATCTTTTTCATCTGCAACTTCTGCGGGCATGTGCATATAACGCAGTGGGATTGACACGAGCACCGTAGGTACTCCCTGATTAGAAAAATGTATTTTATCCCCATCTGTATAACTAAGTCTGCTTGCAGCTTCTCTCTGAATTTGGATTCCAGCTGTTTTTGCACACTCCTCCATTTTAGTATTCAACGCTTTTACAACTATTGGACTATTACACAGAACAGGGCCACCACCAAGTAGAACTGTCCCCATTTCAGCAGGATCCATTCCGCTACAATCACTAGTATAAGTAACATCTACTACAATTGCCATAGATGGATTTATACGTGTACTTGTCCAATATGCTCCTGTCTTAGTTGTCTCTTCTCCTGTAGTAGAAGCTGCGTAAACACCAACCGTACAACCTTGTTTTTTAGCTCTTTTTATAGCTTCCATAATAATATAAACGCCAAGTCGGTCGTCGAGTGCACGTGCAGTAAATTTATCATTTGCCAGTTTTCGTATAGTTGTATCCAGTACAATTGGATCTCCAATACTTACATAACTTAATGCATCTTCACGGTCTTTAGCCCCAATATCAATCAGAAACTGCTTTGTTCCCAAATCTTTTTCTTTAAATAGTTCCCTATACGCTTCAACAACACCATAAACTATTCCTTTTGAAGTCTTAATTGAAATAGCGTGTCCAGGATATGTTGAAGGAACAATTCCGCCTCTATCAATTACTTGCAGTCTTCCATCTTCTCTGATGTTTGAAATCATAAGACCAATTTCATCTGCATGCGCTGATAACATAATTCTAATATCGCTGTTTGGATTTATTACACAGGTTACATTTTGCATTTCATCGCGACGTACTTCATCTACATAGTCTTTCATTTCTTCTTCAACAATGTCCTGTACCTGCTCTTCATATCCTGATACTGAAATGCTGTTTAGAAGATTGTTTAAAAAATTATTGTTCATTGTCATCATCTTCCTTCTGATTTGATGTTATTGTTATAAGATCAGAAAAAGTCGTCAAATTATATGTCCCCAAGCCACATGCAACAGCATCACCAATTGCTGCACAATCCATTCCACCAGCTATAGCAGCCTTTAGTCCAGCTTTTGCATCTTCGACAACCAGGCAGTTAGATGGTTCTTCATTTATATATTCTGCAGCTTTAATAAATACTTCTGGATCTGGCTTTGATTTTGATATATTATTTCCATCAGAAATTGCATCAAAGTATTCTCCAAGTCCTAACTGACCTAGTATAAATCTTGCGTTTTTGCTGGATGATCCAATTGCAAGCTTATGATTAGCTGCACGTAATCCATCCAAAGTAGCTTTTACTTCCTCGGATAAGTCGGAAGTGTTCATATTTTTCAAAAGTTCTTTATAAATATCGTTTTTCTTTGTAATCCAGAATTCTTTCTCTGATTCGTTTAATTCACCATTGTAACGCTCAAGAATTATTTCAAAACTTTCCATACGGCTTACGCCTCTGAGTCGATTATTAATCTCTTGATCGAAATAAATACCTATTTCATCCGCAACTTTTTTCCACGCTTCATAATGATATTTGTCAGTATGACATATTACTCCGTCTAAATCAAATATTACTGCATTGTATTTCTTCATTACTTATTTCTCCTTTTTTATCAGACAAGTTGGATATGATTACAGCTGCCAGTATAATTACACATCCGATTACCATTCGAGGTGTAATTATTTCGTGAAGAATAATGATTGAGAATATCGTTCCAAATACTGATTCCATGGAAAGTACAATTGCCGCTTTTGTCTCATCAACATATTTCTGGCATGCAGTCTGTAATAAATAACACAAAGTCGTACTTATTACTCCCAGATATAGCACGCTTAACCACCCTTGTGTTGTTACCTGAAAATCAGTTTCTCCAAAAACAACCATGCTGACAGCTGATAAAATAAACGCTGTGATCATCTGAACCATATTTAATACAGAAGCAGGATATTTCTTTACAAATTCACTCGTAAAGAAAATCTGAAATGCAAACCCTATTGCACAAATCAACGTGAGTGCATCTCCTAAACCAAGCGTAAGATTGCCGTTTAGCGAAAGAAGTGCAACTCCAATTACTGACAATATAGCTCCGATAATTCCCTTCGCACCTATCTTCTTTTTTAGAATAACAAATGCTATAAATGGCACAATTACTACATTAAGAGCAGTTAAAAAAGCATTTTTTGATGGAGTTGTATATTGCAGTGCTATAATCTGCAATGAAAAACCTATAAATAATGCTACTCCCATTAAAATGCCTGCTTTAATTGCACCAGTACGATTAACGACTTCTTCTTTTCGATTTCGTTGTCCCAGACTAACTAAGCCCATTAATACTGATGCGAGTAAAAATCTTACCATCATAATTTGAAAAGGTTTCATACTTTCCAAAGCCATGTCACTTGCTACAAATCCGCCTCCCCATATGACCGTAACCAGTATAAGTCCTCCGATTGCCAGCCCTTTTTTCATCACATATCCTCCATTCTGTTTTATATCATTTCAATTTTTCCGTTTACTTCAACCTCTACAGGTTCTCCACAAAGTCGTTTTACTTCAGCATTATTGTTTTTATCTGCTGTAATCTCAAGCCAAGCGCCCTTATAATGTAAACGGAATGTTAAATTCTGCCATTCCTCAGGCATATTAGGACAAACCCTTAACTTGCCATCTTCGCGCTGTGATACACCCGCAAAGCCAAATACAATTGTTTGCCATACTCCGCCTGTATTTGCTGCATGAATTCCTTCTCTTGTATTTCCCTGCATATTTAACAAATCAATAAACGCTGCACGACGGAGATAACGGTATGCTTTTGAATCGTCCCCTACCTTAAGTCCCATCACTGAATATATACTTGGACTTAATGAAGAACCATGAAGTGTTCTCTTTTCATAGTAAGCATAGTTCTCTTTTATAGTTTCATCATCAAATTCATTTCCCATAAGATGAAGAAGCATAACAACATCTGCCTGTTTATTAATCTGCGTTTCCTTTGCTTTCTTTGTCTTAAGCGCTTCTGGACGAATCGGCCAGTCATTTTCATCGTATTTTTCAATTGTTACATTATCTAATTCAAAATATCCTTCGAACTGTTCAAGAAGTTTCGTTCCTTCTTTGCGTGGAAGATAAATTTTTTCCTGAACTTCTTTCCATTTAGCAGTTTCCATCTCTGTAAGTCCTGTTTTTTCAACAAGTTCATTATATGAAGAAGTCTCTTCTTTTTTCATGACCTCTAACAGCGAAAGAACATATTTTAAATTCCATCTAGCAAGATAATTTGTATATAAATTATTATTAACTGGCTCATGCCATTCATCTGGTCCTGTTACCTGATTAATTTCATAACGATCCTGTTCATTATTATATTCACATCTGCTCGCCCAAAATCTTGCAGTTTCTGTCAGTATTTCGGCTCCTTTAGTGTATAGGAAATCTATATCGCCTGTAATCTTAACATAATCGTATATTCCGTATGCAACGGCCGCTGTTACATGATGTTCATACACGGCAACATAACATCTATAACAGCTACCATCTGGTTCTATTGTCCAATCTGGACACTGCTCGCTACCATCATCTGCTGATTCCCATGGATACTGAGCACCATTAAATCCATTCTTGTGGGCATTTTCACGTGCTGCGTCTAACAAATAATATCTATAGTTTTCAAGATTTTGTGCTGTTTTTGGGAATACCCATGCAAAAAATGGAAGCATAAATAACTCTGTGTCCCAAAAAGCATGGCCACCATATTCTTCGCCAGTCAGAAGCTTTGCACCTACATTTACATGATCATCATGCTCATTTCCAGTGCTCATAAGATGAAAAATATTAAAACGAACAGCTCTGTTAAGATCGTCATCTCCAGTTATTTTGATATCAGCATTTTCCCACATGTTATGGTATACTTCTTCATGTAATTTAAGCTCATTCTCAAAACCAGTATGAACAAATCCTTCGATTTCTTTTTTTATAGTGCTATGAAGTTCATATGTAGGACATTCCCTTTCTGAATACATAGAAACATACTTAACAATTTGTACTTCTTTTCCTTCTTCAACGTGAATATCACCAAATTCAATATTCTGTTCACCAAAAACACTTGTCATGCGATTTCCGAGAATTTGTTTTCCATCGCAATATGCTTCTATACGACATCCACATCCTACATGTAAATGCTTCTCCCTTGTAGCAACTTCAACATATCCGCCGTCCTCAGCTAACTTCTCATTGGCTGTCATATATGTATGTTTTACCTTAAAACGTGGTGCATCATAGAAATTAATAATACTTCCATCAATGATACTCTCAACTTCAACAATACCACTATAATTCAATGGTGTCATATATAGTTTAACACCCATACGGTGAACGTTATTTCTGCTAACAAAACGAAGTCCTTCAACAAGAGTTTCCCTACCCTTAGAATCCTTTAAGAGTATTCTTTTTCCGACAAAAGCTCCTCTCATATCAAGGACTCGTGAAAACTCTATTATTTCACAATCCTCAATTCCAATAAGTTCTTTTTCAATATAAAGTCTGATACCTAACCAGTTAGGAAGTGTCGAAAGCTCCCTCATAAATGTTTCAGATTTATCAAACACTCCGTTAATATAAAGATATGGAAGAGTAATCTTTGTACCTTCCTCATGGCTGCCTCTTATTCCAAGGTAGCCATTAGAAAGTGCAAACAGACTCTCATATTTTAGATTTTCTTTCGGATCATATTTATCCTGGCAGATAAGCCATTCATCATCATGTATTCTACTTCTCAGATTTTCTGAAAAAAGCTCTCTAGTCATATATGATTCTCCTACTATAAAATTAATTAGATATACTGTTTTCTTGCTTCATTTATTTCTGTGCCATTTTTCACAATAGAAAAGGTAAATGCCATTGAGAAATCCTGTAATTTTACTTTATTTTCCTCTAACTGTTCTTCTCCACAGCTATTACTTCCTAGTCCAGAATGACGGTAATCCAAATGAATAATAACATCATTAGATTTCTCAATTTCGAATGGATGCTGTGCTTTTTCTAGACTTTCATCTGTATAATTTGCAAGATTTAATCCAAGTTTGTTCTCCATTCTGCATAATAAACCATTTTCTCCATCTCCTATGCTGAACCATTTTACATTTTCTCGGTGTCCGTTTTCCTGTGGGAATACGTAATTGGTCATCATTTCATCAATTGTACTTTCATATATCCCCATAACAGATGCCGCATTACTATCGATATAACTTTCTCCAGGTCCCATACCATACCACATGGTGTTCTGAAGGTTTTGATTTCCTTTCATAACGATACCGATTCGTGGTAAAAATGGTGGTTCGAGTTTACCTCTTTGAACCGCTCTTCCCTGAATTTCCACTTTCATCTGCCCACAAGAATATATTTCGTATACATAAACACATTCGAAGCCCCATGACTGATTATAGCAGCTAAAAAATGTTCCAATCTTAACAATTACCTTATCCTCTGCCTCTTCAAAATCAACATATTCTGTTTCTTCTACAGGCTTTTGAATAAAGTACTTATTCATCCAATCATCTTTTTTGTACATGTCATTATCAATTGTTGCACGATATACATTCATTCTAGGGCCATCAGTAATATATTCTGTTTCACCTTTACCAAAAGATATTAGTTTTCCATATACTGTACTGAATTTTGCAGTGACATTTTTATTTGTAATACTAAGTACGCCTTGCACCTCATTTATCATCAGCTTATCATCTTTTTCCCTAACAACAAATTCATCTCTTCTTATATTCAGTGGAATTTGTAGTTTCTTAATTTCATGTCCAGACGATGCATATTTTCTGTCTTCTTTCTGACATACCAAAACATTTAAATAATAATCTGTATTTATCAGCATTTCAAATGGAGTAATTGGCAGTTCAAGTACGCAACTGTCATGAGGAGATACTGATAAGTCATCTATAATCCCCTTCTGTACAGACTCATTTTCTGCTTTAATTTCCCAATTGATGATTACTGTGCTTAAATTCAGAAAATCATAATAGTTTTCAATTTTAATTTTCTTAATATTCCCCGCTATTGGAGTAATCTCTATTGGAGCTATAATCTGCTTATATTCCTCCATTCCCGGTGAAGGTGTTCTATCTGGCATCAAAATTCCATCTATACAGAAATTACCGTTTGTTGGAAAATCTCCATAATTTCCGCCATATTTGTAATATTCATTATCACCTTCAACTGTATGAATTCCATGATCATACCATTCCCAGAGAAATCCACCCTGAAGTCGTTTATACTTACGATACATATCCTGATATGCTTTTAATCCTCCAGGTCCATTTCCCATCGCATGTCCATATTCACACATCACATGAGGCTTATCTCCTTTTACCTCATATTCTGCAATTTCTTTCAGGCCTTTTAGCCTTGTATACATAGTGGAATATACATCTGTAACCTCTGCTTCAAAATCTCCTTCATAATGAATAAGGCGTGTATCATCCAATTCACGTATTGCCTGTGCTGCACTTCGGAAATTACAGCCAAACGCTGACTCATTTCCCATAGACCACATAATTATAGATGGATGATTTCTATCTCTTTTAACCATACGAACACTGCGGTCAACATATACGTTTTTCCAAGATTCATCATCTGTGATCCATGTATAGTTTTCTACCCATTCAAATCCATGACATTCAAGATCTGCTTCGTTAATAACATAAAGACCATATTCATCACATAGATCATAAAAATATTCATTTGCTGGATAATGAGAGCAACGTACAGCATTTATGTTGTACTGTTTCATCAGACGAATATCGTCCTCCATCTGCTCTCTTGTTACAGTTCTTCCTTCTTTTGGGTTGTAGTCGTGATGATTTACACCATTTAGAAGAATCACCTGTCCATTTACACAGAAGTTTTTATCTTTAATTTCAATTCTTCGGAATCCGCATCTAACTGTAACTTCCTGTGTATCAGTTGATATTGTAAAATCATATAACTCAGGAGTTTCTGCTGTCCATGTATGTACACTTGGAATATCTGCTGAAATATATATTTCTTTATCTTTAAAAGAAGCTTCTCCTTCAAAAACAGCTTCTCCTTTGTATGACAATTTCCACTTAATATTAGTTCCAGCCTGCTTCATTTTGATTTTTGATGTGAACAGACCATTTGTATAACTATCATCTAAAGAACCGTCAATCTGTACATCTAAAACAGCGTTCTTTTCCTCATTAATCAGTTCCACATCTCTGTATATTCCTGATAACCACCACATATCCTGATCTTCCAGATATGTTCCGTCTGACCATTTATATACACGTACTGTAACATCATTTTCGCCGCTTTTAACAAATTCTGTAATGTCAAATTCAGATGGAAGTCTACTGACTTTACTAAAGCCTACATAATTACCATTTACCCAAACATCAAAAGCACTGTCCACGCCATGAAACTTCAAAATGGTATCTTTTTGTACCCACTGGTCATCCAGATTCACAATTTTCTTATAGATTCCTGTAGGGTTTTCATCTGGTACGTAAGGCGGATTTATCGGAAATGGATATAATACATCTGTATAATGCATCTTGTCATAACCTCTTAACTGCCAGACAGATGGAACATCGATATTATCCCACTCATTACCTACTCCTGGTTTCTCAAATCCTTCTGGTGAAAGTTCAGGTGCATCTATATATTTAAATTTCCATTCTCCATTAAGAGAAATTCTACTTTGAGAATCCTTGTAAAAAGCAGTTCGTGCCTCTCTTCTCCCGATTCCGGTAATCTGATGGTTCTCCCATCTTTTTACTGTTTTTCTTGCCATTAATCTATCCTCTCATTTTATAATGTAAAATCATTAATATAATTACGGTCAGACAGTTCAGTCTGTCTGACCGTTTTACAAGTCTGTCTTATTTAATAGAACCACTAGTTCCTTCAACAATATATTTCTGTGCAATTATAAAAATAATAATTGGTGGAATAATCATAATTATTGTTATACAGAGCATAGGAATGATCTGTGTACTGTGAACACCCTTGAAAGAAGCAAGTCCTAATGCAAGTGTATATTTGCTTCTGTCTTGTAAGAAAATCAATGGACCAAGATAGTCATTCCATACAGTCAACATATTAAGTACTCCAACAAGAATAAGTGATGGTTTCATAATTGGCATAAAGATTTTCCAATAAATCTGGAACTGATTTGCACCATCAATTCTTGCCGCCTCTTCGAAATCTCTTGGAATCCCCATCAGGAACTGTCTCATTAAAAATACATAATAAGCAGAACCAAACCATGCTGGTACAATCAATGGTTTCAATGTATTAATCCATCCAAACAGGTTAAATTCCATATACTGTGGAATCATGGTAACATCCCATGGAATCATCATTGTAGATAACAAAATCATAAAAAGAAGATTCTTTCCTTTGAATTCAAATCTCGCAAAACCATATGCAACAAGTGAACAAGAAAGCACTTGTCCTAATGTTGTAAAAACAGTAACAAGTATTGAGTTCCATAGATAAGTTCCAAATGGCTGAGACTTCCATGCATTTATAAAATTCTCAAAATGCCATTCTGTAGGAAATAATTTTGGTGGATACGCAATCGCTTCACTTTCTGTTTTAAATGCAGAAAACAACATGTAGATAAATGGTGCAAGAAAGTAAAGTGCCACAAGTCCGAGTAATGCGTAAATCACTATTTTTGATCTTTTAGACATCTTCATTACTTTCTACCCCCTTTTTTCTTTTTAGTCTTCTTTGCCCCACTATTTCTGGCTTCTGTTTCATAGAACACCCATGTAGATGAAGATTTAAATACTAATGCAGTAAGTATCATAATGATGATAAACATTACCCAGGCATTTGCACTGGCATATCCAAGCTTATGATGTTTAAATGCATTATTATATGTATACAGTCCATAGAAGTATGTTGACTTAAGTGGACCACCACCCGTAAGCAGCATAACCAGTGTTACCTGCTGGAACGAGCTAATGATTGATGTAATCAAATTGAATAAGATTGTTGGTGTAATTATCGGAAGCGTAATACTGAAGAATTTTCTTGCAGGTCCTGCTCCGTCAATAGATGCTGCTTCATATACATCAATTGGTATATTCTTGATATCTGTATAGAAAACCAACATCATAGTTCCCACACCAAAGGCACTTGCTATAATCACAGCAAGGAGTGCCCAGGCTGGATCAACCAGCCATTTTGGACCTTCTATTCCAATAAGAGATAAAAGATAATTTAAAACACCATAATCTCCATTAAGAATCCATCCCCAGATAATTGAAACTGCCACTCCAGAAATTACAGCAGGAATGTAGAAAATAGTACGGAACACCTTCACTCCTTTTACTGGCTGTGTAATTAACATTGCGAGAAACAGTGCGATAATCATGTTAAGTGGTACAAAAATAGCTGCATACTTCAAACTGATTACCAGTGACTTCCAAAACTGTTTATCGTTAGTAAACATTTCAATGTAATTTCCAAATCCTCTGAACTGTGGAGTTGAGGTAAGTGGCCAATCAAAGAAACTCATAATCAAAGATAAAATTAATGGACCGATTGTAAACACGAGAAATCCTATTATCCAAGGCAATATAAATATATACGGTGTTGCCGATTTCAGAAATTTTTTCTGTTTCATATATTTTCTCCCAATTACTTTGTTTATTGTGCTTCTGCTGCTTCTTTAAGAACTTCTTTTACATCCATGTATGCACTTGGATTAAATAACTGCTCAAATGAAAGGCTAAGATTTTCCGAAATCTCTGACCAGTCCTCAATAATGAAGCTTGCTGGAGTATGTCCATCACTCTGTTCCAACATTTTGTAGAATGGAGCAAACTTATCTTCATTCATAATCCCCTCTGATTCTACAACGCTGTTAAGAACTGGAAGCTCCATTCCTATTCTTGCCTTGTTGCATTCTTCACCAGTCCAGTATTTTACAAATTCCCATGCTGCATCTTTATTTTTACTGTCTTTTGAAATTGAAAGTCCTGAAGAACTTAAAATACTTACTGATGTCTGTCCATCAAACGTAGGAATCTTTACAATACCGTAATTCATGCCGTCGTTATCGAGAGTGTTAATTGCCCATGAACCGTAAACATACATTGCTACTGTCCCTGCACGGAATTCGTCAGTTCCATTTTTCTCTGTGGCAATTGCATATCCGTCTTTTTCCATATCTTGGAACATCTGGAATACTTCCTGAGAGTTATCAGAATCAATGTTTCCGGCCATCATTCCTTCTGTATCACAATAAGATGTTCCGTTGCTCCAAAGATACATTTCAAAGTCATATGGATCTGGCTTCATCTGGAAAGCAAAACCTTTCTGCCCAGTTTTTTCTTCAATCTTCTTAGCTGCGCTCTTTAAATCTTCCCATGTCCAATCATCTGTAGGCTCTTCTACACCAGCCTCTTCAAAAAGGTCTTTGTTAAAATATAATGCGTGTGTTGTAAATCCTACTGGCATTCCATATGTTGTACCGTCTAATGAATTGTAATTCCATAAAGTGCTGTAGATGTTTTCCTTAAAATCATTACCCTCACTTTCAATATATTCGTCAAGCGGCTCAAGTCCATCTGCATATGCTGGATAATTCCACATATACATTACATCAGGTGTATCTCCTGATCCCATACCTGCACTAATTTTAGTGTCATAATCACTTCCATAAGCTTCGAGTGTTACTTCAATGTCATCATGTTCTTCATTAAATTTGTCTACAAGTTTTTGCTGAGCATCAAGATCATCTGCCACGTCCCATGTTGCAAAACGAACTTTTGCTTTCCCGTCACTTGCTGTTACATTTTTTCCTGTTTCATTGCTTCCACATGCAGTAATTAACATTGTACCTGTTAATGCTGCCATACATACTAATGCAATCTTTCTCTTCATTGTTTTTCTCCTCCCAAACATTTTATATTCATCCGGTAAAATTATTTTACTATTTTACCAGTAAAATGTAAACTATTTTATTTAGTAAAATATTTTTTCTACATTTTATATATTTTTTATATACTTTTTTTATGCATATCTTACAATTTTCTATTTTATTTTAGTCTTCTCCAGATAAAACCCTTTTATTTTTACCTGCATATTACCGCTATAGAAAAAAAGGCCTGTACACAAACAGTACATAGCCTTTATTAACTATTTCAAATTTTTAACGCTGTCTCGCACATATAACTTTGTAGGAATAGTTACTCTGACACAAATTTCTCTTCCAAACACAATTCTTTCTTCTAGTAGTTTTACTGCATACTCACCCATAAACTCCATATATAATCTCTCTGTTGTAAGTGGAGGAACCATGTATTTTGCAGTTGGTATATCATTAAAACCCACTATACTGATATCATCTGGAATAGAAAGCCCAAGCTCATATGCTGCGCGATAACTTCCAGCCGCCATTGAATCATTTGCTACAAACAATGCAGTAGGCATATTTCCTTCTTTATGCAACTCCTTTAATAATTCATATCCATACTTTGCATAATAATCGCCAAACTTAGTGTATTCCGATTTATATAAGCCTCGTTTCATAAGAGAATTTTGAAAGCACTGCATTCTGGCATCAACTATTTCATTACCATCTTTATATTCTGCCCGACATCCAATCATGCCTATCTTTGTATGTCCACACTCTACCAAATATGCGATTATCTCTTCTACAGCCTGATTAAAATCCACTACAATGGAATCATATTTCTTTGGATTCGGATCTGCATCAATAAATACAATCGGACACTCCCATGCATTGATCTGATCAATCATCCTATTTGTAAAAGTTCCCGTACAAATTATACCATCCAGACCATTTAGTGTTTCCGGCTTGTCATCAAGATTTACATTTTGCTTTATATATCCCTCTTTTTCCAGCTTTTTTTCAATTGCAAGACGTATGCACAAATAATATGGATCCTGAAGCTCTTCCTCTGGAGAATATGAATAAAAAACTCCTACTTTTAGTTTTCTTTTACGTTTTTTTTGTGTACGCACTTCATATTCTAACTCTTCTGCAATCTCAAAAATCCTTTGTTTAGTTTCTTCTTGAGCATTTAAGGATTCGTCATGATTCAATACTCTCGAAACTGTAGCAATTGAAACTCCTGCTTTCAGTGCTATGTCTTTAATGGTCGCCATAATCTCTTTGTCCCCCTATTTCATATATTCACTAGGTTCTCTAATAATAATTCTTTGTATCGACCATTATAACACATTTGATAAAAAAACAAATAAAATTCCGATTTTTTTACCAAATATTTTTACTAATTATAATCGATTTTAATAGGATAAATTCTACTGGTAATACCATTATCGGTTTATCAGCGGTCATCATCCATTGTTTCCCCAATCTCCATAATAAGCAGTGCGTATCTATCACTCCAGTTCTTTTTCCATTCAAGAATTTCATCATATAGTTTTCTTTAAAAAAATATTTCAGCCATAAAGACCTCTCCGCTCCATCAAAAAATAGAATACAAACTCCGCATATATATTATTTTTATAAATTGTAGCGTAAATCCCCGTTCATCATCTCGTATTTTCTACGAAATCCCCATTCATCCACACACTATTCTTTTCACATCTTAAAATCTTTTATTTGTACTCATACAAAGGACGAAGTTTTCCATTCCATAAAAAAAGCCCCCACATGCTCCTTATCGAACACGCAGGGACTTTCCTGTCATATTTTAAGTTCTGTTATCCTTGCACACAGAGGTGCGGAATAATCTATTCTTCTTTCTTCTCTTCCGGTGTAACTTCTGCTGTTGTTTTTGCATGTTTTTTGCGATAGCGAACGATCACAAGTGCCATGCAGAGTACTACTAATAATACTGTTACAACATCAATTGTCACGAAGAGTTTTGTCATATTTGACATTCCGCTATCATCAGTAGTATTTGTATAATAACCGCTGTTTGCGATTGTATACATAATGTTCTTGCATGATGTGCGAAGTGCGTTATTAAGAGTTGCACTTTCTGTATTTGTCAGCTGGTTAGATGCCTGAGAACTAAATCCGAGCATCAGGTCATTTCCTGTACGAACGCAGTGATCTGTGATCATGTATCCGTAAGAACCATCATAATCTGTGATGACCATTCCCTGGAATCCCCACTCATTACGAAGGATTGTTGTTAATGTGTCTTCATTTGCACATGCCGGAACAGTTCCGATCCAGTTGAAGGAAGACATTACTGCGATCTGTGTTCCGTCAAAATTCTTGATACATAATTCGAATGGTTTTAAGTAAATCTCACGGATTGCCTGCTCATTAGAATATGTAAGTAAGAATGCACATCTGTTTGTCTCCTGGTCGTTTAATGCAAAATGCTTGATGTAATTGTATGTGCCTTTTGTTGCCATCGCATTTACCTGGGCGGCTGCAAGTTTACCTGCAAGTACACCATCTTCTGAATAGTACTCGAAGTTTCTTCCTGCAAATGCAGAACGGTGTGTGTTCATTGCCGGACCGTATACACCATAGTTATTTACATCTGCATACTCCTGTCCCATTGCAAGTCCAAGGTCATATAATAAATCTGTATTCCATGTCTGTGCCATTAATACTTCTGTCGGATATGGTGTTCCATAAGTTCCTGTAATGAAGTTGTTAACTCCGGCAGGTCCGTCACAGTCACTTGTTGCAACTTTTCCTACAGAATCGATCTGAGCTGTCTGCCATCCACCAAGGTTTACAAGTAATGACATATCTTCAAAGCTCATCTGATCTAATAACTGATCCCACATCGGATCATCATAAGCCTTGCCTGTTAAATCTGCTAATGTAAGACCATTATCAGATCCTAATGTTGGCATTGTATCTTCTGCATTGTCATATGCTGTAGAGTCATAGTATGCTGTAGAGTTTGCTTCTACTTCTTTTCTTGTTGCATCATCCATTACATAAGCTTCTTCAGCCGGTGCTGCGGTAGCTTCTGCATAGTTTGCAAATCCGTCTGCTCTGGAAAGATAGGTAACATTTCCTGCTGTGTAATCATTTAACTGATTTGTTGCAACAACATTATCTGTTGTGCGTGCACTCTCGCTGTAGTTGATATCTGAATCTACAGTGAAGGTTGCCTGATCTAATACTGTATGGGAATCAGATCTGACAGATACTGTGTATTCGCCGGCTTCAAGAATATATCCGCCGCCTGCTACTTTGATCTCGTTTGCATCATAAGATGCCATATCTTCTTTGTTGATCGTAAACTCAACTGTTTCAGATTCACCCGGTGCGATCTCACCTGTTTTTGCATAATCAATTAAGTTTACGGAAGCTTTCTCGATTCCTCCGTTTGTATAAGGTGGTGTGAAGTATACTTCTACAACATCCTTACCTGCAACATCGCCTGTATTTGTAACTGTTACATTGAATGTTACATTGTCTCCATTATCAGAGAAATCATTCATTTTCTGTTCAAATGTTGTATAAGATAATCCGTAACCAAATGGATATTTTACAACATCCTCATAATTGATCACACCATCATCAGATGCTGTCTCATAATATTTGTATCCTACATAGATACCTTCTACATAATCAACAAAGGAAACTGTTCCTTCGTATGCTGTATCAGAAGCTGCGATTGCTTCTTTTAAATCATCTACATTGTTGTATGCAAATGCTCCAATGTTATTATAGTATGGAGTCTGTGTTAAATCTTTTACATAAGTATCAACTGTTTTTCCGGATGGATTCACAGATCCGTTGATGATCTCACCGAGTGCAGCCATACCTGTCTGACCTGTACCAGGTGCAAGGATTACAGCTCCGATAGAATCATAATTGTCTACCCAGTCAAGTTCCATTGGGTTGTTTGCGTTGATCACAACGATTACTTTACTGAATTCTGAGCAAACCTTATCAAGCATTGCTTCCTCTGTATTAGAGAGTTCAAGATAAGATTCTCCTGCATCAAAATCATCATAATCACCGTTGTTAGTGTAGGAAATATTTGTATATGCATAGTTTGCAGGATTTACAGAAACTTCATCTGCCACATTGTAAGTGCCATGGATAACAGAGTTCATGTCTGTAGGAAGATCATATCCTTCACCACCGCCACGGCTGATCACTACCATTGCTACATCAGAAAAGCTTTCTGCTTCGCCCATGACATCATCTGTATAATAATCTGCTGTAGGTTCCGGCAATGTGATATCAAAGGATCCGTCTCCGCCTAAAATTGTTGCAGCCGGTCTGTCTGCACGGTAATCTGTGTACATTTTTGTCAGGGACTCATTTGTCTTATATCCTGCATCTGATAAAGACTGTAAAATACTTACTACAGAAGATGTATCTGCAGAACCTGAACCTGTACCACCATAGATAGGGTTTGTAGATGCCCATCCAAATACGTTCATGGAATCCACATCACTGCTAAGAGGTAATAATCCATTATTCTTTACAAGAACCATACCTTCTTCGCCGACTTTTTTGATTACTTCATTACTTGCTGCTTTTGCTTCATCGGATACTGTTCCGCCACCGTTTAATACAACGGAAAGGTTTGTGTAAAGCGGTCCGTAGCAAACCATGTTTACCATGGTCACAAGTGCGAGTACCCATGCTAAGGAAGCTCCCCAGCGAACTAAATGTCTTTTTCCTTTTGGTGCAATAAAGTGTGCAGCTACTAATAATACAATCAATACTAAAATAGAAATAAGGATTGCATAAATGTATCCGCTGCAGTTTGTTACATATGTTGTAACGTCTGCTTCACTGACACCGAGGCCTCCTAAAATAGGAACCAGAATTGAAATAATAAACTCGATCATCTCTAAATCCTCCCAAGATTTATTTTGTCCGTTCCGGACTTTGTAGTTATAATCTATCATAAAGTACTTTTCTTATGGAAAAATTGCATAATCTGCATTATTTTTGCATAAACGGTATTACACGTTGTGAGTTTCAGACAAAAATAACGCTATGTTTTCATGCACAATGCACAAACCATAGCGTTATAAATCAAAAAATGCGACTGTTTAACCGTCCGTATTCTATTTGACACAGTTATCCGTTCTGCGCTTCGTCAGATGCAGTTTTTTTCATCGGGATCAAAATCTTCAGATCAAACCAGTTTTCTTTTGTGTCAATACTGACTGCACCGTCGTATTTATTTACCGTATAGCGGATACTCTTGATTCCATAACCATGAAACTCTTTTTCCTTCTTGGTTGTCAGAAAACGCCCTTCTTTCACTTTTAAACTACCTTCGTAGTAATTTTCAAAACGTAAGATCAAAAAATTCTTCTGCTGCGATACCGTTACATGGATCAGTCTTTTTTCCTTATCCGCAATCTTAAGCTCACACTCAATGGCGTTATCCAGTGCATTTCCAAAAATACTACAGATATCCATGATATCCATAAAATCAAGCAGCGTTCCATCTGCCACACACGTAAATGTAATGCCATGCTTTGCACAGTACAAGCTTTTACTCGTAAGCACCGTATCTAACACTTTATTTCCGGTCTTGTTCTGTGCTTCGTACTGCCTGATCTCATCTTCCATGTGATTTAAAAACTCATTTCTTTTTTCCGGGTCAGTCTCGCTCCGGAGCACAGCGATCTGATGTTTTAAGTCGTGATATTTATAATTGATGAGATCGATACTCTCACGTGACTGCTTGTACTGCACATACTGATTCTGTAAAACATTCTGCACTGCTTCTAACTCCCTGCGCACACGGAGTTCGCCACACTGGATCAGATGCGCATACAAAACTGCAATTCCACCGAGATCAACGATCGTGCGGATCTGACCGATTTCAAGCGCATATCCATTTGCAAACGTGTCCGCATTGGAAACAAAACTCAGATTGCTGACCGCAAATACTGCAATGACGATCACTGCTGCGGAAAAATATTCTTTAAAGCTGATGTTCAGCTTTCCATCTTTTGGAAGATGCTGCTGCAATAATTTCCACAATAAAAAGAATACTGCACCATAAACAGCCGAAGCATGAT
>OGDX01000544.1_pt1 | contig 27241 bp, 20 predicted proteins | sample 1570461 | NCBI WGS metagenome assembly OGDX01 (sample SAMEA2582172, study PRJEB24529) | metagenome
CCCGCGAACGGACCGAGGCCGACGGCGACCACGAACAGCATCGCAAAGACCATTTCGTTGATCGCCCGACAGGCGTCCATCAGGCGGCGCATGGGCTGGTATATCCACCACGGCACGATGTTTTCAGCGCTCATCAGGCCAAACGGAATGGAGAGAATAACGGCCAGCGCGGTGCCCCAGACGGCGATTTGCAGGGTGACCGCCATTTCACTGAGGTAGTCCTGCCACTGGCTGAAGTCCGGCGGTAAGAAGTCGGCAGCGAAGGTCGCCATATTGCCCGCGTCTTTGAAGAGCAGCAGTGGGTCCATTTCCGCGCCCTTCCAGGAGATAACCAGCACCGCCAGCAGGATGGCCCAGCTTATGAGCGAGAACCAGCTGCGCTTCGGCGGCGGGAGGGTGATGGTTTGCATGTGTTACTCCGCAGGTCTTTGTGTGCCGGATGGCGCTACGCTTATCCGGCCTACGATCCAAAATGTAGGCCCGGTAAGCGCAGCGCCACCGGGCGAAAAGCGTTACTGCACCGCTTTATTCACGCTGGTCATCGCGCCGAGCGCGGCGGTCAGGCGGTCGAGGTCTTCAAGCTGGGCCTGAATCGCGGCCACTTTGCTGGTCTTCTCCTCGTCCTTCAGGCCTTTGTTGTCCTTCACGCCCTGCATCTCTTTAAACAGCGCCAGCTGGCGAATCGGGACCAGCTGCAGGTCGCTTGACGGGCGGAACGGTGCCCAGCCCAGACGTTCGAGGACCGCTTTCTCTTCCGGCGTTTTGCCGTAGGTCATAAAGAAGTCGTACACCTTGTCCTTGGTGCTTTCGGACAGGTTTTTACGCCACACGATCGGGTCGCCGGGGATCAGCGGGGATTTCCAGATAACCTTCAGCTCTTTCAGCTTGTCCGGGGCGGACGTCTTCAGCTTGTCGAGGTTCTCGGTGTTGTTGGTGGCAACGTCCACCTGCTTGTTGGCCACGGCCAGAGCGTTGGTTTCATGGCTGGCGTTTACCGTGCGCTTGAAGTCGCTGGCGGAGGCGTTGTTTTTGGCGAAGACGTAGTAACCGGGGACGAGGAAGCCAGAGGTGGAGTTAGGATCGCCATTGCCGAAGGTGAGATCTTTCCGCTTCGCCAGCAGATCGTTCAGGTTGTTGATCGGACTATCTTTGTTGACGATCAACACGCTCCAGTAACCCGGCGATCCATCCGCCGCGACCGTCTGGGCAAAGACCTGGCCGTTGGCGCGATCCACCGCTTCCATTGCCGACAGGTTGCCGTACCAGGCGATATCCACTTTGTTGAAGCGCATTCCCTGGATAATGCCCGCGTAGTCCGGGGCAAAGAAGGCGTTCACCTTCACGCCCAGCTTCTTCTCCATATCCTGTAAGAATGGCGTCCATTGCGGTTTCAGGTTTTGCTGTGATTCCGTTGAAATAATGCCGAAATTCAGCGCCTTTTCCTGCTCTTCGGCGTGTGCCGGGCTTAACAGGGTGCTGAGGCTGAACATGCTGGTGAAGGCCAGCGAGGCAATTATCTTAGCGTTCATTCGTTTTCCTCAATGATGGGGATGTCAGGCAGCTTTCGCGTTCTCTTCGATGCGATTAATGCTGCGGTAGAGATGGTCAAAACGTTCGTTATCAAACTGTTGGCTGCTGCCGTCGTAGAAAACGTGCCCCTGGCGCAGGGCGACGATGCGTTCGCAGTAGCGCAGGGCGTAATCCACCTGATGCAGCGTGACGACCACGGTGATGCCGTCGTTCTGGTTGATGTCGCGCAGGGTGTCCATCACGATGCGCGCTGATTCTGGATCCAGCGAGGCGATGGGTTCATCGGCCAGAATCACTTTCGCCTGCTGCATCAGCGCACGGGCAATCGCCACACGTTGCTGCTGGCCGCCGGAGAGGGTGGAAACGCGCTGATGGGCAAAATGCACCATGCCAACGCGGGTCAGCGCCTGTAACGCGCGCTGTTTCTGCTCGCCGGTGAACCAGCTAAAACAGGTGCGCCAGAACGGCGTGCTGCCGAGCGCGCCAATCAGCACGTTCTCCAGTACGCTCAGGCGGTTCACCAGGTTGAATTGTTGGAATATGTAGCCGGTATGGGCGCGGCTTTTGCGGATATCGCGGGCCAGGCGGCCTTCGCGCTGGACTGTGCGGCCCAGCAGCTCGATATGGCTACCGACAGATTTATCGCCGGTAATCAAACCGCTTAAGTGACGTAAAAGGGTGGATTTTCCGGAACCCGACGGCCCAAGCAGAGCCACCATTTCACCGTGATGAATGTTCAGATCAACCGCATGCAGCGCCTGATGCTGATTGAAGGTTTTGGCGAGCTTCTCGACACGGATAATCGTTTGCATGATGCAGCCTCCCTAAAAAAGTGGCTCCATCGTGGCGGATTATTGTGACGATTTGGTTAATTAAAAGTGACTAACAGATGAAGAGTTAACGGGAATTCGATGACAGTGCGGGAGGGCGGGCCTCCCGGCGGGTTATTGTGTTGGTTGTTGTTTAACGACATTAATCATCCACGGTACGCCAAATTTATCGGTGACTTTGCCGAAGCCATGCGCCCAGAAAGTTTCCTGCCAGGCCATTTCGATTTTTCCGTTAGCGGCAAGATTGTCAAACCAGCGTTTTCCTTCTTCGACCTGTTGCGAATCGAGCACCAGCGTAAAGCCGGAGTAGCTGGCTTTTCCTGACGGCATGGCATCGCTCATCATGATGTCGCTTCCGGCAATGCGCACGTTGGCATGAGCGATGGCGGTATCGGGAAATTGCATTCCGGAAGGGCAGTTCTCGGCGCTGTCCTGCGCTGATTTCGGCATTTCTCCGAAGCTGATTTTATAGAGCAGTTCCGCGCCCAACGTACGTTGATAATAGGCAATCGCGTCGGAACAGTTACCGGCAAAAGAGAGGTAGGGACTTAATGGCATGATGGTGACCTCAGTTAAGAGAAGCCAGTTAAGTGTAGTTCGAAATTTATACAGGTGAGAGGCGGCCTGATAAGACGCGCGAGCGTCGCATCAGGCAGTCGGCACTGTTGCCGGATGCGGCGTAAACGCCTTATCCGGCCTACGGAGGGTGCGGGAATTTGTAGGCCTGATAAGACGCGCAAGCGTCGCATCAGGCATCTGGCACCGTTGCCGGATGCGGCGCGAGCGCCTTATCCGGCTTACCGATCACAATACAATCAGTTCTTTTTCACAAACTCAGATTTCAGTTTCATCGGACCAAAACCGTCGATTTTGCAATCGATGTTATGGTCGCCTTCAACCAGGCGGATGTTTTTCACTTTGGTGCCAATTTTCAGCATCGAAGAGCTACCTTTCACCTTCAGATCTTTAATGATGGTAACGCTGTCGCCGTCAGCCAGCAGATTGCCGTTAGCATCTTTAACGATCAGCTCGTCGCTTTCCTGTGCAGGTTCTGCGTCGTTCCATTCGTAGGCACATTCCGGGCAGATGTACATGCCGTTATCTTCGTAGGTGTATTCGGAGTTGCATTTTGGGCAGTGTGGTAATGACATGTGGATTTCCTCAAAAGTCAGCAGGGCAAAAGCGCCAAAAAACGGCAGATTGCCGAAAAAGGCCGCAATTATACACAAAATCCCTGAGTTTGTCGGGGGTACTGCTGATTTTAGACGACGATCGTTTTCATTTGAAAGGAAACGCAAAAAGAAAATAATCTTTTTGCCTCTATTTATTATTTAAGATAATGTTAATGCTCTACTTGTTCTTTTTTTAATTCACATGATATTTTTATCTTTCTGACGTTTTAAACGTATCAGAAGACGTTATTTATTCTGATAAAAAACAACACACTAAATATAAAATTATTTCTTGCAGTAATTATAAAAGCCGAAAACAGAACTCAAAAACAATCTGGCTAAATAAAATAACAAAATTTGCTTTAAGGAAGAATTTTCTATGTACACACAGACCCTGTATGAGTTAAGTCAGGAGGCTGAACGCCTGTTACAGCTTTCTCGCCAACAGTTGCAGTTACTGGAAAAAATGCCTCTCTCTGTACCCGGAGACGACGCGCCACAACTGGCTTTACCCTGGAGTCAGCCTAATATCGCCGAACGTCACGCGATGCTGAATAATGAGTTGCGTAAAATTTCCCGACTGGAAATGGTGCTTGCAATTGTCGGTACCATGAAAGCAGGGAAATCAACCACCATTAATGCCATTGTTGGTACGGAGGTTCTGCCTAATCGTAATCGCCCAATGACTGCGCTGCCGACGCTTATTCGCCATACGCCCGGGCAAAAGGAACCGGTACTGCATTTTTCACATGTCGCGCCAATCGATTGTTTAATTCAACAATTACAACAGCGCCTGCGTGATTGCGATATTAAGCATCTGACCGATGTGCTGGAAATAGATAAAGATATGCGTGCGCTTATGCAGCGGATCGAAAATGGCGTCGCTTTCGAAAAATATTATCTGGGTGCCCAGCCTATTTTTCATTGTCTGAAAAGTTTGAATGATTTAGTGCGACTGGCGAAGGCGCTGGACGTCGATTTTCCTTTTTCTGCTTACGCCGCCATTGAGCATATTCCCGTGATTGAAGTGGAGTTTGTCCATCTAGCGGGGCTGGAGAGTTATCCCGGTCAGTTGACGTTACTGGATACCCCCGGGCCAAATGAAGCCGGGCAACCGCATCTGCAAAAAATGCTTAACCAGCAGCTGGCACGCGCCTCGGCGGTACTGGCGGTGCTGGATTATACGCAACTGAAATCGATCTCCGATGAAGAGGTCCGTGAGGCGATTTTGGCGGTGGGGCAATCGGTGCCGCTGTACGTGCTGGTCAATAAGTTCGATCAACAGGATCGTAACAGTGACGACGCCGACCAGGTGCGGGCACTGATTTCCGGGACGCTGATGAAAGGCTGTATTACGCCACAGCAGATATTTCCGGTGTCGTCGATGTGGGGCTACCTGGCGAATCGGGCGCGCTATGAGTTAGCCAACAATGGTAAGTTACCACCGCCAGAGCAACAACGCTGGGTGGAAGATTTTGCCCATGCCGCGCTTGGCAGGCGCTGGCGTCATGCCGATCTGGCGGACCTCGAACATATTCGTCATGCTGCCGATCAGTTGTGGGAAGATTCGCTGTTCGCCCAGCCAATTCAGGCGTTGCTTCATGCCGCTTACGCTAACGCCTCGTTGTATGCTCTGCGATCTGCCGCGCATAAACTGTTGAATTACGCGCAGCAGGCGCGGGAATACCTGGATTTTCGTGCGCACGGGTTAAACGTCGCTTGTGAACAATTGCGGCAAAATATCCACCAGATCGAAGAAAGTTTGCAGCTATTGCAACTCAATCAGGCGCAGGTGAGCGGCGAGATTAAACATGAAATCGAGCTGGCCCTGACCTCCGCCAACCACTTTCTGCGTCAACAGCAAGATGCGCTGAAGGTGCAGTTAGCCGCCTTGTTTCAGGATGATTCGGAGCCGTTAAGCGAGATTCGTACCTGCTGTGAGACACTGTTACAGACGGCGCAGAACACCATCAGTCGCGACTTTACGCTGCGTTTTGCCGAGCTTGAATCCACCCTTTGCCGGGTGTTAACCGATGTTATTCGCCCCATTGAGCAACAAGTCAAAATGGAATTGAGCGAGTCAGGGTTTCGTCCTGGGTTTCATTTTCCTGTTTTTCACGGCGTAGTTCCCCACTTCAACACTCGCCAGCTGTTCAGTGAAGTCATTTCGCGCCAGGAAGCAACGGACGAGCAGAGCACGCGTTTAGGCGTTGTGCGTGAGACTTTTTCGCGCTGGTTGAATCAGCCCGACTGGGGACGGGGAAATGAGAAATCACCGACAGAAACGGTTGATTACAGTGTGTTGCAACGAGCATTAAGCGCAGAAGTCGATCTCTATTGCCAACAAATGGCTAAAGTTCTGGCAGAGCAGGTCGATGAATCTGTTACGGCAGGCATGAATACTTTTTTCGCTGAGTTCGCTTCATGTTTGACGGAATTACAGACGCGTTTACGCGAAAGTCTGGCTCTGCGTCAACAAAATGAATCGGTGGTCAGGCTGATGCAGCAGCAATTGCAGCAGACTGTGATGACTCACGGCTGGATTTACACCGACGCCCAGCTGTTACGCGATGATATTCAAACACTTTTCACGGCAGAACGATATTGACCAAGACGTTACTTGACGGCCCCGGTCGCGTGCTGGAGTCGGTTTATCCCCGCTTTTTAGTGGATCTGGCGCAGGGTGATGATGCCCGCCTTCCACAAGCCCATCAGCAGCAGTTTCGTGAACGACTGATGCAGGAACTTCTTTCGCGTGTGCAGCTTCAGACATGGACGAACGGCGGCATGTTAAATGCGCCGCTTAGCCTGCGTCTGACATTGGTGGAAAAACTGGCGTCGATGCTGGATCCCGGTCATCTGGCACTGACGCAGATCGCGCAGCATCTGGCGCTGCTGCAAAAAATGGATCACCGCCAGCACTCTGCTTTCCCGGAGCTCCCCCAGCAAATTGCCGCCTTGTATGAGTGGTTTTCAGCCCGTTGTCGCTGGAAGGAAAAGGCGTTAACGCAACGAGGCCTACTGGTGCAGGCAGGTGATCAGAGCGAGCAAATTTTTACCCGCTGGCGTGCTGGGGCGTATAACGCCTGGTCGTTGCCTGGGCGCTGTTTTATCGTTCTGGAGGAGTTGCGCTGGGGGGCATTTGGCGATGCCTGCCGTCTGGGAAGCCCGCAAGCGGTGGCGTTGTTGCTGGGTGATTTGCTCGAGAAAGCGACACAACATCTGGCAGAGAGTATCAATGCGGCACCGACCACGCGTCACTATTACCATCAGTGGTTTGCCTCTTCGACCGTTCCGACGGGCGGGGAGCATGCTGATTTTTTAAGTTGGCTGGGAAAGTGGACCACGGCAGATAAACAACCCGTTTGCTGGTCAGTGACCCAACGCTGGCAAACTGTCGCGCTGGGGATGCCACGACTCTGTTCAGCGCAGCGTCTGGCGGGGGCAATGCTCGAGGAAATCTTCTCTGTAAATTTGGCGTAAATAATCAGTTACATCAATGAGTCCTAAACGAAATCCATGTGTGAAGTTGATCACAAATTTAAACACTGGTAGGGTAAAAAGGTCATTAACTGCCCAATTCAGGCGTCAACTGGTTTGATTGTACATTCCTTAACCGGAGGGTGTAAGCAAACCCGCTACGCTTGTTACAGAGATTGCATCCTGCAATTCCCGCTCCCCTTTTGCGGCCGTCGCGCTGATTTTTCTGGCGTTTGCGGAAATGGGCCAACTCTGCGAGGAAAGCTATGCTGAAAAGGAAAAAAGTAAAACCGATTACCCTTCGTGATGTCACCATTATTGATGACGGTAAACTGCGTAAAGCCATTACCGCAGCATCACTGGGTAATGCAATGGAATGGTTCGATTTTGGTGTTTATGGTTTTGTTGCTTACGCATTAGGTAAAGTTTTTTTCCCGGGGGCTGACCCCAGCGTGCAGATGGTTGCTGCACTTGCCACTTTCTCCGTTCCCTTTCTGATTCGACCGCTTGGCGGACTCTTCTTTGGTATGTTGGGCGATAAATATGGTCGCCAGAAGATCCTCGCTATCACTATTGTGATTATGTCGATCAGTACGTTCTGTATTGGCTTAATACCGTCCTACGACACGATTGGTATTTGGGCACCGATTCTGCTGTTGATCTGTAAGATGGCACAAGGTTTCTCGGTCGGCGGTGAATATACCGGGGCGTCGATATTTGTTGCGGAATACTCCCCTGACCGTAAACGTGGCTTTATGGGCAGCTGGCTGGACTTCGGTTCTATTGCCGGGTTTGTGCTGGGTGCGGGCGTGGTGGTGTTAATTTCGACCATTGTCGGCGAAGCGAACTTCCTCGATTGGGGCTGGCGTATTCCGTTCTTTATCGCTCTGCCGTTAGGGATTATCGGGCTTTACCTGCGCCATGCGCTGGAAGAGACTCCGGCGTTCCAGCAGCATGTCGATAAACTGGAACAGGGCGACCGTGAAGGTTTGCAGGATGGCCCGAAAGTCTCGTTTAAAGAGATTGCCACTAAATACTGGCGCAGCCTGTTGACATGTATTGGTCTGGTAATTGCCACCAACGTGACTTACTACATGTTGCTGACCTATATGCCGAGTTATTTGTCGCATAACCTGCATTACTCCGAAGACCACGGGGTGCTGATTATTATCGCCATTATGATCGGTATGCTGTTTGTCCAGCCGGTGATGGGCTTGCTGAGTGACCGTTTTGGCCGTCGTCCGTTTGTGCTACTTGGTAGTGTTGCCCTGTTTGTGTTGGCGATCCCGGCGTTTATTCTGATTAACAGTAACGTCATCGGCCTGATTTTTGCCGGGTTACTGATGCTGGCGGTGATCCTTAACTGCTTTACGGGCGTTATGGCTTCTACCTTGCCAGCGATGTTCCCGACGCATATCCGTTACAGCGCGCTGGCGGCGGCATTTAATATTTCGGTGCTGGTTGCCGGTCTGACGCCAACGCTGGCGGCCTGGCTGGTCGAAAGCTCGCAGAATCTGATGATGCCTGCCTATTACCTGATGGTAGTGGCGGTGGTTGGTTTAATCACCGGCGTAACCATGAAAGAGACGGCAAATCGTCCGTTGAAAGGTGCGACACCGGCGGCGTCAGATATACAGGAAGCGAAGGAAATTCTCGTCGAGCATTACGATAATATCGAGCAGAAAATCGATGATATTGACCACGAGATTGCCGATTTGCAGGCGAAACGTACCCGCCTGGTGCAGCAACATCCGCGAATTGATGAATAAGCTGAAACGGATGGCCTGATGTGACGCTGTCTTATCAGGCCAATTGAACTCTTAAGGTTCACTTAATCTCTGACGCGCATACTCTCCTCCAGGTTAACGGAGGAGAGTGCAATGAAAAACCGTGTTTATGAAAGTTTAACTACCGTGTTCAGCGTGCTGGTGGTCAGCAGCTTTCTTTATATCTGGTTTGCCACGTACTGATCTTTCTTCAGCCGTACCCAGGCCCGCGTGCCGGAAGTCTCTTGCCGGTTTTGCAGGAAAAACTGCCCGTGATGCAACTGTGTAATGCGGCTGACAATACTTAACCCCAGACCAATCCCGCCATAACGGCTGTCCATACGTACAAACGCTTTACTCAACTCCCCGCATTTACTCTCATCAATACCTGGTCCTTCATCTTCAACTGCCATGACCGCTCCGTCATCTTCTTGCAGCTTAATCATAATGTTGCTGCCTTGCGGGCTGTAACGATGGGCGTTTTCTACCAGGTTTCGCAATAACATCCGCAGCAGGGTTGCATCACCCTGAACGGTGATGTCGGCGGCGCTCTCTGGCAATAGCAGGGTTTGCTGTCGCTGGTCGAGCATGGTACTGAGTTCGTCATACGAGGGGAGAATGACATCTTCCAGCAGTTTTACATGTTGATAATTACCGGAAGAAAATGACTGTCCGGCACGCGCCAGTTGCAGCAGCTGGGAGACGCTCTCCATCATCTGATCAAGCCGTGCCACTAACGGTGCTACATCAATGTGATGCGTTTTCGCCAGCAGTTCCAGATGCAAACGCACCCCCGCCAGTGGCGTTCGCAGTTCGTGCGCGACGTCAGCGGTAAACAACCTTTCGTTATCCAGCGTGCTGGTCAGGCGACTGACCAGATCGTTTAACGCCGAAACCACCGCTTCGATTTCGAGGGTGGCGCTGTGAATGGCAATGGGCGTTAAGTTGTCGGCGGTGCGCGCTTCCAGCTCTTTTTGCAGCTCCGCCAGCGGGCGGGTGATGCGGCGTACCGCCTGATAGCAGATAAATAGCGTCAGGCTGACCATAAAGACGCCGGGGACAATCAGGCTGGCGACCGCCTCGCGGATCTCACGCATGATGTGGCGATCGTTGTTGCGATTGTCGCGTAGCGCCTGCTCAAACAGCTGAATCTGCTCGGTACTTTCATGCCATAGCCAGAAGACGCTGATCAGCTCAAACACCAACAAAATGGCCCCGATGGTCAATATCAGCCGTTGGCGCAGCGATATTGGTCGGCGCAGAAAATGCATCAGATTCAATTAGTTTTCCTCATTCGCGACCAGCATATAGCCAAAGCCGCGCACGGTGCGGATACGGGCTTTGCCCACTTTGTCGCGCAGATTGTGGATATGCACTTCCAGGGTGTTGGTCGAGGGTTCATTGTCCCAGTTATAGATGTCGTTGTAGAGAATTTCCCGATGCACCGGACTGCCTGCTTTGAGCATTAACCGTGACAGCAGAGCATATTCTTTGGGCGTCAGAATCAACTCTTCACCGCCCATCCATACCTGACGGCGACCCATGTTCAGCGTCAGATTGCCAACAATCAGCTCACTTTCGCCCTGATTATTATGGCGTCGTAGCAGGGCGCGGATACGGGCGTGTAACTCTTCCAGCGCAAAAGGCTTCACCAGATAGTCGTCGGCACCGACATCCAGCCCGGCGATTTTGTCGGTCAGCGTATCGCGAGCGGTGAGGATCAGTACTGGCAGGGTGTATTTTTTCTGCCGGATACGGGCGAGAAAATGCAGTCCATCTTCGTCGGGTAACCCTAAATCCAGTACCACCAGGCTGTAATGACCTGCCTCAAGGCTTTGTTCCGCCATCCGCGCGGTTGTCACGCCATCGCACGCGTAGCCTTCGGTTTGCGCCGCCAGAATCAATCCCTGCAATAACAGCGTATCGTCTTCAACAATCAGAATTTTCATTCACTCACTCTCCTGCAAGTTTGCAGAATATCATCCGCAGCCTGGTAATACTTCGTCTCAACGCCAGTTAATCCCAATAGCGTGGAGAATAAATTGTCTTGTGAATAGTGTTGCGTTTGCGCCTGTTTTTGCAGGCAGTTCTGGTCAACCTGATACCGTTTTTGATAATCCTCCGACAGCCACAGCAGCATCGGCACCTGTTTTTGGCTATCCGGGGCGATGGCATAAGGCAGACCGTGCAGATAGATGCCATTTTCACCTAACGATTCACCGTGGTCAGAAAGATAAACCAGGCTGGTGGTAAATTTATCCTGATGTTCTTTCAGCAGATTAATCGCTTTATCAACAATATAGTCGACGTAAACCAGCGTGTTGTCGTAAGTGTTCACCAGTTGCTCTTTGGTACAGGTCTGGATCTCATTGGTGTCGCAGGTTGGGGTAAATTTCCTGAACTGCGGCGGATAGCGGTTGTAATAGGTCGGACCGTGGCTGCCGATGGTGTGTAAGACAATCACGCCATCACCTTGCAGGTTATTGATGTACTCTTCAAGCCCGTGGAACAGCACTTCGTCATAGCATTCGCCGTTGATGCACTGATCAGGTAGGTTCAGCGCGGTGACGTTCTGGTGAGGCACGCGGTCGCAGGCACCTTTACAGCCGCCATCGTTGTCATTCCACAGCACGTTGATGCCCGCTCGCTGAATGATATCCAGCACGCCTTCCTGGTGCTGTGCCAGCTCTTCTTTGTAGTGCTCACGCGGCATATCCGAGAACATGCACGGTACTGAAACTGCCGTTGCCGTGCCGCAAGATGCGGTATTAGGGAAATAGACCACGTTATCTTTCGCCAGCCGCGGGTTAGTTTCACGCGGGTAGCCGTTGAGGGAGAAGTTCTCCGCCCGCGAGGTTTCGCCGACAATCAGGATGGTCAAATTTTTACGTTTTTCGTTCTGCATTAACGGGTTGCGGTGCGCGTCTTCACCAATTCGCACCAGCGGCAGATTTGCCAGTCGCTGATGGGAGTACCATGACCAGCTGGCAACAATGCTGTTAGAGGGGCTTAAGGATTTCACCAGCTCTTTGTTATTGCGGAACAACGAGGCGTAGTCTTTATAAAACAGTGCGGCGACCAGCAAAATCAGTAGTACAGAAACCAGAATATTGGCTCCACGGAAAAGAACACTGCGCAGACGCGAGGTGGCAGGTTTGATTTTTATCCAGCAGGCAATCAGCGCAGCAAGCACGCCGCTGAATCCCAGCGTTAATAACATTTGCGGTGTCATCAGCGCATAACTTTCTGCCGGAGTGGTATCAATAATATTGGCAATCATCGAGCGGTCGATGACGATGCCGTAAGTCATTATGAAATATTGTGCAGCCGCGCCAACCAGAATAAACAGGCAGGCCAGTGGTCGATTAAGCCATAAGAAAGAGCTTAGTGTCAGGACAATATTAATCACGCTGAAAGCGACGACCGGCATCGACAAGAAAACCAGTACGTTATGCAGCGAATCCAGCGGCAGCGCCTGCAACACCTGTTTAAAAAAGGCAATATTCAGGCAGATAGAGATATAAAAAGCGGCCAACAATAGCCAGGCGAGTAAATTCAAAGAGGGTCTTTTTAGTAGGCGCTTCAACATCACGGTGTTTCCATCGAACAAAGTGCGCATATGCTCGCAAAGCAAAATTAAGCCAACCTTAAGTTCTTAAGGTTGGCTTTTATGTTTGCTGGATTAAGGGGAATTAATCTTTGCTTATTGGTGCATCTAAGGGATACGGGTTTTTATGTAGCCGGTTGTAATTCAGCGCATACATGGCGGTGATGACCATCAGGGTGACAAATGACCACATAACCTCTTTCGCTCCGGACCCCACCACGGCCCAGATGCAGTAGAGGAAGGCAATGGTAGTAACTGCCAGATATGCCGGGCGTGCTTTACCAAAGTGACCGTGTCCGAGCAGCAGTAACGCCGCACAGGTGTAAAGATATGGCACCAGTGTAAAGATGACCGAGACGGAAGAAACCAGACCGAACTCTTTGGTTGCGTTTGGCGAAATGCTACTGAGCTGGAAGATGGTCATCAAAATACCGACGATAATCAGCCCCGCCACTGGCGTACCCGCTTTATTTACACGGGCAAAAATCGGTGGGAACAGTCCGTCATCGGCAGCGGCTTTCGCCGTTTGACCCGCCAGCAACGTCCAGCCGCCCAGTGAACCTAAGCAACCCGCAGCTGCGCAGAAGGAAACAATGGCCCCGGCGGTGTCACCCAACGCCATCCGTGCGGCATCACCGAATGGCGAAGCAGAAACGCGCAGTGCGGCATTAGGGATCATCCCCATAATCGCGGTGGTAGAAAGTACATAGCAAACGGCGGCAATCAATACCCCACCAATGGTGGCGATAGGGACATTGCGTTTCGGGTTTTTCACCACACCTGCGGCAACGGAGGCACTTTCCACACCGATGAACGACCACAGCGTAACGTTAAGGGTACTTTGAATTGCACCGAAGGTGCCCAGGCCGCTGACGTTCCATGCCGCCATATAGGTTTCACCACGGAACCAGAACCAGCCAAATACGGCAATCCCGACGATGGGGATCAGCGCCAGCACGGTGGCAACTGCCTGCACACGGGTGATCATTTTCGGACCGACAATGTTCAGCAGGACGAAGATCCACAGCACCACGACGCAGGTGATGGTTAATACCAATGGATCTTTCAGAATCGGGAAGAAGTAACTTAAATATCCTACGCCAATGACCACCATGGCGATATTGCCGATCCAGCAGGCCAGCCAGTAGAGGACGTTGGTTTGATAACCGAGAAACGGGCCAAAGCAGCGGCGGGCGTAAGCGTAAGAACCACCAGGACTTGGGTCGAGGAACGACATTTTGGCGTATACCATCGAGAGCCCCAGTGCACCGATAATCGTCACCAACCATCCATAAATGGCAATCCCGCCAGTAGAGGCCAGGTTTGCAGGTAACAGAAAAACACCTGACCCCATAATATTCCCCGACACCATCAGGGTGACGGGGATTAAGCCCACTTTGTGAGCATCAGCATCCGAAGACATAATTAAACTCCTGCGAAGGCGAGCTTCGTGACAATAAATTACGTCATATCATACGCCTGCATTCGATAGTTGAATTATTATCGACCGGGTTATCGCTGATGCCGTTATTAATATAGCTCTTCGTTAAGGTTAAAAATCAGGCGACAGTGCGTTCTCTGTGCTGACTAACATAATGCAGCGGCGTCATACCGTAGAAGTCTTTAAAGACAGAAATAAAGTACGACGTACTGTTGTAGCCGCAGGACTGTGATACCTGAGAGATATTTTTACCGTCCATCATTAATTCATTTACGGCATAACGCATGCGGCAGGTGGTGATTATTTGGCTATAACTGGTGTTTTCGCTTTTCAACTTTTTCTTTAACAGACTTGGGCTAAGACATAAACAACTGGCTACCATACTAAGATTCCAGTCTTTGTGAATATCGCTTTCAATAATTTGATAAACGCTGTCACTTACACAATTACGTAACATATACATCATTAATGAAACGAATTTTTTACTGTCGAGAAAACGGGATAGCACCGTGAATAATAATGCGCGTGTTCGTTCCTTTTCTGACTCAGTTTCTGCGGGCATCATGCTGTGTTGCGCGGCAACGCGAAAGACGTCTGGCGTCAGGCATGGCAGGGTGAGTATGGGCGTAGCGCTACGTTGCCATACTGGTATTTGCGAGAGATCTTTATTCAGAAACCGGAGGTAATCTTTGATGATGTCGTGACTAATATGAGCAACCAAAGTGTTGTTAAGAGAGGAGACGTCGATAATATTATTTTCACAATTTAATAACGCCATATGGTTAGCTTTAAGGCTAATAGGTTCTTTCCCATTCACCCTTATCCAGACATCTTTTTCAGTCAATAAAACAATACAAGGTTGGTCGCTGCAAATCCTCATACATGTACTCCTGAGTGCGAATAAAAGACCAGTTCTCGCTAAAGCAAAGCGATACCGGGAAATGGTTATATAATTGTATGATGAATATAAACATGCATAAAAATAACGAGTTTTACTAATAGTACAAATTTTTATAGTAATTTCTCATGTACATATTTTTTTACAGGATAAATAACAGGCAAAAAAAAGCGCGGGGTGGGGCCGCGCAAAAAGTATGACATTTTTGTTTGCAGCAATTTTTATGAAAACGTTGCCATACTCAAAAGGCCTAAGGCCAGGCGGCGTAATGTTATTTAAACAATTACGCCTTCAGCGGAATAGTGGTTACGCTTTCACGCACATAACGTGGTAAATACCGTCAATAATTTCAGTCCCTTCAGTTTCGTGTTCAAATCCAGGGAAATGGTGGTCCCAGGATTGCAGCGAGCGTAAATAACTTACTTGCGGACTGTTTTTATCGCCGAAGTTTTCACCAGACAGCAGCATCGGGATTCCTGGCGGATACGGGATAACTGAGTTTGCCGCGATGCGTCCTGGCAGATTTTCAATGGATACCAGTTCGACATTGTTGTCGACAATCGCGTTGTACGCTTCACGCGGGGTGACTTCCGCCACCGGCAGGCCGGAATAGGCTTCGTTCAACCGTGCGCCAGGGTTGTTTTCTTTCAGCCAGGCAAACATGGTGTCACCCAGATCGTGAATCCCCATGTTCGCGTAAGTGTCAGGATATTGTTCAACAAGTTCCGGCATCACCTGCGCCAGCGGTGTGTTGGCGTCATAGTGGCGTTTGAAGGAGCAAAGGGTGTTAACCAGAGTTCCCCATTTCCCACGGGTTACGCCCATAGAGAACAGGAACATAATTTGGAAGTCAGTGGTGCGGGTAGGTACAATGCCGTGGCGACCAAGCCAGGCAGTGACCAGCGCCGCCGGAACACCGGTTTCTTCCAGTTCACCATCTTCACCCATTCCCGGAGCAAGGATGCTGACTTTAATCGGGTCGAGCATACTCCAGTTATCCGGAATATCTTTGAAGCCGTGCCAGCTTTCGCCCGGATGCATTACCCAGCAGTCCTGAACGGTGGTCAGCAGTTTGGTTGGTGCGTCAGCAAAGTCATAGGTTTTGCCGGTTTGTGGGTCGGTGACGACTTCTTTGTTCCACGGTTTGAAGAACCAGCTACCGTCAGCGGTGAACTCTTTATATAGCCGCGCCATCGCCTGACGGAAATCAACCGCTTCGTCAATCACTTCCTGTGTCAGTGACAGGCCGCTGTTGCCGTCCATCATCGACACCGCCACGTCGTTGGATGCGCAGATGGCATACAGCGGGGAGGTGGTGGCATGCATCATGTAGGCCTGGTTGAAGCGGGAGAAGTTAATCGCCCCACGACCTTCACGTACATGAATATAAGAAGCCTGTGACAGCGCATTCAGCAGTTTGTGGGTGGAGTGGGTGGCGAAAACGGTAGGACCGTTGTGATCGCCAGGTTCGCCGCGCATGGCATAGTGATCGGCATAGATCGGGTTGAAACGTGCATAGCCGTACCAGGCTTCGTCAAAGTGCAGACGATCGGAGGTTTTTTCCAGCAGATCCTGCGCTTCTTTAGCGTTATAACACACGCCGTCATAGGTGCAGTTGGTCACCACGCAGTAAGACGGTTTTTGCCCGGCTTTGTCTTTGGTCAGCGGGCTTTCACTGATTTTCTTCTGCAAGGTTTCAGGTTGCATTTCCTGCGGATAGATTGGCCCGATAATGCCGTAGCGGTTGCGGCTTGGCACCATATAGACCGGTTTCGCGCCTGTCAGCATCAAACCTTGTTCGATGGATTTATGGCAGTTACGGTCAACGACCACGACATCGTTATCGGTCATGCAAGCCTGCATGATGGTGCGGTTAGAGCCGGAAGTACCGACAACTACCGACCAGGAGCGATCGGCACCAAATACGCGTGCGGCATATTTTTCGCTTTCGCCAAATGCGCCAGTATGGTCAAGCAAAGAACCGAGGGAAGTTCGTTCGATGCCCATGTCGGTGCGGAACAGATTTTCACCATAGTAGTCATGGTAGAAACGTCCGGCGGGTGTTTTGGTAAAACCAACGCCGCCCTGGTGGCCTGGCGCTGCCCAGGAATATTCATGGATGTCACTATATTTCATCAGCGCGCTGAACAGTGGCGGCAACAGCTGCTGGCGGTAGCGGGTCATCGCGGCAACGGCGCGTCCGGCGATAAAGTCGGCGGTATCTTCCAGAATCCAGGCGAATTCATCGACAAGCTCCAGCAGGTCGCGATCCATTGCGGCGAGGGCTTTTTCCCGATCGCCCAACAGGAAGACCGGCACGTTTTGTTGGCGCTCATGAAGCTTACCGATCAATTGTCTGACGTTTTGATGTTCGTCCGGATGTTCCATTTGATAGCTGAACATCAGGCAGTCAATGGCTTCGTTTGAAGAGAGAATGGCAAAACCATCATCAAAGGAGGTGGATTTAATCACGGTAACATTTTGCTGGCTTAAAGCATCTGCCAGACGCTCAACGGCGTTACCGACCCAGGTGTCTTGATGGAGAAACTCGCTTTCAACAATTAATACTTTCATCATTGCTTACCCGGTTATGAAGGAATCTTCGTTGCGGGCAAGTATCTTCCGGCCTTTTCGGGCTGTAAAGCGCGTGAAAAACAAACATTTTTGAAATATTTATTTTTATAAACAATGCGTTATGTGATTATTTTAAATTATTTTCACTGCTTATTATCGACGGCTAAACTATTTTTTTGGCTGATACTGATATCGTCTTTAGCCGGGAAACGTCTGGCGGCGCTGTTGGCTAAGTTTGCGGTATTGTTGCGGCGACATGCCGACATATTTGCCGAACGTGCTGTAAAAACGACTACTTGAACGAAAGCCTGCCGTCAGGGCAATATCGAGAATACTTTTATCGGTATCGCTCAGTAACGCGCGAACGTGGTTGATGCGCATCGCGGTAATGTACTGTTTCATCGTCAATTGCATGACCCGCTGGAATATCCCCATTGCATAGTTGGCGTTAAGTTTGACGTGCTCAGCCACATCGTTGATGGTCAGCGCCTGATCATAGTTTTCGGCAATAAAGCCCAGCATCTGGCTAACATAAAATTGCGCATGGCGCGAGACGCTGTTTTTGTGTGTGCGCGAGGTTTTATTGACCAGAATCGGTTCCCAGCCAGAGAGGCTAAATCGCTTGAGCATCAGGCCAATTTCATCAATGGCGAGCTGGCGAATTTGCTCGTTCGGACTGTTTAATTCCTGCTGCCAGCGGCGCACTTCAAACGGGCTAAGTTGCTGTGTGGCCAGTGATTTGATCACCATGCCGTGAGTGACGTGGTTAATCAGGTCTTTATCCAGCGGCCAGGAGAGAAACAGATGCATCGGCAGATTAAAAATCGCCATGCTCTGACAGGTTCCGGTATCTGTTAGTTGGTGCGGTGTACAGGCCCAGAACAGCGTGATATGACCCTGATTGATATTCACTTTTTCATTGTTGATCAGGTATTCCACATCGCCATCGAAAGGCACATTCACTTCGACCTGACCATGCCAGTGGCTGGTGGGCATGATATGCGGTGCGCGAAACTCAATCTCCATCCGCTGGTATTCCGAATACAGCGACAGCGGGCTGCGGGTCTGTTTTTCGTCGCTGCTGCACATAAACGTATCTGTATTCATGGATGGCTCTCTTTCCTGGAATATCAGAATTATGGCAGGAGTGAGGGAGGATGACTGCGAGTGGGAGCACGGTTTTCACCCTCTTCCCAGAGGGGCGAGGGGACTCTCCGAGTATCATGAGGCCGAAAACTCTGCTTTTCAGGTAATTTATTCCCATAAACTCAGATTTACTGCTGCTTCACGCAGGATCTGAGTTTATGGGAATGCTCAACCTGGAAGCCGGAGGTTTTCTGCAGATTCGCCTGCCATGATGAAGTTATTCAAGCAAGCCAGGAGATCTGCATGATGACTGCACCCAAAATTACATTTATCGGCGCTGGTTCGACGATTTTCGTTAAAAATATTCTTGGTGATGTGTTCCATCGCGAGGCGCTGAAAACGGCGCATATTGCCCTGATGGACATTGACCCCACCCGCCTGGAAGAGTCGCATATTGTGGTGCGTAAGCTGATGGATTCAGCAGGGGCCAGCGGCAAAATCACCTGCCACACCCAACAGAAAGAAGCCTTAGAGGATGCCGATTTTGTCGTGGTGGCATTTCAGATTGGCGGTTATGAACCTTGCACGGTGACTGATTTCGAGGTCTGTAAGCGGCATGGTCTGGAACAAACCATTGCCGATACGTTGGGGCCGGGCGGTATTATGCGCGCGCTACGTACCATTCCGCATCTGTGGCAAATTTGCGAGGACATGACGGAAGTCTGCCCCGATGCCACCATGCTCAACTATGTTAACCCAATGGCGATGAATACCTGGGCGATGTATGCCCGCTATCCGCATATCAAACAGGTCGGGCTGTGCCATTCGGTGCAGGGAACGGCGGAAGAGTTGGCGCGTGACCTCAATATCGATCCAGCTACGCTGCGTTACCGTTGCGCAGGTATCAACCATATGGCGTTTTACCTGGAGCTGGAGCGCAAAACCGCCGACGGCAGTTATGTGAATCTCTACCCGGAACTGCTGGCGGCTTATGAAGCAGGGCAGGCACCGAAGCCAAATATTCATGGTAATACTCGCTGCCAGAATATTGTGCGCTACGAAATGTTCAAAAAGCTGGGCTACTTCGTCACGGAATCGTCAGAACATTTTGCTGAGTACACACCGTGGTTTATTAAGCCAGGTCGTGAGGATTTGATTGAGCGTTATAAAGTACCGCTGGATGAGTACCCGAAACGCTGCGTCGAGCAGCTGGCGAACTGGCATAAAGAGCTGGAGGAGTATAAAAACGCCTCCCGGATTGATATTAAACCGTCACGGGAATATGCCAGCACAATCATGAACGCTATCTGGACTGGCGAGCCGAGTGTGATTTACGGCAACGTCCGTAACGATGGTTTGATTGATAACCTGCCACAAGGATGTTGCGTGGAAGTAGCCTGTCTGGTTGATGCTAATGGCATTCAGCCAACCAAAGTCGGTACGCTACCTTCGCATCTGGCCGCCCTGATGCAAACCAACATCAACGTACAGACGCTGCTGACCGAAGCTATTCTTACGGAAAATCGCGACCGTGTTTACCACGCCGCGATGATGGACCCGCATACTGCCGCCGTGCTGGGCATTGACGAAATATATGCTCTTGTTGACGACCTGATTGCCGCTCACGGCGACTGGCTGCCAGGCTGGTTGCACCGTTAAAACGCGACTAAACGCTACTGCGCCGGGGGATTTATTCCGGCGCACACCTCTGACGATACCAATAACAGAAGGCGGGCGTTGGTAACAGCGACCCGATACCCTATGAGCATTTCAATGACTACAAAACTCAGTTATGGATTTGGAGCGTTCGGGAAGGATTTTGCGATCGGCATTGTGTATATGTACCTCATGTATTACTACACCGATGTCGTCGGGCTGTCTGTGGGTTTGGTCGGTACTTTGTTTCTGGTGGCGAGGATCTGGGATGCTATTAACGATCCGATTATGGGATGGATTGTAAATGCTACGCGATCGCGATGGGGTAAGTTCAAACCCTGGATCCTGATCGGTACGTTGGCAAACTCTGTAATCTTATTTCTCCTCTTTAGTGCGCATCTGTTTGAAGGTACTACTCAGATTGTCTTTGTTTGCGTGACCTACATCCTCTGGGTATGACTTACACCATTATGGATATTCCCTTCTGGTCGCTGGTTCCAACCATAACGCTCGATAAACGTGAGCGCGAACAACTGGTTCCTTATCCGCGTTTTTTTGCCAGTCTGGCAGGCTTTGTTACGGCAGGTGTGGCGCTACCATTTGTTAATTATGTCGGCGGTGGCGATCGGGGATTTGGCTTTCAGATGTTCACTCTGGTACTGATCGCCTTTTTTATTGTTTCAACCATCATCACTCTGCGCAATGTGCATGAAGTCTTTTCGTCAGACAATCAACCGTCTGCTGAAGGAAGCCATCTGACACTTAAAGCCATCGTTGCGCTAATTTATAAAAACGATCAGCTTTCATGCCTCTTGGGTATGGCTCTTGCTTATAATGTAGCCAGCAACATTATTACCGGCTTTGCTATCTATTATTTCTCATATGTTATCGGTGATGCGGATTTGTTCCCCTATTATCTGTCGTATGCGGGAGCTGCTAACCTGGTGACGTTAGTATTCTTCCCACGCTTAGTTAAATCATTATCCCGACGCATTTTATGGGCCGGAGCATCTATTCTTCCGGTGTTAAGCTGTGGTGTTCTCCTGTTAATGGCATTAATGAGCTATCACAACGTCGTCCTCATTGTGATTGCGGGTATTTTGCTGAATGTGGGAACGGCGCTTTTCTGGGTATTACAGGTCATCATGGTGGCAGATACCGTTGATTACGGTGAATATAAACTGCACGTACGCTGTGAAAGTATCGCTTACTCCGTGCAGACTATGGTGGTGAAGGGCGGTTCAGCCTTTGCGGCTTTTTTCATTGCGGTTGTGTTAGGGATGATTGGCTATGTACCGAATGTTGAACAGTCTACGCAAGCCCTATTAGGTATGCAGTTTATTATGATTGCTCTACCAACTCTGTTTTTCATGGTAACGCTGATTCTCTACTTCCGTTTCTATCGCCTCAATGGTGACACGCTGCGCAGGATCCAGATCCATCTGCTGGATAAATATCGCAAAGTACCGCCCGAGCCTGTTCATGCTGATATTCCGGTCGGTGCAGTGAGTGATGTGAAAGCCTGACGTGGACAATAGCTAACGAAAATGGCCTGATGCGATATGTTTATCAGGCCACGTCTTAATGTACTGCTTTGGATTTGCAAATTTTGTAGACCGGATAAGGAATTCACGCCGCATCCGGCATCAACAAAGCGCAAGTTGTTATCCGGTTATCAAGCCAAAGCGCCGTAGCTGGCGGCAATGAAAGCGAGCGAGGAATATCACCGTCGTTAATGCGCCAAGCAGCGCGCAGAACATATCGGATTGCGTGTCCCACTGGTCGCCCTGGGTGCCGAGAAAATCATCCGCTCCCTGACCCATTGCCAGCGCTGCCCACCACTCGATTAATTCATACATCGCGCTTATCGCCAGCGCCACGCAGCAGACCAGGAACGCCACCATTTTACGTCCGCGCACGTACATCCCGCGAACGAGAATTTCTCGTGCCACCAGTGCAGGCACCAGCCCCTGGAAAAAATGCCCCAGCTTGTCATACGGATTACGGCTCAACCCCAGCCATTCCTGCACCTCAAAACCAACGGGGACTTTCGCGTAGGTGTATTGCCCGCCGACCATCAGGATGATGGCGTGAAAGAAAATGAGCGTATAGAGCAGCGGCGTTAACGGATAACGTCTGGCGGTGGCAAGCAGTAGCGGCACGACAATAATCACCGGTGTCACTTCCATCAGCCAGGTGAGTTTGTCATGGGCCGAAATGCCGGTATAAATCAGGATTAACGTTAGCGCCAGTGCGCCGGTGTTAAGAATTAACGGCTTGAGTGTGCGGGTCATGGTGAGTTCGCAAGTCAGGGAAAATACTGACTATTCACCAGCAAGCGTGAAATTACAATCGCAAAAGAGGTGGCCCAGGGGGATCACCTGGCAGCATGCTGCCAGGCGCTGGGCCGAAGAGGTTACTTAGTGCAGTTCGCGCACTGTTTGTTGACGATCTGCTGGAAGAAGTCGTTACCTTTGTCATCGACCAGGATAAACGCCGGGAAATCTTCTACTTCGATTTTCCAGATAGCTTCCATACCCAGCTCCGGATAAGCGACGCATTCCAGATGCTTGATGCTCTGCTGCGCCAGTACCGCCGCCGGACCGCCGATGCTACCGAGGTAGAAGCCGCCGTGTTTATGACACGCGTCGGTAACCTGCTGACTGCGGTTACCTTTCGCCAGCATGATCATGCTGCCGCCGTGGGATTGCAGCAGATCCACGTAGGAGTCCATACGGCCTGCGGTGGTTGGGCCAAGTGAACCTGATGGATAACCGGCAGGGGTTTTCGCCGGACCCGCGTAGTAGATCGGGTGATCTTTGATGTACTGCGGAAGTTCTTTACCGGCGTCAATCAGCTCTTTCAGCTTGGCGTGTGCAATATCTCGGCCCACGATAATGGTGCCGGTGAGCGACAAACGAGTGGATACCGGGTATTGCGAAAGCTGGGCGAGGATCTCTTTCATCGGGCGGTTAAGGTCAACTTTCACCGCTTCGCCTTCACCGGCCTGGCGCAGTTCTTGTGGAATGTACTGGCCTGGGTTGTGTTCCAGTTTTTCGATCCAGATACCTTCGCGGTTGATTTTCGCTTTGATGTTACGGTCAGCGGAGCAGGAGACGCCCATGCCGACCGGGCAGGATGCGCCGTGACGTGGCAGACGGATAACGCGAATGTCGTGCGCGAAGTATTTACCGCCAAACTGCGCGCCAAGACCGAGTTTCTGGGCCTCTTCCAGCAGTTCCTGTTCCAGCTGGACATCGCGGAACGCCTGACCATGTTCGTTCCCTTCCGTCGGCAGTTCATCGTAATAGTGAGCGCTTGCTAACTTGACGGTTTTCAGGTTGGTTTCCGCAGACGTACCGCCAATCACAAACGCGATATGGTACGGCGGGCAGGCTGCAGTACCGAGGGTACGCATTTTCTCAACGAGGAAGTTTTTCAGTTTGCCGGGAGTCAGCAGGGCTTTGGTTTCCTGGTAGAGATACGTTTTGTTGGCAGAGCCGCCGCCTTTCGCAACGCAAAGGAATTTGTACTCATCGCCATCTACCGCGTACAGGTCGATTTGCGCAGGCAGGTTAGTGCCGGTGTTGACCTCTTTGTACATGTCCAGCGCCGCATTCTGTGAATAGCGCAGATTATCTTCGATATAGGTGTTATAGACGCCTTTCGACAGCGTTTCTTCATCACCGCCGCCGGTCCACACGCGCTGGCCTTTTTTACCGACGATGATCGCCGTGCCGGTATCCTGGCAGGTAGGCAGAATGCCTTTCGCCGCGATATCGGAGTTACGCAGGAACTGCAGGGCAACGTACTTGTCGTTTTCGCTGGCTTCCGGGTCGCTCAGAATATCGGCCACCTGCTGCTGGTGCGCTGGGCGGAGCATAAACGAGGCGTCGTGGAAAGCGTGCTGCGCCAGCAGCGTCAGCGCCTGCGGATCCACCTTGAGGATCTCTTGTCCTTCAAACTCAGAGACGGAGACGTGATCGCGGGTTAACAGGTAATACTCGGTCTGATCCTTACTGAGGGGGAAAGGATCCTGATAATGGAAGGGTTTATTCGACATTGGTCTCTCACTTACTGCTTCGGTCTGTTTATTCAGGGCAGATGTTCCGCTGCCCGGCTTAAAAGCGAGTCAGCTTATCCTACACAATTTTTTAACAAAAACTGAGACTAGTACGACTTTTTACATCCACAGGTTACTTCCATGTGGTTTATTGCTTTAATACCCGGAGTTTATTCCACATTTGAATCAGGGCTTGATAATGCAAAAACTCATCAACTCAGTGCAAAACTACGCCTGGGGAAGTAAAACTGCGTTAACGGATCTCTACGGTATCGCGAACCCAAACAACCTGCCGATGGCAGAACTGTGGATGGGGGCGCACCCGAAGAGCAGCTCAAAAATTGAAGACGCCAGCGGCCAGGCACGCAGCCTGCGTGACGTAATTGACGCCGATAAAGCCGCGCTGCTGGGCGACAAGGTGGCTCAGCGCTTTGGCGAACTGCCGTTCCTGTTTAAAGTACTGTGCGCTGACCAGCCGCTCTCCATCCAGGTTCATCCGAACAAGCAAGCGTCTGAAATCGGCTTTGCGAAAGAGAACGCGGCGGGTATTCCGTTGGACGGCCCCGAGCGTAACTATAAAGATCCTAACCACAAGCCGGAGCTGGTGTTCGCGCTGACGCCGTTCCTGGCGATGAACGCGTTCCGCGAATTTTCAGAGATTATCTCCCTGCTGCAGCCGGTCGCGGGTGCCAATAACGCTATCGCGCATTTCCTTGAAAACCCGAATGCCAAGGCGCTAAGCCAGCTGTTTGCCAGCCTGCTGAACATGCAGGGTGAAGAGAAATCCCACGCCCTGGCGGTACTGAAAGCGGCCCTGGAGAGCCAGCAAGGTGAACCGTGGGAGACCATCCGTCTTATTGCGCAGTTCTATCCGGACGACAGCGGCCTGTTCTCCCCTCTGCTGCTGAACGTGGTGAAGCTGAATCCGGGTGAAGCAATGTTCCTGTTCGCGGAAACCCCGCACGCCTATCTGCAGGGTGTGGCGCTGGAGGTGATGGCCAACTCTGACAACGTGCTGCGCGCGGGCCTGACGCCGAAATACATCGACATCCCCGAGCTGGTTGCCAACGTCAAGTTCGTGGCGAAACCTGCCGCGGAGCTGCTGACTCAGCCGGTGAAAAACGGCGCAGAGCTGGACTTCCCGATTCCGGTTGAGGATTTTGCTTTCTCCCTGCACGACCTGAGGCAGACAGAAACGACCATCGCACAGGAAAGTGCGGCGATCCTGTTCTGCGTGGAAGGCGAAGCGACGCTGCACAAAGGCGAACAGCATCTGGTGCTTAAGCCCGGTGAATCAGCATTCGTTGCAGCCAATGAGTCTCCGGTTAGCGTAAGCGGCACCGGTCGACTGGCGCGCGTTTTCAATAAGCTTTAAGCACTTACTGAATTTTTTAACAACTCTTGCTAAGCTAGTTGCAGGCTTAATATCTCCAGGCGGTTTTTACCGCCTGGTTTCATTTTAGGGATAGTCGCAATGAAAAAATCGGTCGTAGCGGTAGGAGTGATTGTAGCGTTAGGCGTGGTCTGGACGGGTGCCTCCTGGTTTACCGGGAAACAGCTGGAAGGACGCCTGGCTGAGATGGTGGCGCAGGCTAACGGAGAGATTAAGCGCAGCGCGCCGGAAGCGGGCCTTGAGCTGAGCTACCAGAATTATCAGCGCGGCGTGTTTACCAGCCGTATGCAGGTTGTGGTGAAGCCGGTTGCCGGTACGGAAAACGGCTGGCTGAAACCGGGTCAGAGCGTGGTGCTGGATGAAGTGGTCAGCCACGGTCCATTCCCGCTGGCGCAGCTAAAATCGTTTAACCTGATCCCGTCAATGGCGTCCGTTCACACGGTCCTGGTGAATAACGACGTCACCAAACCGCTGTTCGACCTGGCAAAAAATACCTCACCTTTCGAAATCGACACCCGCATCAGCTATGCCGGTGACACGAGTTCTGATATTGCCCTGAAAGCGCTGAACTACGAGAAAGAGAATGAGAAAGTCGCCTTTAGCGGTGGTCACTTCAAACTTGACGCGGACCGCGACGGGAACGTGTTCTCCCTGACGGGTGAAGCGGAAAGTGGCCTGGTCAACGCCGTGAACGAATACAATCAAAAAGTTCAGCTCACCTTCAACAACCTGAAGGCCGACGGCAACAGCCGCATGACCGATTTTAAAGAGCGTATCGGCGATCAGAAACTGTCTCTCGATAAAGTCGCCATTGCGGTTGAAGGCAAAGAGATGGCCGTGCTGGAAGGCATGGACGTCAACGGCAAATCCGACGTGTCCAAAGACGGTAAGAGCATCAATACCCAGCTGGATTACACGCTGAAGAGCCTGAAAGTGCAGAATCAGGATCTGGGCACCGGCAAACTGTCGCTGAAGATCGGCAATATCGACGGCCAGGCGTGGCACGAATTTAGCCAGAAATACAGCAAAGAGAGCCAGGCGCTGCTGACCGATGCCGCGCTGCAGCAGAACCCGGAAGTGTACCAGCAGCAGGCGATGGCAGTGCTGTTCAACAACCTGCCGATCCTGCTGAAAGGCGAGCCGGTGATCACCGTTGCGCCGCTGAGCTGGAAAAACAGCAAAGGCGAAACCAGCTTTAACCTGTCGCTGTTCCTGAAGGATCCGGCCACCGCCACGGGTGAACCGCAGACGCTGGCGCAGGAAGTGGATCGCAGCGTGAAGTCGCTCGACAGCAAGCTGACCATCCCGATGGATATGGCGACCGAGTTTATGACCCAGATTGCGAAGCTGGAAGGCTACGGCGATGAAGATGCCGGCAAGCTGGCGAACCAGCAGGTGAAAGGTCTGGCGGCCATGGGCCAGATGTTCCGCATCACGAAGGTGGACAACAACACGATTTCCACCAGCCTGCAGTACGCCAACGGCCAGGTCACGCTCAACGGCGACAAAATGCCGCTGGAGGATTTTGTCGGCATGTTTGGCATGCCTGCTCTGGGGATGCCGGAACCGGCTGAACCGGCAGCGCCAGCCGAACCGGCGGCACCGCAACAGTAAACGTCAAAACCCCTCGCATGAGGGGTTTTTTATTGCCGGGTGGCGCTGACGCTTACCCGGCCTACGATTCCGGGCCGTTGTAGGCCCGTGCAAGCGCAGCGCCGCCGGGCGATGTGCAGCGGAGATTATTT
>OGDX01000555.1_pt1 | contig 26723 bp, 21 predicted proteins | sample 1570461 | NCBI WGS metagenome assembly OGDX01 (sample SAMEA2582172, study PRJEB24529) | metagenome
CAATCTTCTTGCCTGCCACTTCCAGTGCGTTCAGCAGTCCGGCGCTGGAGATGATGGCCGTACCATGCTGGTCGTCGTGCATCACCGGAATATCAAGTTCTTCTTTCAGCCGGCGTTCTATTTCAAAACATTCGGGAGCCTTGATGTCTTCCAGGTTGATACCGCCGAACGTGGGGGCAATTGCCTTGACTGCTTCGATAAACTTGTCGGGGTCTTTCTCGTTCACTTCGATATCGAATACATCGATGCCGGCATAGATTTTGAACAACAGCCCTTTTCCTTCCATAACGGGCTTTCCGCTGAGCGCGCCTATGTCGCCCAGACCGAGAACAGCGGTTCCGTTGGAGATTACAGCTACCAGATTGCCTTTGGCTGTATATTTATATGCGTCCTGCGGGTTCTTCTCGATTTCGAGGCACGGTTCTGCAACGCCCGGAGAATAAGCGAGTGAAAGGTCGGTTTGTGTACTGTAGGGCTTGGTGGGCACTACTTCAATTTTTCCCGGTTTGCCTTGCGAGTGATAGAGCAAGGCAGCTTCTTTGGTTATCTTAGCCATGGTAGATTAGTTAAATTTGTTATGATTTGGTCGCAAATTTAGAGATAAAAGTTCTAATTTGTAGTCTGTATCGGATAATTTCTATTAGAATTATCAGTAAATAAACTAAAAATGCTTATTTTTGGCAATAGATTTAAGTATTACCCCCAATTATTAACTTAACACAGTTGTTTTATGAAGATTTTTAAACTTCCTCTTGCAGGATTATTGTTTTGCACCGCGCCGTTGCTGGCAGGATGCGGAACGAGTGACAAACTCGAAGCTCCGGTTTCCCTGACTTGGGAAATGGGTACGGGTAATGCGGAACCCGGATATTATGAGAACTCCTTTGTTCTTAAAAACATCTCCGGCGCTCCTCTTCCCCGAAATTGGACAATCTATTATTCGCAACTTCCCCGCAATGTGAAGCAGGTAGGGAATCCTGCCGTTAAGGTGGAACCGGTGAACGGAAACTTCTTTAAGATGTATCCGACGGAAAGTTTTACTCCATTGGCTCCTGGTGATTCCATGCGTATCACTTTTCTGTGTTCTTACAAGATAGACCGGAATTCGCACGCGCCTGAGGGCACTTATTGGGTGGCTACGGCAGACGGTAAGGAAAGCAGTCCGCTTCCCGTAACGCTGAATACGCTTGCGTTACCCTCGCCGGAGTCACTGCCCGGCTATCCGGATGCAACTAAAATATACGAATCGAATCTTCGTTTGGAGAACGTATCGGCTTTGCAACCATGGGATATATTGCCGTCGGTAAAGAAAGCGACGCCTGCCGAAGGCGCTGTTGTGCTGGATGGCAAGGTGGCTTTGGCTTATCCGGACGCGTATGCCGTTGAGGCAAGGTTGCTGAAAGAGAAGCTATCCGCTCTGTACGGCTTGGAAGTAGTGGATAAAGCTCCCGTTACGATTGCTTTGGAAACCTTGGCCGACAAGGCGAAAGCTGTGAACGATGAATACTATGATATGGTTATAGACAGCGACCGGATAAAGATTAGCGCCGCCACTCCGCACGGAGTTTTCAACGGTACGCAAACCTTGCTGGCGATGCTGAAAGGTAAAGAAGCGCCGTACCGGCTGGACGCTATGTCTGTGGAAGATTATCCCGACCTTCTGTATCGCGGGCAGATGATAGACATTGCCCGCAACTTCACTACCGTAGACAATCTGAAAAAGCTGGTGGACGTTTTCGCTTCTTACAAAATGAATGTGCTCCATTTCCATTTTTCGGATGATGAGGCATGGCGTCTGGAAATTCCGGGATTGGAAGAACTGACCGCAGTGGGCAGCCGCCGCGGACATACCACCGACGAGAGCCGTTGTCTCTATCCGTGCTATGACGGCGGTTACGACCCGGATGCCGCAACCGTAGGCAACGGATATTACTCCCGTGAGGACTTTATAGGTCTGTTGCGCTATGCTGCCGAAAGACATATCCGCGTCATACCGGAAATAGAATCTCCCGGACATGCCCGTGCGGCTATCGTTTCCATGAAAGCGCGTTATAATAAGTATAAGGATACGGATGTGGAAAAGGCCGCCGAATATCTGCTGAGTGAGCCGGAAGATACTTCCCGCTACACATCCGTGCAGTATTATACGGACAATGTGATAAATGTGGCCATGCCCTCTACTTATCGCTTTATGGAGAAAGTGATTCAGGAACTTGCGGCTATGTACAGGGAAGCCGGCGTACCGCTGGCTACGGTGCATCTTGGCGGCGATGAAGTGGCGCGCGGCGTATGGCTGGGTTCTCCAAAATGTCAGGCGTTGATGAAAGAGAAAGGAATGACGAAACCGCATGACTTGGCAGAGCATTTCATCACGCAGATGGCAGACATCATGCAAAGGAACGGACTGAAATTCAGCGGTTGGCAGGAAGTTGCTTTGGGGCATACCGAAGAGGCGCACCGGCAATTGCGGACTCAGGCGGCAGGCGTATACTGCTGGAATACGGTTCCGGGATACGATGAGGTGGTGTATCAGATTGCCAATAACGGCTATCCGGTGATTCTCTGTAATGTGGGCAATTTCTATATGGATATGGCGTACAACGGGCATCCCGACGAGCGCGGGCTCGATTGGGGCGGTTATGTGGATGAGTCAGTCTCTTTCTCCATGCTTCCTTTCAGCATCTATCGTTCGTTGCGTACGGACGGTGCAGGCAATCCCGTCGATTTGGATGCAGCGGAAAAGGGAAAAACTGTTCTGACGGCAGAGGGGCGAAAGAATATCCTGGGTGTGCAAGGCCAGTTGTTTGCCGAAACAATCCGTAGCTTTAACGGTGTGGAATACCTTCTTTTTCCGAAAATCATGGGACTGGCAGAGCGTGGCTGGAATGCTTATCCGGCATGGGAAGAACTGCGGGGCGCACAGGAACAGCAAGCCTTCAACAAAGCATTGGCGTTGTATTATGAAAAAATCAGCGATATGGAAATGCCTTATTGGGCAAGGAACGGTATCAATTTCCGCCTGCCTCATCCGGGATTGTTGGTGAAGGACGGTAAGCTTTATGCCAACGTTGCCATTCGAGGTGCTGAAATACGTTACACAACAGATGGTTCGGAACCGGATGCCCAATCTGCTTTGTGGGAAGCACCCATACCGTGCCATGCTCCGGTAGTGAAGGCAAAGACCTTCTGTCAGGGTAAGGAAAGCTTGCCGATAACATTGAAAACTGAATAATAATGAAACGCATCATCTGTTGAGGCTGAATGTATGATTGAACAGCCCTCGACAGATGATGCGTTTCACTTGAACAGATGATGCTTACGCGTTCAGTGCCTGTTCTATATCTGCGATGATATCATCCGCATTTTCAATACCCACCGAGAAACGGATGAGGTCGGGGCGGATACCGGCTTCCAACAGTTGCTCGTCAGAGAGCTGGCGGTGCGTATGGCTGGCGGGATGGAGCACGCAGGTACGTGCATCGGCAACGTGAGTCACGATAGCTGCCAGCTTCAACGAGTCCATAAACTTGATAGACACCTCGCGGCCGCCTTTCAGTCCGAAAGAGATAACGCCGCAGGAGCCGTTGGGCATGTACTTCTGTGCCAATGCGTAATACTTGTTGTCGGGCAGTCCGCAATAGTTCACCCATGCCACTTTGTCGTTTTTGGAAAGGTATTCGGCTACTTTTTGGGCATTGCCGCAGTGTTGCGGCATGCGCAGGTGCAGAGTTTCCAGACCGAGGTTCAGCAAGAATGCGTTCTGCGGAGACTGGATGCTGCCGAGGTCGCGCATCAGTTGCGCCGTTGCTTTAGTGATGTAAGCCAGTTTGCCGAAAGCTTTTGTATAAGTCAGCCCGTGATACGATTCGTCCGGTGTGCAGAGACCGGGGAATTTGTCGGCATGTGCTTCCCAGTCGAAATTGCCGCTGTCTACAACTGCTCCGCCTACGCTGGTGGCGTGTCCGTCCATGTATTTGGTAGTGGAGTGGACTACTATATCGGCTCCCCATTCAAACGGGCGGCAGTTGATAGGAGTGGGGAAAGTATTGTCTACAATCAAAGGCACGCCGTGCTTGTGGGCGATACGGGCAAACTTTTCGATGTCGAGAACTTCCAGTGTAGGGTTGGAGATTGTTTCGCCGAACAGGGCTTTGGTGTTCGGACGGAAAGCGGCGGAGATTTCCTCTTCGGGCGCATCGGGGTTGACAAACGTTACATCGACACCCAGTTTTTTCATTGTCACGCCAAACAGGTTGAACGTTCCGCCATAGATAGTGGATGAGCATACGAAGTGGTCGCCTGCCTGGCAGATGTTGAAGATAGCATAGAAATTCGCTGCCTGTCCGCTCGATGTCAGCATGGCGGCTACACCGCCTTCGAGGGCGGCTATCTTGGCTGCAACGGCATCGTTCGTAGGATTCTGCAGACGGGTGTAGAAGTAACCGCTGTCTTCGAGGTCGAACAGACGCGCCATTTGCTCGCTGGTATCGTATTTGAAAGTTGTACTTTGATAAATGGGGAGTACGCGGGGTTCTCCCTTTTTAGGAGTCCACCCTGCCTGTACGCACAGTGTCTCCGGCTTGAATTGCTTTGCCATAATGCTATCTGTATTTAGAGTTTCTTTTCTTTAAAACACGTAAGTTGTCGCAAAAGTAGGGAAAAAAATATAATTTTGTGCGCGCGAATGGTAAAATGCTATAATTTAGCAGTTGAAAATCTGCTGCCGATACGAAATAAATGACGAATAACGGGAATATGAAACGTATATTTTGCTTGCTTGCTGTTCTCTTCTGTACTTTTCTTCTTTTGGATGTTTCTGCTCAGGGAGAATATGCCACGCCCAAATCGGGCGAGGGTATTTCGTCTTTTCTGGAACGGAACAAACGTCCGGGAAAAGCCTACTATAATGAGTTTATGAAGCTGAATGAAAAACGTCTGCGTGGAAAAGAGGAACTGCGATTGGGCGTGAAATATGTGTTGCCGCCCTTGAAGAAAGGGACTTCTGCCTCCGTTTCGCCCAAAGCTGTTGCCGGTAAAAAGAGAGTGGTTCGCGAACGGCTGTTCGGGAAGAAGTTGGCCGATGTGCCAGTGACGTCCAACCGCTTGCAGGGTGCTTGCTTCTATGTGGTCAGCGGGCATGGCGGTCCCGATCCCGGAGCTATCGGAAAAATAGGAAAGGTGGAATTGCACGAGGATGAATATGCCTATGATGTTGCCTTGCGCCTTGCCCGTAACCTGATGCAGGAAGGCGCGGAAGTGCATATCATCATTCAGGATGCCAAAGACGGGATTCGCGACAGCCGCTACCTTTCCAACAGTAAGCGGGAAACGTGCATGGGCGATGCCATTCCGCTGAATCAGGTAGCCCGCCTGCAACAGCGTTGCACCAAAATCAATGAACTCTACCGGAAAGACCGTAGGAGGTATAAGTATTGCCGGGCTATATTCTTGCATGTGGACAGCCGCAGTAGGAGTGCGCAGACGGACGTATTCTTTTACCATGCTCCGAAAAGCGTGTCGGGAAAGAAACTGGCGGTTACCATGAAAGAAACTTTCGAATCGAAATATGACAAACATCAGCCCAATCGCGGATTTGAAGGGACTGTCAGTTCGCGTAACCTCTACGTGTTGCTGCAAGCCGCTCCGGTTTCGGTCTTCGTTGAACTGGGCAATATCCAGAATACGTTCGACCAGCGCCGTTTCGTTATCAGCTCCAACCGCCAGGCTCTGGCAAAGTGGATGACGGAAGGGTTTATTGCGGACTATAAGCAGGTGAAGTAGGGGTGTTTGTCTGTTTCATAAGGTATGGTTTCTCATTCCGGACATAATGAAGAATGACGAACCCATACCTTACATATTTTAATTTATTCTATCGGAATATAGATTTCTGTCAGTAACTCATCCGGTGCAGTATCAGCCGGATTATTCAGGTATCGTTCGGCACTGGCTTCATCTCTGAATGTACATTCCATTTCAGGGATGTATTTTCCATAGATTGTGTCGTACACACTTTGCAGGTGTTCGTACGAACCCTTATACAGGAATATGGCATAGCGTCCTGCCGGAAGTTGCTTGAAGCCGATATTGCCTTTCGGAGTTGCGGCGGTAGGCATAACCATACATACATCGGTACGCAGTTTCTCTATCGGGGTCACTTTAGGGTCGTCATGAAAAATACAGTAAGGCATCACTTCTCCCATTGGCAGCTTTTCCTCTTGGACAAATTGTTGAAGGCGCATCCACGTGCCGCAATAATCATTTAGTTTATAGTCTCCGAACAATCGGATATAAATCACATTTCGGACCGGAAGTTCTTTGATTTCCCGTTTCAGTTTGAGTTCCGGACGGATAATAGCTGGTTTCATAATTACAAAGTTTTTATTGTTACGATATTCTAAAGGTGAAATACCGTAGAACTGCTTGAACACTTTAGACAATGACGAGGAAGACGAATAACCGATGCGATAAGCAATGTCGGCTATCGGCAAATCGGTGTAGCGCAATAACCGTGCTGCCGTTTCGGTACGTGTCCGGACGATAAACGTACCTACGGGTTCGCCCAAAAAAGCTTTCATGATGCGGTGGAAGTAGAACGGAGAGAAATGGGAAATCTTGGCCAGCGATTTCAGGTCGATTTCTTCTCCGAGGTGGAGATTGATGTAATCCACCACTGCATTCACACACTTCTGATACTCTTCCCGGGTTGTCTTCTTGGTTTCCATATATTCTATCGGTTTGTTCACGATGCAAAAATAAGGGGAAAAGGGATAGGGGACTTGTCCGATGTTGCTATAAATGTGGTTTGCCGCATATTTGTTGGACATTTGTTGGACGGAAGTTCGTTAATAATCATTGTTTGTTTTATCTGAAAAGACAAAACATATGTAATTTTGCAGCGGATTATATTATATAAATAGCTTTTGAAAGAGTATATGAAAGAGGCATTTCTTACTTTAGGGCGTGGTGTAGGCCAGGTGATGTTTCAGAACAATGCGCTGTCGGGGTTATTGATGCTGGCAGGTATCCTTCTGAATTCCTGGCAAATGGCCTTGCTGGCGATTGCGGGTAATGTTGTAAGTACACTAACGGCTTGTCTTTCCGGTTACAGTCGCGAAGATATAAGGAACGGGCTTTACGGGTTTAACGGTACTTTGGTGGGAATAGCGATCGGAGTATTTATGCCGGTTTCCGTAGCTTCTTTCTCATTGTTGGTTGCAGGTGCGTGCTTATCCGCTTGGATAGCCCGTCTTTTCAGCTTGCAGCGGCGGGTGCCGGGATTTACCGCTCCTTTCATCCTTTCGGTGTGGATATTGTTGGCTGCTTGCAGAGGGATGATGCCGTCTTTGCTATTGCCTTCCGGAAATGCAGTGACAGCCCAGTCACTCTCTTTTTTGCAGGCTTTTTGTCTGAACATCGGTCAGGTGATGTTTCAGGGGAATACAGTATTGGCAGGAGTGCTCTTCCTGCTGGGTATCATGGTTAATTCCCGTATCAATGGCTTTTATGCTGCATTGGGAGCGGGGCTTCCCATTCCGTTCGCTCTGCTGTTGGGAGTGGATGATGCTGTTTTGAATGCCGGATTGATGGGATATAACGGAGTGTTGTGCGCCATTGCTTTGGGAGATAAAACATGGAAGGGCGGCGCGTGGGCCACAGTGGCTGTATTGCTGTCCGTCTTACTCCAGATAGGCGGTATGAAGTGGGGAATAACAACCCTCACCGCACCGTTCGTTGTTGCTGTATGGATAGTGGCAGGGTGCAGGGCCGGATGGAAAAATAGAAATAGAAACTGAAAATTGCTGAATATTACAAAGTATGACCGAGAAAACCCGATTGCAGCTCTTGGCGTGGGCAAGAGAATATCATTGTGCAGCCTTTATACAAGGTGATCCTGTTCAGTTTCCGCATCGGTATACGCAGAAACAGGATATTGAGGTTAGCGGCTTGCTCACGGCTATAATGAGTTTTGGCAACCGCAAACAGATATTGAAGAAAGCGGACGGACTGCATGGCTTAATGGGAGCTTCACCCTACCGGTATGTCTTGTCCTGCAGGTGGAAAGAAGATTTCCTGCCTACAGATAGGAGTAGCTTTTACCGTATGCTTTCCCATGCGGATTTTTATACTTACTTTGCCCGGCTGCACGCTGCCTATACCCGTTTTGATAGTTTGGAAGATGCCTTGTCGGTTTATCCGGGTACACCGATGGAGAAGCTGTGCGCGTTTCTGGAAGTTTCAGCCAAGAGCCCTCAAAAGAAACTGAATATGTTTCTGCGGTGGATGATACGGAAAGAGTCGGAAGTGGATTTCGGCATTTGGAAGAGCTTTAACCGTCGCGATTTGCTGATTCCTTTGGATACGCACGTTTGCAGGGTGGCTTATCTTTTGGGGCTTACCGATACGGAAACATTCTCTCTGAAGAATGCGCGGAACATAACCGAGGCTTTGGCGGAAGTCTTTCCGAACGACCCCTGTTTGGGAGATTTCGCATTGTTCGGCAGCGGGGTAAACGGGGTGCTGTAAGATTGGGCTTTGTCTTACCAGTCTATCTCCTCAATGCCTTTGCTCCGTAAATAATCGTTGGCCTTGCTGAAGTGCCTGCAACCGAAGAAACCGTATTCGGCGGAACGGGGTGAAGGATGGACGGTTGTCAGAATAAGATGCTTGCTGCTGTCTATCAAGGCTGCCTTTTCTTTGGCATAAGCTCCCCAAAGCATGAATACGAGATGTTCCCGTTCATCACTTAATTTCTTGATTACCGCATCTGTGAAAGTTTCCCAGCCCATGTTGCGGTGCGAACCGGTTTCGTGGGCGCGTACCGTAAGGACAGAGTTCATGGAGAATACTCCCTGAGCCACCCAGCGGTCTAGATTGCCGGAAGTAGGAATCGGTTTGCCCAAGTCTCGATGTATCTCCTTGAATATATTGGCGAGTGATCCCGGTATGGCTACTCCTTCCGGTACGGAAAAGCATATCCCGTAATATTGTCCGGGGTTGGGGTAGGGATCTTGTCCTAAGATAACCACTTTTACTTTTTCAAAAGGGCATGAGTTGAAAACATGAAAGATAAGGTGTCCCGGCGGCAGCACGTTGGCACGTCCGTATTCGCTTTTCACAAATGATACCAATCTTTCAAAGTAGGGCTTGTCGAATTCTTCTTGTAAACGTTGCCGCCAGCTCTCTTCTATCTTGACTTTCATAGGATACTGCATCTAAATACGATGCAACAAATGTACAAATAATCTCTGTGGGTACGTATGTGTTTTGCGGATAAAAAAATTCCGATTCGTCACGAACCGGAATTCTTTCTTTAATGAGATTTACATTTAGAAAAGACTATTCTTTGACAATTTCGCCTTTTTCGTTTAAAAGCGTTTCCGCTTCCTGACCGTCTTGGGTGACGATGATGATTTTGTAGAGTGTGGTCTCTTCCGTTTCTTTTACGTAGGCTTCTTTTACAGATGCACCTTCATAATCTTTGGCTAATGTCTGCATAACAGCCTGTGGCAATTCTGTCGGGTCGATTTTCACAAATTCGTCTTGCGGAACTTGTGCTTCTGCCACGATTGCTGATGAGTTGTTTACTTCCTGTGCGAATACTACAGAACTTCCTGTTCCTAAAACCATTACTAATGCTGCTAATACCTTTTTCATAACTTTCTGATTTTTAGTGAATATTTGGGGTTATCATCTCTAACACTTATCATAGGACAAATAGAATGCCAAACTGTATTGCTTGTCGGTATATAATTGATTTACAGGCTAATTATGCGAAGTTGTCCCGAAAAGTCCAATGTAGAAATATGTAGAGTGTTGTAGAAACGGGTAACACATTTGAGGAATAATTACACAGAATCTTAACGGACTTCTTATTTATTCTATATAAATTTGCGCCATACTTAAAATAGATATGAATATGCTTAGACTGAATGTTTTTATTCAAGTGAGTGCGGATAACCGTGCTGCTGTGATGGAAGCTGCAAAAGAACTGGTAGCTTGTTCCCTGAAGGATAACGGTTGCATTGCTTATGACATTTTTGAAAGTGCAACCCGTGAAGATGTCCTTATGATTTGCGAAACATGGAAAGATGAGGAGTCTTTGGCTGCACACGAAAAGGCGGCGCATTTTGTGACTTTGGTTCCTAAAATACAAAGCCTTGCTTCTATGAAACTGGAGAAATTCAGCTTCTGATAATAAACAATATTATTTGAAAAAGTCAACCATTGCGTTGACTTTTTTGTTTTTTACTTCATATATGGTAAATGGTATGAAGCAAATAATCTTTATTTTTGTAATGCTAATAAGTTGTCTGTCCTGTGTCGGTAAATCGACCGGTCAGGCGGAAAGGAGAAACGATATGAAGTCAATGAAAGAAATTTATCTGGCAGGCGGATGTTTCTGGGGAACCGAACATTTCCTGAAGCAAATAGAAGGTGTAGAAGTTACCCAAGTGGGATATGCAAACGGAAATATAGCCAATCCTACCTATCAGCAAGTCTGTACAGGTACTACGGACTTTGCCGAAACCGTAAAAGTACAGTATGATTCTGATAAGGTGACCCTGCCTTTTCTTATCGACCTTTATTTCAAGACAATTGACCCTACCAGTCTGAACCGTCAGGGAAATGACCGTGGTACTCAGTATCGCACAGGCATTTATTATACCGATGCAGCCGATCTGCCTGTTATCCGTGAAACCGTTAGCCGTCTGGCTGCCAACTACACCCGCCCGCTGGAAGTGGAAATTGAGCCGTTGAAGAATTTTTATCCGGCAGAAGAGTATCATCAAGATTATCTGGATAAAAATCCGGGCGGCTACTGCCATATCAATCCTGCGCTATTCGACCTGGCACGTAAAGCAAAGATGAAGAAACCGGTGGCGGCTTACAGTAAGCCCGATGATGCAACTTTGCGTTCGCAACTCACCGCAGAACAGTATGCCGTTACTCAGAAAAACGCCACCGAACCGCCTTTCCGTAATGCCTACTGGGATGAACACCGTCCGGGCATCTATGTGGATATTACTACGGGTGAGCCTTTGTTCGTCTCTACCGATAAGTTCGATTCCGGTTGCGGATGGCCCAGTTTCTCCAAGCCGATTGACCGCAAGCTGATTCAGGAGAAAGCAGATACCACTCACGGAATGGTACGTACGGAAGTCCGTAGCAAAACAGGTGATGCCCATTTGGGACATGTCTTTACAGATGGTCCTGCCGATAAAGGCGGATTGCGTTATTGCATCAACAGCGCCTCTTTGCGCTTTATCCCTAAAGAGAAGATGCAGGCAGAAGGATATGGTGAATATTTAGAACTGGTAAAATAACACACAATGGACATATTATTAGTAAGTAATGAGGATGCGTGCCGCAGCCGTATCGCACAAGAACTCCTGCACACATTTGGCAGAGGGATGAATATTTCTACGGCAGGAGTTATGGAAGGAAATTGCGTTCCCGATGTCGTATGCAATGTGATGGAGCAAAACGGTTACAGCATATCACGTAAAAAGCCTTCCGGTGTCGGAGTATATGCGCATCGGTCATGGGACTATGTTGTTACCCTGTGTAAAGAAGCTGAGGAAGAACAGAGCTTCCTCACCCTCAATGCCAAACGGCAGGTGCATTTTAACTTTGAAGACCCTTTTAAAAATCGTTTTCAAAGCGAGAGTGAACAGGAGCAACAAATAGCAACCCTCTATGAAACAATGTATCGGCAACTGTACGAGTTCTATCGCGATGAGTTGAGTGAGCAACTATTGCCCCGTTGTACGTGCGGTGCAAATACTTATTGCCGTTGCGAATAGCTTTTTTTGACTGCTTACGCTATTCAATCTTTGTCCGAATATCACTGGGATTCTTCTTTTTTCAGTAAAGGGGAGCGGTATTTATAAGTATGATTTAATTATAAATATCCGGATATAAAATAGTCAATGCCTTATAAAGGTTTGTCTCTTTTACAATAGTCTCTTCTTTATTATCAAGCTTGATTCCCGGTTCTTTCTGGCATAGATACGTTCTCATGCTTTGGCCTTCTTTTGTATGGAAATTATCTAAAGCCATATCAATGTATCCCCAATAATTATTTAAGGGATGATTGGATGCACTGCGTATACTGTTTATACGTGATTTCCAATTAGGATGATTGGTAAAAGTAATGCGGTTGTTCCTGATATCTTCAATCAGGCACACTGCCTGGATAATACTACTAGTTAATATTTCTTTTAAATCGATGTTTAGTGTATTGTCGAATAGTTTGTCTAAACAATAAAGCCTCATTTTCGTAGTATTTGTCAGGCTATTGTCTTTTTGCCAATCTTCCGTTTTTTTGTGCCTGTATCCTAACTCCCATAGTAGAAGTAGAAACTCCGGATGATATATTCTTCCTACTTCCAGCCCTGTTTGTAACTTATGAAGTGTATTGGGGGCGTGTATGGCATCTCTAATTTCATTAGCTTCCTCTTTTATCAGTAGGTTGAGTATGGAAGAAGAGTGTTTGTGATCAGCGAGGTAAAACAATGCCTCAAGGAATTCTTCGTGGGGAAATGTATGCCATAGTGTATTGATTTTCTCTTCAGCAGTAGCACCGGCTATGTGATGATATCCCCAAACCGGACGTTCTTTCTCTATACTTATGCTTAATGTTTCCAACATATCTGACAGTTCGGTTTTATGAAAGAGGGAGATGGCCGTTTGGTAAGGGTCGGGCTGTTCGTCTTCTAAGAAACGGACAGCCGGTACTTGCAATTGAGGATAGAGCAGCTTTAATATTTTGTATTCTTTAGGTTTCTTCCATGTTATGATTTCATTTTTATCTAATTTGTTGTGTTTTCTTAGGAATGACTCTGCTTTGTAAACCTCTTCCCATTTACCGCTTTGTTTGAGTGCTGCCTCACAAAATATCCAATGATTTTTGTAATGGGTTATTGCATTATTAGCGATACATACCCATACATTGGTTTGAAAACAGAAATATTCGGGTTTGTTGGAAAGTAATGCTTCAATCGTATAAATTGTTCCTGAAAGGTCCACTCCGGAAGTAATTAGAGTTGTTATTAGTTCAGCTTGCCCTTCCTGATACAATTTGAATGCTAACCTGGAGAAAGTAGCATAATATTTATAGGTGTCGGTGGGGAACTGCTCTTTCATGATTTTTCTATCTTCATAAGTAATTTGATAACCACATTCGAGCAATTTTATTAAGTCCTGGACACCGTAAGGGTAGTTGTTTATGAATTCTTGGATTATGCTGTGTCCGTTTTTCTTTTCACAAGGCAGTTCCGACTGGAATATGTTTTTATTGTTAGTTGAATTATCCATCGTTTATATAATTTGAATTTGCTGTTTAATGAGTGTAAAAGTATAAAAATAAAGTGTTTATATTCTTTATTGCGGCATTTATTTTTCATGATGTACGGAATGTTTGGAGAGCAGATATTAAATAATGTGTTATTTGCTCTCAAAAGAGCTGATAATCTGCCGACTGATATATATGGGGCTTTTAAACAAAAACAGTTGTTCGGAGTTTACTCGAACAACTGTTTTTTGTACTCTTGTATTTTAATCCCTCACGTTTTGAGGGCAGGCATTATCAATCGTCGATATCGATTACTCTCATTTGAGAGTCGAATGTAATTTCCCAACGATTGGACAATTTTATCTCATATTCATTATGATCGAATTCTATTTCGAGAATTCTTGCATCCGGATAATTGGTCTTTACATAATTACGGATTGCTTCCGGTACAACTTGTGCGGGAACTTCACTTTGTCTGCACCGCACTTCCTTCCACTCTCCCGCTTTATCGAATTCTACTTTTTCTCCATTTGTAAAGACTACATCATAGCTTTTGTAGAATACTCCCGATTCCATTTTGGCTAATGCCACTTTATGGTTTTTGAAATAAGTCTTGATAAATGTCTGCGCTTTTGCCGGTAACTGGTTTACCTGTATCGGTTTATCGTTATCTGCCATTACCATTGTGTGCACTGCAAACATACAAACTAACATCATAATAAACTTTTTCATACTTCTTTATTTTTAATGATTAATACTTTATTTGTTTTCGTATTGCAAAGATGGGAAAGGAATCTGGAAAGAATTGGGAAAAACAGAAAAAAGTCTGATTTTTTATTTGGGTGTTTGTTTTGTGCTTTTGTAATCAAGAATGCTTATTCTTTATTTGTAAATATTTGTTTGAACTAAATATTACTTTATTTTTGCAGGTGGTTTATTGCGAGCCACATCTGTACTGAGGTAATGAAGCTCCCTGAAACACCTTCATAGATGATGAATAATGATATAGAAGCAGTTTGTTATGACAATGAAAATATTAAATAGGTTTATAGATGACTGTGTGAATGTTTTTCAATATCGGTTCATGGACACCTTTCAATACTTTAAAGAAAGAAACAAGAATAAATATTTGGGAGACAGGTTTGAAGAGTGGGTTGTGAAAAATTCCAATATTAGTAAAGATGGATGTTCCGACTTGGATACAGGAAAAATATTCTGGCGGCTTCTGGATTGGCGAGGTGATAAATATGTTGAGGGATACCGGCCACTGTCTTCTTCATCTCCGGATTTGTTATTGGAATGTGCTGTAGATAGGAGCAGGATTTATAAGGTCGGAGAGATAATAGCCGTAGAATGTAAATGGAGAAGTAAAGTTGGATTTTATCTTGATAGGAAGGATATTGAGAAGTACGAGGTATATATGAATATTAACCAACTGAACCGTCCGATAAAAAGTCTGTTTTACGTTTTTGGCTTTGGATGGGTTAATGATGCTCCGGAGCACGTTTATGTGGTTCCTGCACGGGAATTATACGATTATAACAAGGACACCGGTCAGGTAACGTTTCCTGCCAAAGAAGGTGAAAGCGAGAAGCTGGAACGGTTGAAGCGTTTTAAAAAGAAGGATAATAGATGTTTGATGTATATAGAGTAACCTTTATTTAATTTATTTCCTGCTATTCTCTTCCATGACACTCAATGCAAATTTTATGATGAAGAGAAGCACCACTCCTATTACGGCATACATCGACAATATGAATAAGGAAAACATTACCGGGAAATAGATTACACATACCGATAGAAGACGTTTACCGCTCTGCCGTAGCGCGGTAACGAACTGGATGAATTGAATGACAACCATAATAACGGCATATACCAGTGAAAGTGCTGTCATAAAGTGCCAGAAGCCGAAGTCGAAACATAGTGCTCCCCATATATTATTCTTGGGAAACATATCCAGCGGACTGCTGAATGGGATTTTGATAATCATCACTACCAATGGAACAAGAATAGCGTATAAGGAATAGCTTAAATCCATAGGCACTGCTTTACGTCCTATCCAGGACAGCACATTCTTGAACAATATAAACTCTTGATATACGACAAACATGCTTCCCAGAAGTATCAGCGCCATATTTCCCAGATTATTTTCTACTAATTGAAGCGATGATAGCATCCCTGCCCGTGAGTGAATCATCCAGGCGAAAATACACACGGTCATGGAGAGAAGGGTAGCAAGTGATATTCTGTTGAATGCTTTCCATGAAAGATACTCACCATTCGAAAAATGTGCTGTAAAATTCAGTACCGTTGCCAGAATTGTCAAGGCAGAAAGTGTTGCCGGAAAGATATACTGTGAGTCAATCATAGTTAAAAGGATTTGGTAAGGCCATTAACGAAAAATCCTTGAATTTCATTGAAATTCAAGGATTACATCATTTTTAAAAGTGGTGCCACCAGGAATCGAACTTTATCTCCAAGTAGCTGTATATCATTACTTTTCAGAAATGGAAAAAGGGTAATCTCCTCCTATTGCTCCACCGTTGGACTTCTGCGTTTTGCGCATCGTTGCAGCGGATGATTTCTTGGTACAAAGGTAGTGATTTACTTTTATAAATCTCTATATTTATGATGCTTTTCGTTGCAAATTTCCCAATAAATTGCAGCAATCATAGTGCAGAACTACAATTTCTACGACCAACTATGTCAAACTCAAAAAAATATGTGTAACTTTGGAGAAAAATTTATTATGATACAGAAAAAAGAGAATATATGATACGAGCAATAGACTTCTTTTGTGGCGGTGGTGGAATGACTTACGGTCTTCGCAATGCAGGTATAGAAGTCGTTGCAGGTGTCGATCTAGCGAAGGATTGTAGAACTACCTATGAATCCAATAATGCAGGGTCTAGATTTGTATGTGCTGACATTAAAGAGCTTCCATTAAATTATTTCGAGAACGAATTCGGCATACAACGAAACGATGACGAGTTATTATTCGTTGGATGCAGTCCTTGCCAGTATTATAGTATAATTAATACTACAAAGGAAAAATCGATAATGTCCAAAGATTTATTATTGGATTTTATGAGGTTTGTGGAATACTATAATCCAGGATTCATTCTTGTTGAAAACGTCCCCGGTCTTTTGTCCAGAGAAGATAGTGCATTTCCTGAATTCATTCAGTTTTTAAATACTCATGATTACCAAGTCAAATACGATGTTGTTAATATGTCTTATTATGGAGTCCCTCAAACACGTCGTCGTTTTTCATTGGTGGCTTCTCGTTTAGGTGAAGTGAGAATGCCAGAAAAAGATTCCAGACAAAAGCTGCTGTCTGAGTTTATTGGAACAAAACGAGGATTAAAAAATATTCCAGCAGGGTACATCGACTCCACCGATTTTATGCATTCTACAATGAAATTGGCGCCGATTAATATGAGTCGCCTTTTAAGAACTTCTAAAAATGGCGGGTCGAGAATAGAATGGAAAGATGACGAAAAATTACAACTGAAATGCTACATTGGGAAAGACAACAGTTTTCGCGATGTATATGGTCGTTTACGTTGGAACCGCCCGTCTTCTACCATCACAACCAATTTTATCAAAATTACGAGCGGCAGATTTGCGCATCCTTGTGAGAATAGAGGCCTTTCCATAAGGGAGGGCGCTAGGCTTCAGACATTTCCTGATACCTACGTTTTCAGAGGAGGTAATATGGCAGTAAATGCTCGTATAATAGGTAATGCAGTGCCTCCAGAATATGCTCGTAGATTAGGTGAACTTCTCTTAATATTACAAAACGAATATGATGGCTAATTTTAAGACTAAAGCCAGAGCTGTAGAATTGTTAGGCAAAGGGCAAATAGCAGATTTACCTACAGCAATATCAGAACTGTGGAAGAACGGATATGATGCTTATGCGAAAAACCTTACTTGCGACTTGTATATTCCCGGATATAAGGATGTAAAAGAGCCGTTATTTTGTCTCTCTGATGATGGATGGGGAATGAACTATAACGATATAATTTCAAAATGGATTGTTCTTGGCACTGACTCCAAGTCGAGAGGGCTTCATGACTATACTCCAGACCAAACTTTTGGTCTTCCACAACGTATCCCTATGGGAGAGAAGGGTATTGGGCGCTTGTCAGTCGCTTATCTTGGTTCTCCTATGTTGATGTTAACAAAAAAGGAAGGTGAAATTTGTCAGGCTGTATTTATTGATTGGAGAATCCTTGAAAATTATAATCTATTTATAGACGAGGTTAATATTCCATGCCATTCTTTTAAGGAAGGAGAGGATTTAAACATTCTAATTTCAAAAATGAAATTAGAATTTCTTGAAAATTTCAATAGTGACACCTCATCTGACCCAAATTGGAATGGTCAAGAAGAGTTAAAGGAACAAATAATCCATGATGTCAATTTGTTCTCTCTTCCAGGCAGCTTACTCACTGACTTTTCTCAAACATTCCTAGATGTTTCAAGACATGGGACTAAATTCATAATAAGTAATCCCAATGAGCAACTATTAGACTTGGTTGACTTCTCGCCTTTGGGCGACTCAAGCAATTCTGTGCTCGAAATCCAGCGTTCTCTTACCGGAATTTTTAATGTATTCAAAGATGTACCGAATTTCTCAACTTCGTTCAATATATTAAACGAGACAGGTAAGTATAACATAATCAGTGATTTTTTCGATTCCGACGACTTTAAATTTGCAGATCATCATATTCGTGGTAAGATTGATGAAAACGGAATGTTTAATGGTACAATTCGTATCTTTGAACAAACATATTCATATTCGTTCAGACCGATACGAAAGCCAGGTAAGACTCCTTATGGGCCATTAGATCTTGAATTAGGCCAAATGGAAGGTGCTTCCAAAGCATCAATCTTATCTGAAGAACAATATGATTTTATTACGTCAAAAACAGAAAAGTATGGGGGATTGTATATATACCGAGACTGTTTCAGAGTTTTGCCGTATGGTAGGACAGATTATGACTTCTTGAGATTTGAGGAACGCCGATCTAAAAGAGCAGGTTATTACTTCTTTAGCCACCGAAATATGTTTGGATATATTTCAATCACTAGAAATAGTAATCCATCGTTAAAGGACAAAGCTGGACGTGAGGGGCTTATTGAAAATAAGGCCTATAGAGAACTTAAAGAAGATCTTATCGCCCTTTTTGTTGACATAGCTAAGCGTTTCTTAAAATCTACAGAACCCGATGAAGTTAATGCCCGTTCTGAGCAATTGGAAATAATCCGACAAAAGCATCATGCAATTCTTGAAGCTGAGAAGAAACGAAATCGTCAGACAAAAGCAAACTTCACGAAACTACTCAAAATCAATCAAGAGGAAATAAAAGCCATTGAGCAGGAAATCGACACTCTTCAATATGAACTTACAAAAAAAGCAGAGCTAATTGATTTGACATATGAACAATATCAGGAACTTAGTAATTCTTTATTGGAAAAGAAGGACAGATTGCGTTCACTGAAACTTGTATCTCCAAAACGTGTTTCTTTGTCATCCACACAAGAACATAAATTTACAGAGTATCAGTCTAAATACACTAAGCTATGCAATAATTTCGAACTTTGTGAGAATGCAATTGCGCAAATACGTAAGCGCTTTGATGTACAGAATCTCAAAAGGGATTTTGAGAATCAGTATATGTATTCCTTGCGCGAAATATCAACATTAATTAATCTATATATATCCAGAATATCTTCCGCAGCAGATACTCATAAAATGATTTTATCTAATGAAGGTAGGAATTTCTCGGAACAGTTCAAACAGATGGTTTCAGAGTCAATACCACCTCTTTGTCTACCATCTGAATATGAATCTGCAATCAAGCAGATCGTACTCTATCGCGAAGAAATCAGAACAAAGATAGATAGCCTATTCTCGCCATTCGTGTCTCACATAGAATCTTTGTCACTTGATATTGATGAGGAAGTCATATTGGACTGGTACCAATCAAAATATCAAGAGTTGGAGGAAAGGCTTGATGCTACCAATGAATTAGCTCAACTTGGTATATCAACAGAGATTATTGATCATGAACTGTATTACTTGCATGCGCAAATGGCCAACTCGTTGAGATATTTCAAAGATTATTCGCGAACTCATACTGAGATTTCAGCACAGTATGAGCAACTTGCTGTGGCTTTTGAACATATGGAAGCTAATTACAAAATGCTTCAGCCACTATATCGTACAGCTAAGAAACAGCGTACAACGTTTACCGGAAAACATATTCTTGAGTCAATGTGTACTTTTTTTAGTCAAAAAATTAAAGATTTAGATATAAAGATAGAATCTTCTGATGAGTTCAACAATTACGAGTTCTTTACTTATGAATCCGTAATATATTCTGTATTTATAAATATCATAAACAACGCCCTCTACTGGTTGATTCCTTCTACCAACAGAATGATTAGAATTGAATATTTTCAGGATTCTCAAGAAATACTAATCATGAACAACGGAGAAAAAATAGACAATATGATAATAGATGATATTTTTACGTTATTTTTCACTCGGAAGCACAATGGTAGAGGGATCGGGCTCTATCTTGCTAAACAGAGTTTAAAAAGTATAGGCATGGATATTTATGCAAGCAATGCATCTCACTATAATCGTCTCGATGGTGCAAGTTTCATTATTAAACTTACTTCTACATTATGATAAGCAATGACAGAATAAGAGAAATTATTTCCTCATCAATCATCAATGCGATATGCATTGATGATGAATTTTGTGCGCCTTATGAGGCAGAGAATGGAAACATTGAAATTCCTAAATCTATGTGCGCCAATTTTAGAGATTCTCATGGTTGTAATTTGGATGTATACCATTACACCACCAAAGAAAACCTAGAACCCATTATTCCCGTCCTGTTTGGGAACAGGGATCTGTTGATTGTGGATTGGGAGTTAAGCCCTGATGATACTGTTAAATATAGGGACACGCTAAGAATCATTGAAAGAGGTATTGCAAGTAGATCTTTAAGATACGTTGTAATCTATACTCAAAGTCCTTCCATTGAAGATATAGTCAAAGCAATCTTGCATTACTTTTCAGAATATAGGAAGGATTTTAGAAGCATAGAAAAAAATATTGTTGAAAGGTTTGATGAGTTTAGTGAGTCCAATTCTTTAGATAATGATGGTGATGAAATATGGGAAATACTTAAAAAGGGAGTCTCAGGACTTTCATTAAATCCAGAAAAGGGAAAGGAAATTAAGGCTTCCATTAACCAACAATTAAACACCAAAATGAATTCTGGGATGACAGTACAACTATGTCGTCTAATCAATAACATAGTAAAAGAAGAAGGTTTTAAAAGTACTATTGATGCAATGAATTGGTTAGATTTAAACGTTCCAAATTCTGACACTTTTTATTCTTGTAACGCCTATGAAGCTTCTCTTTTAACACCTTATTCCATACATATCGATAACACAATTGTAGTTGTTCTTCAAAAAAACACAAATCCTGATGGATGCGTGATTCCGAATTTAGTAGCTCCTGAAGATGTCTTTGATAAAATTGTGGATTCGGTTTCAAATGTTAAGAATATTCGGACATTTATATTTTCTATTCTTTTGAAAAATGTGATGAATGATGAAATTGCGCAATGGGGAAAGAGTTTAGGTAATATTAGCGAACGTGCGCTAGTCTATCATGCAAAATCATACGATGATACGGATGAGTTTATTCAATACTTTTCTAATTGCACAACTGGTTTGTTAAAAAGTTCCATGCTATCTTCAATCGGTAAAGAGGATATTCATGAATTATTTAAAATAGATGTGGAGGAAGAGAAACCATTGTGTCAGGATTTATGTAATCTGAACTGCTTTCTAACATTTACTGATAAAAGAAAGCTGGAAGATATGCATACGCTTCAGACAGGAGATATATTTATCTTATCTAATCCTTATCACCCCGGGGATAGGACTGAAGAATATATCATATGCATAACTCAATCTTGCGATTGTAAAAGGCCCCAGAAAATATATCATAATTATGTTTTCCTACATGGCCATGAAGCAAATTTGAAAAAAGCACTCACTTCAACCGAAAAAGAATGGTATTCATTTATATCTTCTGAAAAGGCCATTGAGTGGACTCATCGTTTCTTCACAATTCATATCGAATCACAAAAGAGATTTGATATAAACAGACCTATACGGGTTGTGCTAAATAATGGGAAAAATAACGAATTGACATTTTTAGGTAACCAAAAAATTGAATATACCCAACGCTTAATAAACTATGCATTTTCTCATGCTCAAAGGATGGGGATAGATTTGCCTCATTATCCTGAGAATGGCTGATATAAAGATATCTGAAAAACGGAGTCGCAATATGTCGGTTATTAAGGGAAAGATACCAAACCAAAGATGATTGTGCGAGAATATCTTTTCTCTCGTGGTTTGCGTTTTTGTGTTCAGGTCAGGAAGTTGCAGAACAGTCCAGGTATAGTTTTTCCCAATATAAACCGTCATATTTGTGAACGGATGTTTTTATCGCACGAACATAACGGATGCAAATATTCCTAGTTGCCAAAATCAAATGTCGAGTTCTGAAAAGAGAAATTTGAGTGAAACATTGTTCGATATTTCAGTAGTGAAGCGGAACTGATTGCCCTTGGCTGGCCTGTCGGCCAAGTTTGTGATGTGATATAGAAAACTAGGAAGTGAAAACTATTTCAGAGTTTTATACGAATCCATAGTCCAACCTACAAAGACTTATACTATGGACACTGAATATAGTCCTATATCCATAGCTACCTGATTCAGAGTGAATTTATAACTATAGCCATAACTCTTAACTTTTATATGTATTATTTACTTTTGTTTGCACTTAATCTTGTACACAATCGCCTAAGTCTCAAGAACTGTTCTAATTCTAAAATATTTTTATAACTTCCTTTATTTTAAGAAGTTTGAAAGAAAAGCTAAAATCGAGGTAACGAATTGGCAACCGTTTCAGTTTCTGCGCTTTGCTGTGAATTGCTATCAATGTCACTCGTCTTGATGTAAAAGTAGCAATAAAAATTGGAAATATATCAAACATTCTGGCTTTTTTCACGTAAATGCTTCTGATGGTGTTATTCCATATTCTTTCATCTTTTTATACAGTGTTGTCCTTCCTATTCCCAACAGCTTAGCGGCAAGATTTCTCTTCCCTTTCGCCTGCTCTAAGGCACGAATAATCCGTTCTTTCTCTTCAGTCTCACTTTTGAGGGCGAAGCTGGAAGGAAAGGAAGATAGCTGGTCACTGCTTAACTCCAAATCGTTATCGGTAATCATGTCGCTTTCCGCGTGTAGGACAGCCGTCTGTATCTTCTGTTTCAACTCGCGGACATTGCCCGGCCACGGATAGGAAAGCAGGGCGTTGTTGGCGGAAGCGTTGAACCCTTTGATGTTACGCTCCAGTTCCTTGTTCGCCAGTCCGAGAAAGAACTCTGCTAACGGTAATATATCCTCTTGGCAATCACGCAAGGGTGGTACCGTTATCGTGTACTCTTTCAGGCGATAGAGCAAGTCCTCTCGGAAACGCTTTTCGGTGACGGCTTTCTGCAAGTCTTCGTTGGTAGCCGCCACGATACGCACATCGGCGGTCTTCTCCTCTTTCGCTCCTATCGGACGATAGCGGTGTTCCTGTATGACACGGAGTAACATTCGTTGCATTTCCATTGGAAGGTTGCCAACTTCGTCAAGGAACAATGTGCCTCCTTCTGCTTCCTGAAAATACCCTACATGGGCAGAATCCGCTCCCGTGAATGCCCCTTTGACGTGCCCGAAGAAAGCGGACTGTGCCAATGTCGGGGACAACGCTCCGCAGTCCACCGCCACGAAAGGTTTTTCCGCACGTTTGCCTTGGGTATGCACATAGCGGGCGATATGTTCCTTGCCCGTGCCGTTCTCTCCGCATATCAGCATTCCCAAACGGGTGGGCGCAACCAGTCGGACACGCCGCTTGATTTCCTGATATGCCGCTCCCTGACGGACGAATATCGGCACTTGCCCCTGCCTTTTCTGTTCCTGTGCCTTGTGCAGTAAACGGATGAGAGGAACAAGCCTGTCCTCCACCAGTTGCTTAGGGATATAATCGGCAGAACCGAGTTTCATGCTTTCCACAGCCGTATGCACCTCGGCATAGTCGGTCATAACGATAAACGGTTGCGGCTTTTCCTCCTTGCGCATCCATCGTAACAGGTCGATACCCTCTCCGTCAGGCAGACGAAGGTCGGCAAGCACGATGTATTCCTCTCCGGCTTTCATCAACAATTTCTTGGCGGTGGAAAGCCGATACGCCTGTGCGGTGTCGAAACCGCCTTTCTTCAAAAGGTTGCAGATATAATCGTTATATACGGGATTGTCCTCTACCACTATTACTTTCATTGCTTGTCCTCCTTTCGTGTTTTAGCTTGTCCCACTATCTTGTTACCCATAGCCAACATTGCATCTATGGCTTTGCTGATTTCTTCGTCCGCACAATTCTCCTCCATACGCAATAGGCGGTGCAGCTCCCTGAGTGGTTTGTCTGCACGGATTACCGCCCACGAACTGCGCAAACGATGTACCTGTATATCCAAAGCCTTGCGGTCAAGCATTGCCCCAGCTTCCTTTATGGCTTGCATATCCTTTTCCGTCTCGGTTATCAGCTTGTCGAGCATTGCCACCTTGTCGCCATACGCCAACAAGGATGTCAGGTCGGGCTGTTCCTCCTTGTCAGACAGCAAGGGGGAAAGGCATTTCTCCGACACCGCCATCAGTTCCGACAGGTCAAACGGTTTGAACAGGCAGGCGGAAAAGCCTTGTGACAGCAGTTCTTCTTCGGTACAGCTTCCCGATGCCGTAGCGACTACCACAGGAATGGTCTTCGAGTTACCGATGTCCGATGAACGGAGAAGTTCCAACACCTCGTAGCCGTTCGTTTCCGGCATCTTCAAGTCGGTAATCAGCAGGTCGTAGTCATTTGTACGTATGGCTTCCATAAGGTCGCCCGTATTGTTGCATATCTCGCAATGGATGCCGTAATGAGCATACATATCCCTTGCCATCGAAAGAAGAATGTCGTTGTCGTCCAACATAATGACCGAATATGAGCGTTCAAAGTATGGCTCTTGATATTGCTCTTGCATTTTCTTCTTTTCGATGCCAGCAATATCAGCGGTTTGCATGGGTAATTCTATTGTGAAACGACTGCCTTTGCCTTTCTCGCTGTCCAACCGGATTGTACCGTCCAACATATCCACGATACGTTTCACTATCGACAAGCCCAATCCGAAACCGTCCTGTGTGGCGGCATTGGAGAGACGTTCAAATGCACCAAACACACGTTGCTGTTCTTCTCCACTCATTCCGTTGCCTGTATCTTCAACTACAATAGAAAGAACACTACCGTTATATTCCATACGAAACGATACGTTTCCGCTTTGCGTGAACTTGACAGCATTGGATAAAAGATTGCCGCAGACCTGCATGATGCGCTCCTTGTCACCCATCAGGATAACATCATCGCAACATTCCACCGTAAAACGCAAGTCTTTTGCTTCCGCCAAAGGAATAAATTCTGTCAATAAAGCGTCTGCCATGCCCTGCAATCGAAACGGGGCGCTATTCGCATTCTCCTTTCCACTATCCAGCCGGAAAAAGTCAAGTAATGTGTTCAACATGGCAATCATCCTACCGGCTGCCTGTAAGATACTTTCTGCATAGCGGCTTATGTTGTCCGTATCGTGTCCTTGTATCAGTTCCGCATAGCCGTGTATGGCTGTCAGCGGTGTGCGCAGTTCATGGGTAATGGTGTGCATGGCTTTCTTGCGGGAGGAAATCAGTTCCTTGTTTTGCATATCTGATTCATAGAGTTGCTTTATCAGGCTGACTGTCTTTGATTTATACCGTATAATACGGCGTATATCCCTGTGAATAATGATATAAGAAACAACCAAAAGAAGAAAGAGACAACCTGTCAGACTGCCGATTTGCAGGAACGAACGTTCACGCATGGCGGTTATTTCCATCTCACGCCCTTGCAAGTCACTTTCTATTTTCCTGTCCATCTGCCCGATAAGCGATTGCAGTTGTCGGTTCAGCTTATTGTTACGCATGGCGAGGCTGTTGGTTTGTGCTGCTAAACGGCGGCTTTGTGCCTGTTGTTGTGCTATCTCCTTGCTGTTCAGTGCATGGAGCATGTTAGTCGTGGCGGTTGTTTTCGGCTTTTCTTTTTTGCCAAACAAACCTAAGAAACCTTTACGTTTCGACTTCTGTGGTTGTTCCTGTGCGCTTCTTGCCGCAATGACGGGTACACGCTCGGCAATCCTCTGGTTCAAACTTTCCTGTTCATCTAATACTTCCACAATGCCCTGAAGTAACCTTTCCTTGCTTTCCAACAAGTGGCGCACACTGTCTATTTGTCTTGCTGGATAAACCGTTTTGAAACGGCATAGCATACTGTCCACTGCCATACGCCGAATATGGTAATGCTCCAAATCCTCGTCTTCCCACTCCAACACACTTTCGCCCAAAAGAGAAAGCCCGGTCATTTCACCGTAAACATGATGTATTTCTTGGCGGAAGTTGTTTATCCGTTGGTTCTCCGTTTCCAATGCCTCAATCTCTTTCCATTCATAATGCCACAGATACATGATCCCACCTGCCAACAGGCACATCAACAGGTAACCAGCGGCAACCAGTATGCGGAGAAATCTCGTACTCATGAAATTCAGTTTCATTCATATATTCTTTTTATCAAACAGCCCGCAAATTTCTTTGACTCATGGGCAGTGCCTCTTATTTCCTTTTCTTTCACCCTTGATTTGTCAATGTCTGACTTTGATAATTGCGAAGCGCCGCTTCGTTTTTTACCTGCATCCTCCACCCAAAGCATGGTAGAGGTTGATGATTCCCTGTATCTCGCCAAACCTGTCCTGCGCCTGTGCTTGTTCTGCGCTCAGCAGGGATTGTTGTGTTGTAAGCACTTCCAGATAGCTGGTGGAAGAATGGCTCATCAGCAGTTCTGTCTTTCGCACAGCTTCACGCAAGGTTTCAACCTGCCGGGTGTTTATCTCATATTGCGACTTAGCCGTCTGCCAGGTGGTTAATGCATCGTTCACCTCCTTTCCTGCGTTCAGCAATGACTGTTGGAATAATAATTTGGCTTCTTCCTGTTTAGTTTGTGCAATCTTCAAGTTGGCGATATTCGTGCCACGGTTGAATAGCGGTTGTGTCAGGGAACCGATGGCGTTGAACAACCATTGTCCGGGATTGGTGATTGCTCCACCTCCATTGTTAGTCCAACCCAATGTGCCCGAAAGAGTGATATTGGGGTAGAAGGCAGAGCGGGCTACATGGGTGGCGTAAAACGCTTGTGCCAGTTCCATTTCAGCCTGAC